>Ga0307517_10000380_pt1 | contig 76664 bp, 66 predicted proteins | sample 23_EM_MG_FD_194515 | JGI IMG/M metagenome (GOLD analysis project Ga0307517, IMG submission 194515) | Populus trichocarpa ectomycorrhiza microbial communities from riparian zone in the Pacific Northwest, United States - 23_EM | ecosystem: Host-associated > Plants > Roots > Unclassified | place... | reverse complement strand
GTCATGAAATCATCAACCAATCATAACATAACAATGACTCGCAAATGCGTAGTCATGTGAGAACTATGAGTCAAGTAACGTCATAGTGTGAAATCCAACATACCTTATGACTCATAATTATGAGTCACGTGAAATCTGCCTTGCTTAGTCACGATTTGTGACATCCTTATCGGTTCTCGGTACACTGAGAACCTTGAAGAAACCGTCCCGGGTTGTGCCCTTGAAATCCTAGCCAAAGAGTGGCCTCGGCAGATTGATCAAGCGGAGGCTCCGAAAAGTTGTTAGATAAAACCTTTTACTATATCGCTAAGGTCTTGAAGTGTTTGGCGGCTTCTCACTATCATTGCGAACTGAAAAGATAACTATCCAATCAAGTATATTGAAAACTCTGTCTATCGAAGTCTGCTCTTTCTAAGTCCGAAAGATACAGCCTTTCACTACATGGCCGGCTTTTCCCAAAGCCTGACTCCTACGAGCACAGCTTGTATCCTAAAACAACTATTGTATCAAATCGATACCATCAAACAATACATAAAACATTCAAGATATCAAACGATTCCTTGAAACAAAACTTCAAACAACCGGAGTATCAAATGAGACTTCCAAAACACAATCACGCAGAGGCAGAATCTCGTATCCCAAAACCTAACATAAAACAAACTAAGTATCAAACCATACCTCCTGCATAACAAGGCTACAGCCACAAGGCTCGTATCCTGAAACCAAACTACTCCTTAAAGGAAAATCCATCAGTAACCATAGTACCTGTACGGGTTACAGTTCTGGGTAGAATTCGGTCAAGAGGTGCTGAGAGGTGACTGAGAGGGGCGCTAGCCCATCAGGGCCCAGCGGGAAAAGCATTGAGTGGGGGATCGCAGCCAGCGGGAGGTGGGCCCTGTTCTTGGAAAGGGGGCGGGGTTATAGCCATGGCAGGGGGAGTCGACTCCCCGCATTTTTCACTAGGAGGGCCCTGTGGTCAAGGACGTGCCGGAGGTGAGAGGGAGTCTGTCCCGAGGGGGGAAGATGAGCCGTGGCGGGATTAATCTCAGGGGGGGAGCACAGTACCCGGAGGTTGGCCAGTCTTCTTCTGTCGGCCACAAGCCGGTCCAGGGGGGGGAGGCAGGCTTCTATTGCCAGGATATCGGTTGGGGTACAGGTGAAACAGTTCGTGCACCATCTTTAGACCTTGTACCAAAAGACCGACAACTGCCTCATCATGTGCACCGTCGGGGGGAAGACGTCTCTCCCATAGCTCAGGATGGGGAAGAGAAGGGATGCAGCCAAGTGGTGGCCGTGGTAGGGGGGGTAACCCATTCCGGGAGGGGAGAGCCGTTTTATTGCCATGAAGGCGGCCTGGGTTTGGGCCAGTCATTTAGTGAAGTGGGGGGTGGTTGCCAGTGAAAAAATAAACAAGAGTCCGAGCCATCTTGGCTCGCTCCTAGGGCGGAAAACTGACCCATCGAGGTGGATTGGGGCTGTTGAGTGGGGGTCTCTGTCCCGGCTTGTGCGCCAGTGAATCAGTTCAGTTTGGGAGCCAGAGAAACCCACCCCTGGGCCGGAGCCTCTTGCTTTTAGGATGGCGTACCGTCTTTGCAGTAGCTGAATGTTGTGGCGGTAGGACCTCGACGAGACAGTAAGGGCGAAGTCGTCCACGTAAGAGGGTGTGAGGCCATAGGGGATTTCCATCTGGAGTCTCAAGACATATATAACAAACAAGAGGGGTGAGACTGGGAACCCTTGAGGGGTACCAACAGAGACAGGGGCGAAGACTTTGGGCGAACCCTGGAAAAGCAGACAACAGGATCTGCCCGTGAGGAAAGACCGCGTCCAGAACACTAGGTACAGGCTGACCCCCTTGGCGCTAAGCATGCCGCAGAGGGAGGAAGGGTTGACGTTGTCAAAACCCCCTTTGATGTCCAGGAAAAGCGTGGAGACTTTCCTTTTATCCATCTGGAGGGTCCTGATCTTGTGGGTCAGAGTATTGCAGGCATCCGCAACTGACAAACCGGCCAGTGAACCGCATTGGTGGGGGTTGAGGAGGCCCATTACGCGAGCCATGCAGGTGAGGTGATTATTCATAATCCTTTCGAGGATCTTCGAGAAGGTTTAGAGAAGAACAATGACGCGGAAGGAGGAGGGCTAATCATAGCTTGGCTTGCCCGGCTTGTCCGGAACGATGCCCTCTGGCCTCTTCACAGAGGGGGCATGGTAACCGTAGGTGAGAAGAGGGGCGAGAAGGTTGAGGATGTGGTCAGGAGCCACTTTGTTGATGTGCTTCCGGATAGAATTGGGGGTTTTATCCGGACCGGGGGCTGACGTGCGGGACAAGCGGGCCAACACCCTCTTTATTTCCGACAATTCCAGCGCCAGGACATCCTCGAAAGGGAGGCGTATGGTGTGGAGTTCGCTAACTGGACTACCTGGAAAGAAGTGATCTAACAGGGCTGTATTAAGCACAAGAGGTGTTGAGGCCCTGGGCAGTTCCGGGAAACGAGGGGGGGGGGTGGCCTATGGCAAACCTCTTTGCTGTCCCGACTGTCTGTGGAGTGGCTGTTGACAGGAAATCGCACCAGTGATCTCTCTTTGCCTTCTTTATTGCTTTGAAGTAGGAAGATCGGGCGGCCCTGGTGGACATTAGGAGAGAGGAATTGTGGCGTTCTCTTTTGGACGCCCTGAGAGTGGAGTTGTAGGCCTTTTGGAGTGCCGAGAGTGTTGTGGTCCACCACGGCTTGGACCTGTGGGTGACGCACTTGAGTGGGGTGTGTTGGGCCAAGGTGGCTGAGATCTTATTGAGGTTCGTGTAGAACCAGACCCCCAAGGAGTGGGAGGTCGGGATGGGGGGGAGGGGGAACCTGAATTGATTTTAGGGCTTCGTCTACCCGGGGCCAGTCGGTCAAGGCCCAGTTTGGCTTGGGAAGTGGGGCACTGAAAAGTGGTGCATCGACACGTAAAAGGATGGGGATATGGTCTGAGCCCGTAGAGGGAAGGGGGTTGGACCACTCCGAGACATAGGGCATGAGGAGGGGGCATGCAAAGGCCAGGTCTAAGACTCCTGGCCTGCGCACATGGGACATGGAAAATAGGGTGTAGACCCCAGGCGTGTTAAGGAGGGAAAACCCCAGTTCTGTGGCTCTGTCGAAGTAGGGGACGAAGGTAGCAAGTTCGTCCTCTTTGAAGCTTCTCAGAGGGTCCGCAGTAGGGTGGTGGGTGTTGAAATCACCCAATCTGAGTGTTGGGCCTAGTAGGCTTGGGAAAATAAGTTCAGGGGGCAGGGATCAAGTGTTGTTTGACCGGCCTTTGGTGCTATAGGAGTTGACCATGGTGAACCTAGTCATAGAGGGGTTAAAGAAACCATCAGGGGTGAAAAGATCAAGGGCCATAATGTCGCCCCTGTCAAAAAACCGCGGGAGTAAAGTATTACTGGACAAAAAGGAACTAAAAACATAAAAAGCAACGCGAGGCTTGTTGTTCCCAGTACTGAAACGATGACTTTAGTCCAGGCAGATAGTATTCTCCGGTGAGCAATACTAACCCCAAAGCAAAGAAAAGAACCAACGGAAGTGAACGGGGAAATGATATCACTATCAGGAAACGAAACAGTACCGATGTGGGCAATCGCCGCTCGCACAGTAGGTAGAGTTAAGGAAACAATAACGATGATAAAAGAACCCGTAAAGAAAGTAGTAAACTATCGATCAAACACAAGATCGGAGTCGTCTATGAACATTTTGTTGCCTCTCCCGCCTGTCTTCGTTCTCTGTCTTGTCTGCGTTGCCTCGCCTCCTCCTTTTCAACCCACGACCCTTGCCCCACCTTAGTAATCACTTACCCACTCCACCGCTTGAACTAACTAGCTACCTAAGCTGCCCGCTATATAAAAAGGAAAAGTACAAAAAACAATTTAGAAAGATATAAGCAGGCCCTGTTTCCGGCCCACAGTACCTGGAGGCGAAAGGTTAGAGTAATATTGGAACGAAGGAAGCTTGCCCCTATAGACCGGAGGGTCCTGGAGGGCGACAACTGAAGCGGTGTGTGCCAGTTGAGAAAATGAACCAAATAAGGAAAGAAACACATCCCAGCTCCCGAGGCAGTTGTATTGAACTGGCAGAGGGAGAGGAAACCCCCTCCGCCCCACTAAGTGAGAAGTTGTACTGCATTAGCGGTCCAAGCCCAAACCGGTGCGAGAGGCAGGGGAAGGACTAGCGGGCTCCAGGGGAGGGAGGCCACTCTGGTCTGTGGAGGGCCTCTGCGGGGCCAGTGTAGTGGACGCTCTTCGAGCACGCGGCGTCGCCATTTCGAACGCCTGTTGGAGGGAATGGGTGGGAGAAGCGGGGGCCTGCTGGACCACTCCTTCGGTGGCAGTGTCCATCGCGTCCTCCGCGGAGGGAGGAACGATCTCGGCCTCAGGGGAAGAACACCAGAGAGTGGGGGGGACTGGTCGGTCACTACAGTCTCTATAAAGGGCAGAGTGGTCCTCTCCACAGTTCGCGCAGTGGGCTGGGGAGGAAGAACAACAGTTAAGAACAGGCTTAAGGTTGCCGCCTCTAGGGCAAGTGGGGTTTGGGCATCGGTGATTGGCACGGGTGTGGTTGAGGGAGCAGAGAGTGCAGACGGGGTCTTTGGACTCGCATCGTGGAGCGACGTGGCCGAAGCCCCAGCAGTTCCTGCACGGGGTATACCGGTTGGAGAAGTAGGCCCGCTCGAGTGTGCGGGACCGGGAGAAATGTCTGATAGAGGTTCCCATTGTGGGGGCGTCCCCTGGCTGTACTGAGACGATCACTAAGGTCGCGGTCTTGCCCGCCCTTAATTCTGCATTTGGGTTGAGGAACCTGGCTCCAAGGATGCAGACGTTCCTACAATTGTAGATGGAGTTGGCGAGTCTTGGGAAGAGTTCCCCAGGGTCCGCAGCGAAGAAGGCAATCGGAAGGGAGTGAATGGCGAGCTGGACTTCCTTGGGGGCGAGGCTGAAGGGCAGCGAGGGAGAGTCTCCAACAGGAAAGGAGCGGTTGAGTTGCGCCGTGAGCGCGTCAAAGTATGGTGCAAAGGCGGCAGCGGGCGTGGTAGTGTCAGTGACCAGGAGGGTAACGGAACCTCTCTCGTTGACCTTGGTGGTGACCGCGAGAGGGAGAGTATAGTTGGCATCTCAGAGGACGCGGGCGGCTATGTCTGGGAATGTGGCTGCTATCAGCCAGGCTTGGTCGTGTTCAGAGGGGGAAGAGCGAGGAGTGTAGAACCTTCTTTCTACCGTGGGGAGCGACTTAGGGGCCGGAACATTCGGCACTAGGTTGCTGACATACGCGACTTGTGTGGCAGTGGGGAGGCTCTTCTTCTTATTACCCTTCTTGGGGGCGACAGCCGTGGCCTCAGCGTAGGTCTGCTGGGGTTTGGGACAGTCGGGGTCAAGATCACCCGAGACGAAAGACGAGGGATTAGGGTATGTGCCATCACGGAACACGTTAGCTTCCCACAAGTCGGGGAACTTGTCTGCGTAAGCGCGCGGGTCTCCGTAGAAAACGCGCCTGACAGGATCGTAACGGGGGATGTCCGGGTCAAAGCTTGTATTATTGTTGGAGGCTTTCGGGGGGGGGGCACGAGGTCTGGGGACGGGGTGTGGGGCCGCAGGACGTGTAACCACACCAGTCGGGGGAATAGTGGCCCGAGGTGGGGCCGAGGGGGCATAGGTGCGAAGGTTTATAAGGTGGTGTATTTAGGTAGAGAAAGCCGAAGCGGACGACAACGACAACCTCAGGGAAAGAGGTATTTTTTTCGGAAGGCTATTGTGACTTTGCTTTCTTTCATCATCGGAAACTTGGTGATTCTATCTACTTTGATCTACTTTCGGCTGTGTGAGCGTTGATTGCCCCTCCGGCAGTTTCTTTTGTTTTCCTTTTGTGTCGTTCCCGTTTGTGCTGTCATTTCCACCGAGGGAAGTGATTCAACCGTCATCGACACCTGCTTCTCTTGGAGCCCGAAAAGGACGTTTCAGTACCCCCCCAGTACTCAAATTTCTCGGCCAATATTTGCCTTCCCCATTCGTCGTAGTAAGTTTGCATGCATTTCTCATGGAGGAGATCCCCAGCGACGCCTTGAACCCGAGCACAATCTTGGAATCAGTACTTTTGTTGCGGCCAGGACATTGCAGCGGTGTCTCCCTTTCCCTACGAAATTTTTTTAACTTATTATAACGCGAACCCAGTTTTGCTGAGCTCCAACATCGACCTATTTTATCGTTTTCACCACCTTAATAGCACGTCCACCGCGAAGCGATGTGGGCCCTTCAATACAGCTGAAACCGAATGCCACCATCACAGGCAATCTCAATTGTTTTAACCAGACAAATTGTAACAACACCACTACCAATATAGCGTGCTTGGATGAAAAGGCCAAAGTGTTGAATTGGCTATCACCCCTACAACCTCACGTACGCCACAACGATGTGGGGAATCGAAGACAGGATAGGATGGCTTAGGGGAATAGTTTTTGCAAACCGATGAGTTTCTCGGATGGCGTGACGGGGAAGGTGAATCCAGCAAAGCTACTCTGTTTTGTTCCGGCAATCCCGGGGTTGGAAAGACCTTTCTTAGGTAGGAAAAATAATTACTTATGAGGGAAAGTTATAGCTAACTGGGTAAAACACTAGCTCCCTGGTGATTGATAGGTTGCTTGAGCACTTTGGGGGGGGACAACATCGCTGTCGCCCGCATCTATTGCGATTTCAAGGACCACGAGGGACAAACTGCTGCGAACATGGTCGGTGCCCTCACCAAGCGAGTAGTGAGTGCATTAAGAATGGTTCCCCCTGAGATCGAGGAAGCATTCAAGAGAGCACGGCGCGAAGTTGGGGGCCGAAGGCTCCAGGTTTCGGAAACCGTTAGGCTCTTGGGGAGAGCCCTTGCACCAGCGAAGCGAACATTTATTTGTATTGATGCCCTAGATGAATGTTCAGATAAACATCTATCTCAACTTCTCACCTCATTGCAAATCGTTTCTCGGAGGTCGCCAGGCGTCCGATTATTCATTACTGGCAGACCCCACATTCGAAATGTCATAGAGAAATATCTTCCGGGGAGAGTGCGGGCTATCCCGTTCAGCCCAAATAGTCAGGATATACGGGAATTTCTAGAGAGATGAGGTTGAAGAACGACTCGGACTCGGAAGAGATGGGCCCTGCACTCAAGGCCGATATTATGAAACACATTCCGGAAAAGATCCCAGCCGTGTATGTTATGGGTAATTCTATAATTGAAGTGGCGAGTAATCGCTGACAACAATGGCTAGATTTCTACTCATTTCCTTGAGTATAGACGCGATATTATCTGAGGCGACAATCCGCAAGAGGCGAGAAAAACTCGACTTGATGACAAGTGGGCTCGGATTGGATGGCGCCTATGATGCGACATTAGATAGAATAAAGGGTCAGGGTAAAGGCAACTCAACACTCGGCTGGCTGCATTGATGTGGATTTCTCTCGCGGAACGTCCTGTGCACATTGGGGAGCTATGTGAGGTGAGGCCTTGGCAGTTGAGATTGGCTCTAGTGATATGCACTACGACAATACCTCCGAAAAAACATTGTTAGCCTCCTGCTTGGGACTTGTCACTGTGGACGAGAGCTCAATTGTTCGGCTGGTACACTTTACCCTTCAAGAATATTTCAATCGGCATTCCGAACATTTTCAAAGCCCCCATTCGGCAATGACGGAGGTTTGCTTGACGTATCTTAACTTTGATTCCATTAATAAGATTTCATATACTCTTGATAGCGCCCCGGCAGAGACACGCTTCCTCCAACACGCCTCCAGCTACTGGGGACTCTATGCAAGAAATGGGCTTACAGCAGGGGTGAGATCACTTGCGCTTCAGCTGCTTGGTAGGTTTGGTGGGCATATATCGGCCAAGCTTCTTGTATGGGGGAACTTTGATCGAAGGGAACGGAGGAGACGACATTCTGAGAGATTCGCTGGTCTTCACTGCGCGGCATACCTTGGGCTTCATGAGATTGCGATTGGCTTATTGGAAGGAGGCGAAGGCTGTAGTGCAGACATGGCCGATACCTGGGGCCGTACTCCATTGATGTGGGCCTCCGAAAGCGGGCATGAGGAGATGGTGAAGCTACTCCTTTGGCGGAAAGATGTCAACCCGAACTCGAGAAACGATGATGGTAGAACACCACTCCTGTGTGCTGCCGAGGGTGGGCATGAGGGGGTTGTGAAGCTGCTCCTTGGCTGGAGGGGTGTCAACCCCAACTCGAAAGACCATAATGGTAGCTCACCACTCTGGTATGAAGGGATCGTGAAGCTGCTCCTTAGGCGGAAAAAGGTCAACCCTAACTCGAGAGACACGTCTGGCAATACGCCACTCCTATATGCCGCTAAGGGTGGGCATGAAGGGATTGTAAAGCTACTCCTTGACCAGAGAGAGATCAACCCCGACACAGGAAAGAATAATGGCAAAACGCCACTCTGGTGTGCTGCCAAGGGTGGTCATGAGGGGATTGTGAAGCTGCTCCTCGGCCGGAAAGAGGTCAACCCCGACTCGAGAGACAATTATCATGGCCGGACACCACTATCGTGTGCTGCCGAGGATGGGCATCAGGGGATTGTGGAGCTGCTACTCGGCCAGAAAAAGGTCAACCCCGACTCGAGAGACCATGATGACCTAACACCATTACGGTGGGCTACCTAGTACGGGCATGAGGTGATTGAAAAGTTGCTCTAGGGTCGTTGAGATGCCGAGTCAGATAAGTAAGCAAATTATGCCCCAATGTCTCTTCCCTACCTTCCAGAAAGTAGCTATGGGTAGCTGGACTGCAGGGGACATTACTGCTATGGTTGATGGGAGTATTTGTTTGGCGTTAGGGTTGTTAAGAAGTGAGAGTGGGTTATGGTAGGTTGGGCTTTGTGTTTTGAATTAAACTTTTGTATAATAATATTGTATGATACTGCTCCTTTTATTTTTCATAAAAAAAAAGGAGGAGAGGATGGGGTATCACAAACCTACACGGTTTGGTACTAGTATGGTGTATTGAATTTATTTCGCAGAATATTTTTCCTTTGAAGATTTTTCTTTCTCCAGCGAGGATAATTCGTTATGTACAGCACAGTGCCCTTTTGAGGTGCTGGCAGTTCATTACTCTATTCATCGGTTATCACTCGTAGGGGTCGTTTGGGCCCGGTTGGAAGGGGAGGGCGGGCGAGTGACGGGGCTGTATACGGGAGACTAGAGAAAGGGCCAGGTTCTGGGAATTTCATTTTATCTGAGGGGGCCTGCGTGACCTAGTATTTATGCAGCCAAACAGCAACACATAAACGGATCAGCGGTAGCCAAATACCACAGATCACAAGATATCCATTCTCTCCCATAAATGTCCCCCTTTCCCCTCTACGCACTCCCTTGTCCAAAAAGCAAGACAGATTCCCACTGTTCGTATCCCCCAGACATTCAGCTCCCTCACCTTCCTGCTCTTCGGCTTCCCGGCGAATGCACCAACCACAAGTCCCTCCCCAAAGCCTATGGGCCTTCCCGAAAACTGTCCGAATAGTGAAACAATAATGCCAACATGCCGAGCAGCATTTAACGGCTTCCGATATAGTGGTTAGCTGAGGAAAACTCTCTTTCTAAGGCCGGTCCCACTATTGCCATGTGTTTTTTGAAACTACAAACTTTTGATGCAAAACGGGGGGATAGTTGGAGCCACGGCTTCTGCCGCCGGGATGGTTATCTTAGGAATGGTTGGTTGGTAACTTAACGGTGGGATCGCCAGGCATGACGGACGGTAATCAACTGTATGAGGCTTCCGACAAAAACGGCGAGTAGGATGGCATGTAAACATCTCGGCACCTTAGAATTAGTTTTCTGCTCAAATTCGGATTCTGAGCTACGCCGGTTGAGTATCAGTTATACCGGCCAGCATAGATCAAATGATAGTCTACTCACGCGGCCGAGTGCTATGTAAATCACGTGATTTGATTCCTCTAATTACTTGACAATGAGAGTAGGCAAAATGCCCAAAGGAAGGCCTTGACCCCCCCTGTTTCCTGGTCCTTCTGAGCTAAAAGGGAAATGTTGGATATCTTGGGTTGTTCGCCGAAGCTTAGTCATACCGCTGACCTGGTTGCCATCGGTTATGGGGCCCATTTGTCTTCTTTGCGCTCTGTTTCGTTTCGCTTTTCTTCTCTTCTCTCCACTCAACAAGTTCTTTCTACACGGTAAACTAAAACCAACGAAACTGCTCTTAACGCGACTCTCATTTTGACCTTGAATCTCTCTCTTGTTTTCACCCTCGGTAAAGTTCTGTCCAGACTATCTCTACCCATCAAGCGGTCTGCAAACACTTTATTCTGCCCACCGCTTAAAGTACTCAGCCCGACGACGGATCATTTCCAGCAGGAAAAACAGAGAAAGAACAAATTACGCATAAAAATCATTGGCAATCTTGAATGAAGATCACATAATTTACTTAGCACGCGACCTCATGAGTACTACTGAATACCTGATATTATGACCACTAAATCCTTAAATACATACAAGTGAAGATAATAGTGGGACAAGCCTGAATACACATCAAAACATGGAGCTTTCACACATTGATACCAACTTGGATTTCAACCTTGAGCTGAAGATAATTTCAAACACTGGTCCTATTGATTCTCAACTTTGCCTATTCTTGTTTTATGAATGTAGATATCGTTCCTGCACCACTAGTTATATTGGGCATTTGGGGATTTATATTATTCTCGTTGCTCAACTAAAAAAAATTGCCGTGAGGCAGTGTCATTGGAGGTAATTTCAACTCCAGCAGTTATAGACAGGCATTCCTTTTACAAGAACCCCCTAAAATCTGTGTAGTTAATTCCCAGAGGTAATTGAAGCTATTTATATAGCATGATACCCGGACTTTTTCAACATTTTTGTGATATTGATGGTTCGGAATATTCCCGTTTTTTTGTGGGTGAAACCGGTTGTCCCACAAATTTCGAAACTCGAGTGATAAATTGTAAAAAGAGGGAGATTGTGTACTAACTGTTATAGGTGGGGGGACACAATCGATTGCCGAGCCTGATTGTTATTACTTGGCCATTTAAAAAGTATCCGAACACCCGGCACTTATTAACACCTATCTTGGCACCAAAGCGTCCGGAGACTTTTTAAATTGTCAAGTAGAGCGCTTGGTACTGAAAACAAAAGAGGCTGGGCAAGTGATCTACCCTGCGGAATGAAAGAGGTGTGGGCAAACAACTGTTATCAAGAAATCTTAACCAGAAAGGAAAATCACACAAGTCACGATCGATTCAAATCCACTAAGCTACGCAAACCTTGATCCAAAGACAGCCCAAAGAACCGCACAAAGGAGAGAAAATCCCACGGCGAGTAAGCCCAACCTTACAGGTTGTCCGACTAGTTAGGTACAGGGCAATTTCCTTCCTCAGTTCACAGTCCAATGGTTCCTCCGTTGTGCTGTGTTCCCTCGTTGTCACAATGGTCACTGTGGTCGGGGAAAGCGCCAGAGAAGCCAAAGATCGTACTCGCAGATAAGACCAACACCCATGAAAGAACGCCCCCTGGGGAAAGCCCGCCACACCACGATACTAAGAACCCAAATCATGCTAACTTTACTTTGCGCTTTTCATTCAATACATTCTGGAGCTGAAAATAACAATTAAAAGTTGATATTATGGTCTGAATCGCTTTCAAACATCTCTCTAAGCACTGTAGGAATTGTTGGTTAGTGTGGCATGCGAGATTGTAAGGTTAGAGTTGAAAGATAGCGCCAAGACTTGCCATTTGCCATATAAAAAGATTGGAGACTGCGCCAACATCCACCATAGCGCTCTTGACAATTCCTCAGCCACTCTAAATACAGTTTTAAAGGGTAGGAAGCTAAAATCTAAGGATTTTGCACATAGATGAAAATTTGGCCCAAACTGCTTTACTAGATCGATAGCTATGGTTGTGAATATGGCCGTTCTCAGTGGAAAATCCTTAAATGACTCATCATTTTTGGCGCCAGCCTCGCTCAAGTACGCTTACCACTACCCCGCTCTTGCTGAGCTTCAAGCTCGGGGTATTCGATAGCTTTCTCAACTTCGGGATACTCTATCGCTTTCGCAACCTTAACAGCACCTTCACCACAAAGGAATATGGACCCTTCAACACACCCCGAACCGAATGCTACCGGCACAGGCCATATAAGCAGTTTTAACCAAATAAATAGCAACAACACCACTACCAATATAACATATGTGGATGAAAAGGCCAAAGTCTTGAATTGGCTATCACCCCTGCAACCCCTTGTGCGTCACAATGATGTGAGGGCCCGAAGACAGGATGGCCTAGGGGAATGGTATTTGCAAACCGATGAGTTTCTCAGATGGCGTGATGGGGAAGGTGAATCCAGCAAAGCTACTCTGTTTTGTTCCGGTAATCCCGGTGTTGGAAAGACCTTTCTTAGGTAGGAAGAATGATTACTGATAAGGAAATTTTTTAGCTAACTGGGTGAAACAATAGCTCGCTAGTGATTGATAGGTTGCTTGAGAACTTTGGGGGAGAGAATATCGCTGTCGCCTGCGTCTATTCCGATTTCCAGGACCAAGAGAGACAAACCGCGGCGAACATGGTCGGTGCCCTCACCAGGCAGCTTGTGAATGCGCTAAGAATGGTTCCCCCTGAGATCGAGGAAGAATTCAAGAGAGCAGGGAGCGAGGCTGAGAGCCGAGGACTCCGGGTTTCGGAAGCCGTTAAGCTCTTGGGGAGGGCCCTTGCACCCGTGAAGCGGACATTCATTTGTATTGATGCCCTAGATGAATGTTCAGATAAACACCTATCTCAACTACTATCCTCATTGCAAACCATTTCTCAGACCGCGCCGGGCGTCCGATTATTCATTACTGGGAGGCCCCATATTCGAAGTGCGGTAGAGAAATATCTTGCGGGGAGCGTGCAGGTTATCCCATTCAGCCCAAATAGTCAAGATATACGGGAATATCTCGAGATGAGGTTGAAGCATGACTCGGACTCGGAAGAGATGAGCCCCGCACTCAAGGCCGATATTATGAAACGCATTCCGGAAAAGATTCCTGACGTGCATGTGATGGCCAATTCTATATCTGAAGTGGCGAGTAATCGCTGACAATAGTGGCTAGATTTCTACTCATTTCCTTGAGTATAGACGCGATATTATCTGAAGCGACAATCCGCAAGAGGCGAGAAAGGCTCGACTTGATGACGAGTGGACTCGGATTGGACGGCGCCTACGATGCGACTTTGGATAGAATAAAGGGTCAGAGTAAAGGCAAATCAACACTCGGCATGGCTGCATTGATGTGGATTTCTTGCTCGGAACGCCCAATGCACATCGGGGAGCTATGTGATGCCTTAGCAGTTGAGATTGGCTCTAGAAATATGGACTATGATAATATCCCTTCGGAAAAGACATTGTTAGCCTCCTGCTTGGGGCTTGTCACCGTGGATGAGAGCTCAATTGTCCGGCTGGTACACTTTACCCTTCAAGAATATTTCAACCGGCATTCTGAATATTTCGAAAGCCCCCATACGGCAATGGCCGAGGTTTGCTTGACATATCTTAACTTTGATTCCGTTGATAATATTTCATATATTCTTGAAAAGGCCCCTGCAGAGACACCCTTCCTCCAATACGCCTCCACCCACTGGGGACTCTATGCAAGAAATAGGCCTACAGAAGGGGTGAAATCACTTGCGCTTCAGCTGCTTGGTAAATTCGGTGGACATATATCAGCCAGGCTACTTTTATTGGGGAACTTCGGTTGGGGGGAACGGTGGAGACGGCATCCTGGGGGGTTCACTGGCCTTCACTGCGCAGCATACCTTGGGCTTGATGAGATTGCCATTAGATTGTTGGAGGAGGATAAAGGCTGTAGTGCAGACATGGTTGATGCCAGGGGCCGTACTCCATTGATGTGGGCTGCGGAAAGCGGGCATGAGGAGATGGTGAATCTACTCCTTAGGCGGAAAGATGTCAACCGCAACTCGAAAGACCATGATGGCAGCACACCGCTCTGGTATGAGGGGATCGCGAAGCTGCTCCATGGCCGGAAAAAGGTCAACCCTAACTCGAAAGACACGTTTGGCAATACACCACTCATATATGCCGCCGAGGGTGGGCATGAGGGGATTGTGAAGCTGCTCCTTGGCCAGAAAGGCGTTAATCCCGACTCGAGAAACGATGGTGGCCAAACACCACTCTTGTGTGCTGCCAGGAATGGGCGTGAGGGGATTGTGAAGCTACTCCTCGACCGGAAAGGGGTCAACCCCGACTCGACGAACGATGATGGCCAAACACCACTCCTGCTGGCTGCTAAGCGTGGATATGAGAGGACCGTAAAGCTGCTACTTGACCGAAGGGAGGTCAACCCCGACTCGAGAGATGATGATGGCGAAACACCACTCTGGTGTGCTGCCAGGAATGGGCATGGCGGGATTGTGAAGCTACTCCTCGGCCGGAAAGAGGTCAACCCCGACCCGAGGGACAAATATGGCCAAACACCACTCTTGTGTGCTGCCGGGGGTGGACATGAGGGGATTGTGAAGCTGCTACTTGACAGGAAAGAGGTCGATCCCGACTCGAGAGGCAATAATGGCCAAACACCACTCTGGTGCGCTGCCAGGACTGGGCATGAGAGGATTGTGAAGCTGCTCCTTGGCCGGAAAGATGTTAATCCCGACTCGAGGAACGATGATGGCCAAACACCACTCTGGTGTCCAGCCGTGGGTGGGCATGAAGGGATTGTGGAGCTGCTCCTTGACCGGAAAGAAGTCGACCCCGACCCGAGGGACAAATATGGCCAAACACCACTCTTGTGTGCTGCCAGGAATGGGCATGAGGGGATTGTGAAGCTGCTCCTTAGCCGGAAAGATGTTGATCCTGACTCGAGGAACGATTATGGCCAAACACCACTTTTGTGTGCTGCCAGCAATGGACATGAGAGGATTGTGGAGCTGCTCCTTGGCCGGAAAGATGTTAATCCCGACTCGAGGAACGATGATGGCCAAACACCACTTCTTCTGGCCGCTAAGCGTGGACATGAGAGGACTGTAAAGCTGCTCCTTGACCGGAAAGAGGTCAATCCCGACTCGAGTGACAATTATGGCCGAACGCCATTACGGTGGGCTACCTGGCATGAGTATGAGGGGATTAGGAAGTTGCTCCAGGATTGTTTAGATGCCGAGTCGGACATGTAGGCGTATTATGCCCCAATGTCTCTTCCCTTACCTTTCATAAAGTCCAATTGGTAGCTGGACTGCTAAGGCGATTACTGCTATGGCTAATGGGAGTCTATGTTTGGCGTTAGGGTTTTTAAGATGTGAGGGTGGGTTATAATAGGTTGGGCTTTGTGTTTTGAATCGAGCTTTTGTATAATAATAATATTGTCTGATACTTTTTACTTTTTGTTTTTCTCACAAAAAAAGGGGCAGGGAGGGAGGGGGTATCACAAATTTCCACAGTTTGATATGATATATTGAATTTATATCGCAGAATATTTCTCCTTTGAGGATTTGTTTTTCTTGAGCGAGGGTAATTTGTTATGTTCAGTGCCCTCCTGAGGTGATGCCGGACCACTACTCTATTCATCGGTTATCACTCGTAGGCAGTGTTTAAATTCGGTTGGAAAAAACAGGATGGATTACGAGGCTGTATACAGTAGACTTGAGAGAGCGAGAGATTCTGGAAGCTTCATTTCATCTGAGAGGGCCGCTGTGACCTAGTCTTTATGCAGCCAAACAGAAACATAAACGGTTTCACGGCGAAGGCCAAATACCACAGACCACCACAGATATCCATTCTCTCCCATATATGTCGCCCTTTCCCCTCTACGCACTCGCTTGCCAACAAAGGAAAGTCAAAAGCTCCCACTGTTCATAACCCCCGGGCATCCAACTATTTCACTCTTCCTTCCGGTTCTTCAGTCCTCCAGTGGATGTACCGATCTATCCAAAACGCATTCGCAGAGCTTACGCGCATTCCCGAAAAATCTCTGAATAATGAAACAATAATGTGAGCATGCCGAACAGCATCTAACGGCTTCCAACATTGTGGTGAGCTGAGGAAAGCTCTCCTTAAGACAGGTCCCATTATTGTGTCATGTGTCATTTTGAAATTGGAAACTATTGATATATAACGGGGGACCAGTTAGAGCCACGCCTTCTGTCGCCAAGATGGTTGTATTATTGTGAGTTACCGGCGCTTTGATTCATAGCAGGATCTTGACGTCTCAAGAACAACGCCTGCATATCTGAAATTCATCACTTCTCACATTTAGGACTAACACGAATAATCTAGAAAACGGAGGGCGGGGTAGGGGCTGGGTGAGCATTGAAGAGGTGAGGAAGAAGAGAAGGGAAGGGAAGGGAAGAGGAAGAAGAAGAAGCATTAGGAACGGAAGAGAGTTGAAGCGGAGTAAATGGAGTAAATGGAAGCGAATAAATCAGGGGAGGTTGGACAGAGTGAGAAGAGACGCAGCGAATGTTATAGTGGGGAAAGAGTCTAGGCGATGAAGAAGTTAAAATGTCAAAGTCTAAGTTATGTATTTAAGGACTTGTCTCCCTTCCGAGTGCGAATATAGAGTGAAGATCAAGACACCCTCCTCCAATATCTAGCCCCCTTCCACGCAGATAGTCTTTCGTTTTTCTTTATGCCTTAGGAATAGTTGGTTGGTAACTTATTGGCAGGATCGCAAGGCATGACGGGGTAATTAGCTGTACGAGGCTAGTGACAGAAACGGTGAGCAGGGCGGCATGTAAACACCGCGGCACTTTTGAATTCGTTTCCTGGTCAAATTCGGATTCTGAGCTACGCCGGTTGGGTATCACTTATACCGACCGGCATAGACCAAGCGATAGTCTGCTCACACGGCCGGGTGCTAAGTAAATCACGTGATTTTGGATTCCTCTAACTACTCGACACTAGAGGTGAGTAAAATGCTCAAAGGAAGGCTTTGACCCCCTTCATGTTTCTTGGTCCTTCTGTGCCAAAAGGGAAAGAAAGAGAAAGAGCAAATTACTAATAAAAATGCTTGGCAAACCTGAATGAAGATCACATAATTTACTTAGCACACGGTTGCATGAGTACTACTGAATACCCGATATTATGGCCACTGGGATCCCTGAATAGATTATACTTGTAAAAAGAGGGGAGTGTGAGTGGGTAGCTCGGGGAGGGGGGGGGGGCACAATCGATTGCTGAACCTGATTGTCAATCGCGCGGCTGATACTGTCGCAGACAAAATTTGGCTCCACTTAGTCCGCACTTCTTAACTAGTCTGCAGATTTAGAAAGCTTGGAGAGCGGTTCATGATATAAGTTTGCTTGGGAAGGGTAGTACGCTGGGCTCAGGTTGAAAGGTGGGCAGGGAGGCGGTCCATAGTCTTCTATCATACAGGGGTGACTTTTGCTTAGTTTTGGCGAACAAGGGGGCGCGGACTGAATGCAAGGCGAGAACCTCTCCCTTCTCTCGCTTTTTTTCTTTCCGCCACGATACCACAACGGTCAACCAGTGTACTCCGATCAACGGAGAAGAGGTTTGGAACGTCAACGGACGAAAGAAATTGGGACGCGCATAACAAGAGGAGGGCCACCTGTAAATAGCTAGTCGGACAAGCGGGATAGGTTGGGCTTTCTTTCTGGTTGGATTTTTTCCTAACTCGCGGTTCGTCTTGGTTAGCTTAGGTGAATTGATTGCGAATTGTGTGACTTTTTTCTGTACCGGTAGTTAACTGCCAATTTTCCAAAGCTGAGAACATATACATTAAATGATATCTATTATGAAAAACATGAGGAGGCAAAAATCAGGTAAACTCCGAGATAAAAAAACCTGCACCCTTTTCCAATTGTCCATGTACTCGGGGGGAGCGTTAAGTCGGGCGACACCCGATGTGGTAACCTATCTAATGTGTAGTCGACAGGGGTATGCCCAACGCTAGGACAAAAGTAGACACTTATCTGTCATTAGTAAGCACTTTTTTGTATGAAGGAAAAAAGTCTGGCGACACCCAGAATATTGCCTACGGGAAATTCAACTTTCAGATTTTTAACTTACAATTTAATCAGGAGTAGAGAAAGAAAAGGAAGAAGGAGCTATATGCTTAGAGTAGTTGAGGCACAGTATCTAGAATACAAGTGTTGAGCCAGAGTGCCTGGTCTCAATTCGCCCAGAGGAGTACTACCTAGTAAGGTGTTGATTCACCTCCGGCAGCGATTACAGCACGCAAGCGATCTGGCATGCTGTGGATAAGCCCAACTAGTCTATCTGCTCCAATCTGCCCCCAAATAGTCTTTAAACACATTTGTAAAGTAGGAATGTCACCAATCCGCCTCCATGTCTCACCTAACTCTGTCTCCAAATCAATCCAGAGTGCTTCAATTAAATTCAAATCAGGCGAATGAGCAGGCCATGGCACTGCATCTATCTCATTCTTTTGTCTATATATCCTTGCATACTTCTGGTGGCCTGGGGCCCCATCTTCAATCACTCGTGTCCACCCATATTCTTCACAGCATTGATGCCAGAACGGTACCAAATATGGCTCCATTACAGTCTCTACATACATAGCAGAGTCCAACTTTGCCTTTCCTGGTATGAAAACTAATTCTGACTTTGTAGTGCAGCAAAAGCCACCCCAGGCCATGGTAGATTCCCTTCCTTGCTCAAAGGTTTGATCTATACAATCGATATGAAATTCTTCATCAGGTTTTTGAATAACCCAAGGCCGGTGCCTAAAACCTGAGGTCGAAAAAGTCGATTCGTCCGTCCAAATCATTCTACTCCATTCTTCGAAAGTCCACCCTAGTCTCTCCTGACACCATTGGACATGTTTGGGCTTATTAGCAGGTCGAATACTAAACTTGCGGCGTGGCACACGCTTGTGATATCCAAGCTTCTCCATTACAGCCTTTACTGTCTTTGCTGAACAGGCATAGCCCATTTCAATGACAATAGCATCCCAAGAGAGTCGCCGGGTAAGGGCATCTCTAGTAACAAAGGCCACAAGACGAGCAGTTTTAGCCACATTGAAGATGTGTGGGCGGCCAGTACGAACTTTGTTGGGTGGGGTGCCGTTCTCTTTCGCACGCTTGTAAATCTATTGCCGGCAGGTTAGTGGCCAGAAAATCAACCCATACAAGGCACCTCTGGAAATTATTTGTTATAGCATTGACAACACATTACACCTGTGTCAAAATAACGGGCTACATGCAAGTGAATTAAAGCTAAGGACATAGGAAAAGAGAAAGAAAAAAGGGAGGGCTTTTATACTTTTTGACATGTTCGCTGGTCAATTCCCAGCTCTTTCCCAATCTGTCCCCAAGACCATTGAGCATTATCGCGTAGTGTAATGACTCGGATACGGTCGTCTCGGGTGGTCTCCACATGCCGCTTGCCTATTGGGTGCTGTTCGCGGGTTCCCTTGACTTTCATCTTTCGCTTTTTCAAAAATCGTCGATTTCTGATAACGGCAGTGTGTTGTGTGTTGGTGGTTAAGTTAGCGGTTGGCGGTTGGTTTCCTCCTTGGCAACAAGTACCGGGAACGTTTCCTCTTTGGTAATTAGCACCTCACTAGCGCTACCGCCACACCTGTGCCACCGCGCCCGACTTACCCTTGTACCCTAGTACAGTACTCGAGCAGTCCGTTTCCACTGCTGGAGGCGACGAGGCGTTCGGGTGAGCCGATCGCTGCCCTTGTCGCTCGAGATCGTTGGCACCGATATCTCCCGGCTGACAATGTGGGCGCTTCCTTTCGAGAGCGGGGTGGTGGGCGGGAAACAAAGAACGCGAGCTGTAGAATGGTTTTAGGATCTCGTGTTTGGGGAGATCTCGTGTTTTGGGGGAACTCGTGTTTGGTGCACAAGTACTTGGGAGCTGCTACCGTAAAAATTCGAAAAAGTAGGTATGCAGGTGCAAGGATTGTGGCCAATCGCAGGCCAGGGCTCATTTGTGCTGGTCAATCGGAGTGCGATAATCCTTGCACCTGCATACGGACTTTTTTCGAATTTTAAGGGTGCCCGAGTACCTGTCGTGGGTGGCTCGGGGGCCCACTATGGTGGAGTACAAGTAATGGACCCGAGCTTGACGCGCCTTCGGCTATACCTTTTTCCGTTGACCTCCAAGACACTCCTCCTACCTTTGAGTAATCCCCCGCATCTTTTGCCCAATTGGCAATGGGTTGTCCCAACTCGTCGTTTGCCCAGGTTGTTGCTTTTCGGTACCAGACCTGCAGATGTGGGTATGATACTGACAGCCCGGATCATGCTAGCTTTACTTCACGCTTTCCATTCAACACATTCTCAGGCCGAAAAAAAAAGGATAGAAATTTGGTGTTATGGTCTAAATTACTTTCAAATATCTCTCTAAGCACTGCAGGAATTGTTGGCTACTATGACATGCAAGATTGTACTGTACTCGTAAGGTTAAAATTGAAAAACAGCGCCAAGCCTTGCCATTTCCCATACAAAATGGTGAGACCCCCGACAAGACCAATGCATCAACCATAGCTCTCTTGACAACTCCTCAGCCACTCTAAATACAGTTTTAAAGGGTTAGAAGCTAAAATGTAGAGATTTTTGCACATATAGATCAAAATTTGGCCCAAATTGCTTGCTAGATCGGCAGCTAGAAGGTTGTGAATATAGTCGGTCTCGGTGGAAAGCCCATACATGGATCTTTGTTTATTTATTTTTGGCGCCAGCCTCGCTCAGGTACGCTTACCACTACCCCGCTCTTGCTGAGCTTCAACTTCGAGGTATTCTACCACCCTCTCAACTTCGTGATATTCTAGCGCTTTTCGCAAGCTTAGCAATACCTTCACCGCGAAAGCAATATGGGCCGTTCAACACAGCCAGAACCGAATGCTACTGGCGCAGGCCATATCCACAGTTTCAATCAAATAAATAGCAACAACACCACTACCAATATAACATATGCGGATGAAAAGGCCAAAGTGTTGAATTGGCTATCACCCCTACAACCTCATGTACGCCACAACTATGTGAGGGATCGAAGACAGGATGGCTTAGGGGAATGGTTTTTGCAAACCGATGAGTTTCTTAGATGGCGTGACGGGGGAGGTGAATCCGGCAAAGCTACTTTGTTTTGTTCCGGTAATCCTGGGGTTGGAAAGACCTTTCTTAGGTAGGAAAAATGATTACCCCAGAGGGAGAGATATAGCTAACTTGATAAAACACTTAGCTCTCTGGTGATTGATAGGTTGCTTGAGCACTTTCGGGGAGAGAATATCGCTGTCGCATGCGTCTATTGCGATTTCCAAGACCACGAGAAACAAACCGCTGCCAACATGGTCGGTGCCCTCACCAAGCAAGTCGTGAATGCGTTAAAAATGGTTCCCCCTGAGATCGAGGAAGAATTCAAGAGGGCAGGGAGCGAGATTGGGGGCCGGGGACTCCAGGTTGTGGAAACCGTTAAGCTCTTGGGGAGGGCCCTTGCGCCCGTGAATCGGACATTCATTTGTATCGATGCCTTAGACGAATGTTCAGATAAACATCTATCTCAACTTCTAACCTCATTGCAAACCGTTTCCCAGACGTCTCCAGGCGTCCGATTATTCATTACTGGGAGGCCCCACACTCGAAGCGCAGTAGAGAAATATCTTCCGGGGAGCCTGCAGGTTATCCCGTTCAGCCCAAATAGTCAGGATATTAGGGAATATCTGGAAATGAGGTTGAAGCATGACTCGGACTCGGGAGAGATGAGCCCTGCACTCAAGGCTGATATTATGAAACGCATTCCGGAAATGATTCCTGACGTGTATGTGATAGCAAATTCTATAATTGAAGCCGCGGGTAATCGCTGACAATAGTGGCTAGATTTCTACTCATTTCCTTGAGCATAGCTGCGATATTAGGGGAGGCGACAATCTACCAGAGGCAAGAAAGGCTAGATGAAATGACAAGCGGACTCGGCTTGGACAGCGCCTATAATGCTACATTGGGCAGGATAAAGAGTCAGGGTAAAGGCAGATCAGCGCTCGGCATGGCTGCATTGATGTGGATTTCTCACTCGGAGCGTCCAATGCGCGTTGGGGAGCTATGCGAGGCGCTAGGGGTCAAAGTTGGGTTTAGGGATATGAACTACGATAATATCCCATCTGAGGGAACCTTGTTAGCCTCCTGCTTAGGGCTCGTCACGGTTGATGAGAGCTCAATTGTCCGGCTGGTACACTTTACCCTTCAAGAATATTTCAACAGCCATTCCGAACATTTCGAGAACCCCCGGTCGGCGATGGCGGAGGTTTGCTTGACATATCTTAACTTTGATTCCGTTGATAAGATTTCATATACTCTTGATAGCGCCCCTGCAGAGGCACGCTTCCTCCAATACGCCTCCAGGTACTGGGGACTCTATGCAAGAAACGGGCTTACAGAAGGGGTGAAATCACTTGCGCTTCAGCTGCTTGGTAAATTTGGTGGACATATATCGGCCAAGCTTCTTCTATGGGAGAACTTTAATTGGTGGGAACGGCAGGGACGGCATTCTGAGGGATTCACTGGTCTTCACTGCGCGGCATACCTTGGGCTTGAAGAGATTGTGATTAGCTTGTTGGAAGAGGATAAAGGTTATAGTGCAGACATGGCTGATTCCAGGGGCCGTACTCCATTGATGTGGGCCTCCGAAAGCGGGCATGAGGAGATGGTGAAGCTACTCCTTGGGCGGAAAGACGTCAACCCCGACTCGAGGGACAGCGATGGCAGGACACCACTCTTATGTGCTGCCAAGTGTGGGCATGAGGGGGTTGTGAAGCTGCTCTTTGACTGGAAAGATGTCAACTCCAACTCGAAAGACCATGATGGCAGCACAACACTCTGGTATGAGGGGATCGCAAGGCTGCTCCTTGGGCGGAAAAAGGTCAACTCTAACTCGAGAGACAAGTTTGGCAATACACCACTCATATATGCCGCCAAGGGTGGGTATGAGGAGATTGTGAAGCTGCTCCTTAACCGGAAAAAGATCAACCCCGACTCGAGAAACAATGATGGCCGAACACCACTCCACTGTGCTGCCAGGGATGGGCATGAAGGGATTGTGAAGCTACTCCTTGACCGGAAAGAGGTCAACCCCGACTCGAGAGGCAATGATGGTCAAACACCACTCTGGTGTGCTGCCGGGGATGGGTATGAGGGGATTGTGAAACTGCTCCTCGGCCGGAAAGAGGTCAACCCCGACTCGAGAGACAATGATGGCCAAACACCACTCTGGTGTGCTGCCAATCGTGGGCATGAAGGGATTGTGAAGCTACTCCTTGACCGGAAAGAGGTCAACCCCGACTCGAGAGGCAATGATGGTCAAACACCACTCTGGTGTGCTGCCGGGTATGGGTATGAGGGGATTGTGAAACTACTCCTCGGCCGGAAAGAGGTCAACCCCGACTCGAGAGACAATGATGGCCGAACACCACTCTGGTGTGCTGCCGTGTGTAGACATGAGAGGATTGTGAAACTGCTTCTTGACCGGAAAGAGGTCAATCCCGACTCGAGAGACGATTCTGGCCGAACGCCATTATGGTGGGCCATCTGCCATAAGTCTGAAGGGATTATAGAGTTGCTCCAGGGTCGTTTAAATGTCGAGTCTGATACCTAGGCAAATTATGCTCTAATCTCTCTTCCCTGCTTTTTAGAAAGTAGTTATGAGTGGCTGGACTGCTGGGGTGATTACTGCTATAGCTGATTGGAGTATTTGTTTGGCGTTAGGGCTGTTAAGAAGTGAGGGTGGGCTGTGGTGGATTGGGCTTTGTGTTTTGGGTTGGATTTTTGTACAATATTTTATCTTTTTTTCGCGAAAAAGGCGAAGCGGAGGAGAGGTCGGGGTATTACCGATTTGCATAGTCTGGTATGATAGATTGAATTTATTTCGCAGTATATTGCTTCTTTGAGGATTTATTTTCTCTTGAGTGATGGTATATAATTCGTCACGTTCAGTGCCCTCTCGGGGTGATGGCAGATCATTACTCTATTCATCTCTTATCACTCGTAGGAATCGTTTAAATTGTGTTGGAAAAAAGAAGGGGGGGAGGCGAGGCTGTATGCAGGAGAGATGAAAGAGCAGGGTATTCTGGGAACTTTATTCTATCTGAGAGGGCTGGCGTGACCTAGCATCTATGCAGCCAAACAGCAAACACATAAACGGGTTAACGGGGAAGCCAAATACCAGGAGTTCAAGTTAAAAAAATACGATCGCCAGCGCACCACTTTGGTGTGAGTGGTGAAGTTCGCCCGCTCTCATTCGTTTCTCTCTCTCACCGAACTAACCATAAAAGACAGAAATATATATCAATCATAACAAAGTCGTTCCCCCATCCTTCCATAGATTACCACACATATCCATTCTCTCCCAAATATATGCTCATTCCCCCCTGCGCACCCCCTTGCTTGTCGATAATGTTCGATTGCTGCTCACCATACTAGCCGCCAGGCACGCACTTAACCCCCGGCCACATACTTAGTCCGGCGGCCCCGCACATATCCTACTCCGTTATCATTCAGACAAAGAAGATAAGCTCTCCGGGAGCAAGTTCTTTCATGCCGCTCGGCTCAGGTGCAGCGGGCACCATTATCGTTCGACAAACCTCCGGGTATACACCTCCGATCGGTGAGGAGAACTCGTATGCAAGTAGGCTACGGAGTCTGGAGGAGTTTTCTTTGTTTCTCCTTTGTTAGCATGATTGTTCTGCACGGAAAGGAAAGGGAGACCTGCGTAGAAGAGCGGAAAGGGGCACAGAAGAGCGGGGGCGAGCGTGGAAGATCGGAAGGCTGGCATAGAAACGGGGGCATGCGTGGAAGAGTGTGGACGTATGTGGTGATCGATGGAAGGATAGGACTCAGTGGACGGAAGGATGATATTGTTGTTTCTTTCATATATACTCCTGTCTCTACCGTTAATTTAGTTAGTTGAGTTAGTGAGCATCGTGAGTGAGTGTGTTGTTGAAGAAAAATTTCCCCACTTCTGTGCGATCGTTTAGTCTTACTCTTGGCCTTGGCGTTTATTGTTTCGTTTCACACCCAGTCACTCGCCGCCGTTATTCGCCGTCCAACCATAGCCGTTTGTAAAATTGCTACCAAAGGAAAGATAAAGACTCCCACTGTTCGTAGCCCCCGGCCACCCAACTCTTTTGCCCTCCCTTCCGGTTCTTCCGCCCTTTGGTGGACGTATGGATCTAAAACATATTCCTGAAGCTTACGTGCATTCCCGAAAATTATCCGAATAGTGAAACAATAATGTGAACATGCCGAGCAGCATATAGCACTTCCACACAGTGGTGAGCTAAGGAAAGCTCTCTCCTCAAGGGTCGGTTCCATTATTGTCATGTGTCATTTTGAAACTGAAATCTTTTGACGCAAAACGGGGAGCTGGTTAGAGCCACGGCTTCTATCGTCAAGACGGTTGTCTTAGAAACGGTTGGCTGATAACCTACCATAGTGGCATGAACACCGCGGCACCATATAATTCATTACACCCTCAAATTTTGATTCTGAACTACGGTCTGGTATCACCTATCCCCTGAAGCATTGATAGTGTCGAATTTCCCTACATCGTGTCCAAAAGAGATTAGTGAAATTAGCGTATTTCTTTGATTGGTAGACACAACCTCATAGAGATGTAAAAGCTATCACACCGCCCTGGATGTTTGTGGCAAATATCGGCAGGTGCATTACCTCACAACTGTGGGTAACATCGCTCATATATTAGGTTTAGTGCTCGTGTTGAGGGAAAAGGATCTGCATCATAGCTTGACCTAAAATGCTTTTGATATCACTTGATAGAAAAGTCAGAGGCTAGTTTTTCAGTCCGTTTTAGAGTGATGTAGGGAAATTCGGCACTGTCAACGCTGCAGGGGATAATATTCCTCCACCAGTGCCTAGTTTTGTGGAAACAATTACTTGCTCCTTCAATAAGACGACTCGGTTGTTGATTGCTTTAAAAATAGCCGAGCATGCTCTATTAATTCCCCGCCAGTCCATTCCTCGTCAAAAAAAACATCTTGGCGCAGTCTTTATATAGAGTTCCCAGCCTACACAAATTATCACTCGGTCCCTAGGACCTAGGACAAGCGATGCCAGTTGAATATGGTTAGGTTCAACCCACCCTGCAGCCAGAGGTGTATTCTAATCGGATTTCCTTCGACCAATCAATTTTGGAGATGGATTTCGGTATTAGCGAACTAGAATAACGTAGCCCGGTTGCGTACCGTTGGACATGTCAACCCAAGAAGGCTGGTAGCAGAATGGGCCAACTACCGTGTGAGCTCCCGGAGGGGCCACTGAGTGGATGATTACTACAAAAAATCTCTACCCCAAGCACTAACAAAATATCTAAACATTTGATAAAATAAATACTATGCAAAAGAAAAAATTTTTGCCCAGACTATTCTAAGATTTATCCACCGGCACGCAGGTTTAATTGTACAAAACTAGGTACCGTACAGTACTTTTGGCTCTCTATATGAGAAATCCACATCAGACGACCATTAATGCGTGTGCGTGATTCATTTCCTCCCTGCGGTCCTATCCCTTCTAACGCTGCACCGTTCACCTGCCCCCAAACCCACGCACCCGGCATTACTTGTCCCAGGCAAAAAGTATATTCGCAAAATATATGGCAGAAAATCCCTGGGTATCACAAACTAACCTCTTGTATTTCCGGATACTTCTTGCCTTTTCTCAGGCAAACTCTCCAAGCGAGAGCTACCTCATATAACTCTATAGAATTCTCACCTCCGGTATAATACTGTACACAAGTGATAGTGTCAACAAAACTCTATAATTCCAGCCTGGCGTCCCACAGGACCTTGAGCGGAAAGGATGAGAACGGTTATGGAGTATATTATTCCTATTCCCCTCTCCAATGAGATTGTTAGCCCTAGCATTACTGGATAAGGACATATCCTTCTTTCCTCCTTCACCCCTTTCCCCCTCGCACCCTACCATCACATCACATCGAGTTAGTTCGAACCCAACCTCATCAACTTCTTTGCAATCTTCCACCTTTTTCGCCTCCCGGATGACAATAGACCCCGCGTATCCCGCAATGCACACCTTTCAAAATTCCGGTTCCAAACTGCCCCTAAACCTATCTCCTCCCACCTATGGTAACCATGCCCCACCGCAGGATCCAGAATCAACTAAGCGACGGAGGGTGGCGCTGGGCACCAAAACCGGATCCACATCATGGCCACAGCACTGTCGTGGGTCTTCCCCTGTAGGCGCTCTTTCGTGGGTGTTGGCAATCTTGTCGGTTGACGGTTCTGGTGAATGTCACCGCAAGAGAAAACAAAAGAAACTGAAGTTGATAAACTGAAGTTGGAAGCCGAACACTGATGGTTACGATAAACCGAGGTGATCGGCTCTCAGAAAGGTGATGAACGAAGAACGTTTCTCATCAACCGAAAAAAAATCCACACTAAGTCTTGACCTCCGTCCCTACAAAGAGTTTTCCACACTGATCAACAAACAAAACCCTATCCACTAAGACTGCTCTCTTGCGACTACGTAACAACCTACGCAACCCACGACAATAACGAAACTTAAAGGAAAGCTGTCTAAGGGTCCGACAGTGCCCCACCAGAGCCCCAGATTCAAGTGACAAGTTGCTACTAAAGGTGGGTAGCAAGATAGAACCTTTTCGGGCAGTCCGCAGCGCCCAACAACCGTTGCCCTCGATGACAGTAATTACCAAGCAGGGGATTAAGAGATCGCTGGTCGGTCCGGGCTTTTCTTCGCCAATGAGTTCTGCGCTTACACAAAGGTGGCGTAACCTAAGTATAGATTCACGGAGGGCAAAATAAGAAATAGGGGAATTTAGATCTCGTCTTCCATGCCGCCAGAGAATGCCATAGGAACACTGTCATGGAACACCGCCCCAACCGCCCATTCGCCGGGAACCCTCGTTGACTGTGTAAATTGTGAGATAGCCATCCCCACCGATATTTTGATCTTGATGAGAGATCTCGGCAGCCCTTTTATACACGGCCTTCATAACGATGGCCGCAACAATCGGAACTAGCGTACCTATCACTATCTCCGATCTCCGGCACAATTCAAACTCCTTCGCAGTGTGCTCCTTCACCCTCCCGCATCCAGTCTCCTCCCTCGTGTTTTCATCCGCTTTCAGCATTTGGTCGTACTTTTTTTCCCTCTCCTAGTTTTTAACTAGTATCTCAACCAGTGCTTTCTCCGCCTCAAGGTTTTCGCTGACCTCCGCGATCTCAATTCGGGGGTCTTTGGGTTCCTCCATGTGTTTCTCATGTTTCTCTTTCAGCGGGCCCTATCCGCTTTTCGCCATCAGGAAACTGGAAAATACGGCTCCCTAGCAGGATCGTTAGCTAGTCAAGGGACGGAGGTGGGCCGGAGTGGGGGAGTAATGCTTTTGCGGCTATGGGTAATGAGGTCTGAATCAGGGGTTGTCTGGGTGTTGGTAGGGTACGAAGATTGGCCTCCCTATAAATGGTAGGGTATCTGACCCATGGCCTCGAGAGATGACATACTCATAACGAGTCCCGGAGGCTCATCATCCCTCTGTTTGGCAGCGAAGGAAGGCTCGAATACAAGCTGTGCTCGTCTGGCTCAGCAGACATTGAATGCCGTGGTTACGGTTGTCTTCTGCAAGCCGGACGGGAGGTAAGTTGACCCGTATTCCGAACGGTCTGGAGGGGCCACGGAGCCCGGCGGGGGGACTTCCAAGAGCCCCGGACGAAACTAAACTACCTCTGTCAGTCCGTCCAAGACAGAAAAATTCCAGGACGGACGTTTTTGGATTAGGCGGGGGGGGGGCTATAGGGTGAGAGAGTGCTTTGCTCGGGCAGGGGTAGGACTACAGGCCTACCGAGGGGCAGCCGGGGGACAGGCCGGGAGGCGGGGGACTGCTGGCAATAGAGGTGTTGTTTGTAATGGAGGTGATGACCGGACTGAAGGATTTTGCGGAGTGAAGTGAAGTGGTTTAAGCGAATCAGAGTAATTTACGTTGAATGGATTAAAGAAGGGTGAGATAGCATAAGAAAGGAAAAGAGGGAAAAGGGCGAAGAGAAGAGGGAAGGATATTTTATAGGAGAAAAACCTTCAACGCTTACGTGACCTACGAGCGCATACACGCACTGCTGCCCACACACGTAGGCATTTCCGACAGGGACGACAGGGGACAGGATGAGTGATGTTTCATGATTTCCAATCCATATCGGCCTATCTCTACCCAGAAATCCGGTCAAACAAAGGTAACGAATGACCTAGGTAGGGATCTCGGAGAATTTGGAATATTAATAGAGGCATCAGCTAAAACTCGAAGGTCCATTCTCGAGCACAAGGCACATCCACAGATCAGATTCTCAGACGGTGGAGCACCCCACCGATACGGGGCGCCCATGATAAATGGGTATACGAGTGATGAGCGATTAAAGCACTGTACCGCCACAAGAAGTACGTCTTAGAGGCATATCCGAAATGAGTTGTCTATGAGGCTTTCGCTATTCTCTATTCTGTCTTTTGCTATTAGGTATTGCTATTGAGGTACAAGGAAAGGTACGAGAACTTTGCGGACGTATTTGTGCTCAAAGGTGGAGCATGACGCGTGGGGGAACAAGGATAAGATAAAGTGCGAAGATATGAACAGAGGGTGGTGAGTTTTTGCTTGTCCGCTTCTTTGACACATGCTCTAAGGCAGTCCTACCTACCCCAACAAACGGCGTTTGAATAAATCGATGAGTCGAGGTATTTTATAATGTGCAGTAGGAAGCGGCTCACTTGTATCTTCTACCATATCGGGTTCACAATTATAGCAGAAGAGTGGGGTACATTAAAGTACCACATTTTCATGGCAGGTTACCGCAAATTCACCATGCGGCGTTCACTAGGTGGGTGATAGAAAAAAAGATGAACCATGCGAAGGAGACATCGGATAAAAGAAGTGAATGATGTTTGGGTAATAGTCTTACAGATCGAGAAGGTCACCAGCGGCCCACCCAGACAGGGCTCAATAGCTCTCGTGGTTTTATAGCAAGCGGCTCTCACTCATCAGTGAATTTAGGATATAGAGTATACCGGTTTTGTCTTTTCTTATGTGGGATTACGCCTCGACCCACGCTTGGTCTTATACCTCATGGTCCGTGCACAACCGTAAGTGGGGCGAGTAGGACAGTGAAAAGGATAAGCCTAAATAAACTGTAGAGTGAGCTCACCGAGAACCTGGTCCTACTAAAACTTAGTATGCCCATTACCGCACCATAGCAAGAACGTGTGTATCTAGGCAATGGATGAAGAGGTGCGATTTCGATCCCCGCGGTCAAGCGCAACCGGAGGTGGGAAAGGATGAACACAGCGATGGATATAACGAGGTGCTACCCAAGGATAGGCCAGGAGTTATATCTCCGGACGAATAGCATATCCGGAGGCCGAATGTCATGGAACGAAAACACCAGGCTAGATTAAACATCCGACACCGGATGCCCAGCCGACATCACTATCCTATGCCTAACGGCACAGGATATGAAGACTGCTACCGATAACCATATATTCAATAACCCCATGTCGTATGGGTAATCTGGCATAAAAGAGGAGGGGTGCTCTGACCTGATTGCTCGACTGCAAGAAATTCAGACAACGCTCCAGCACTTGCCAGCACAAAAGCGGACTTAGGGAATGAGAGAGGGCCTAGGTAATTGTAGCTGATCTCAGTGCACCCCAGACTTTAAGACAGTCTAGCCTTATCAAAGCCCCGGTATTTGGGGTCAAACAGGGAGTGAATTAAGCTGTCGAGTGAGTATCGTCTAACCTGGACACTGGTGGGGGGTGACGGAGCGTCTCGGCTCTAGCAGGTTTATTTCCACTTATGATAGACTCCAGGTGATATGTCTTAGGGTCAATAATTAAGCCAGATTCTCAGGACAACCTCTGGCACATCTGTCGTGAGCATAGCCGTAGATCCTTCTATTAGGGGTGCCGTAGATATGCTATTAATATCCGAGTACCGATATTCAAAGGTTTAGCTAGCTCCTGGTAAACTGATGCGTAGATAACACTCTTCAGCCTAGCGAAGGGACGAGTAGTCTAGAAAATGGGTGTATTGACAGTGGCTTATGTATCTTTCGCTAGAGGAGGAGTATAAGGGTGGTGGGGGCTTCCGATCTAGCACTTCCGAGGTACTCGTAATGTCCTGACGTTTGTGAACACAACTGCTATTGCATACCGCCAAAATTCAGCTTTTTTGCCCTGATCTTGGCATCATGCAATAGCAGTTGTGTTCACAAACGTCAGGACATTACGAGTACTTGTCCCAGGCAAGAAGTACCCGAACATTGAGGTGATCAGACGCCATTTTGGGTAATTCTCACCAAAATTGCCCCTGTTAACTGCGTACACAGGCCTCCAAAGTATGTCTTACCTCTGAAATATCCCTGAAATATCGCCGTTTATCCCTGTATTATCCCTGTATTATCCCTGTTTTTCCCCCAAATGTTCGGGTACTTCTTGCCTGTAGCAAGTAGCGCATACCACACGGGTGAAGGGCCCGGACTGAGCGGCGATCCTGGGTTATTGCCGTAAGTTAGATATAAAGTTGTGAATAAGAACTCTGCCTCCCTCTCTTTCTTCCTGGGTGGTTGAGATCAAGCACCCCCCTGGCACCCCCGTACACGCAGAATGCCTCTGGGCGGCCAGCACCCCCTCCCACAGGCAAACTGCGTGGGATCCACCCCTGTACTGGAACCACAAGAACTCCCATTCTGCTCAGAGCTGGGACGTATTATCTCCGGCCTAGATTTCACTCAACGAATGATAGTGGGATTTCCTAGCCAGCGCTCGACAGCAGAGCGCGGGTAGGGTGTTGGTGGTATTGCTCATAGGTGCATTCTGGGTGTGTGTTTAGGGTTAGGTGAGTGTCAAATAGTAGGTGAGTGTAGGAAACTGAGTCTTCTATGGGACGGGAGTCTACTGGTACTTCTTGTTTTTCCTCGGGGCTCTAGATTCTGGGCTTATGATGTGTGTAGCATACCCCGGCGGTTCTGCATAATTCTCCATATCTAGGGGCCGGAGCGCCTGCAGTAGCAGACAGTTCTTTACTCGTACTCGAGTAAAGGGAGAAAAGAACGGCCGTTACGGCAGCTTCGAGCTCGGTATTTAAACCATTTCCGTCTCTTCTACTCTAGCCAATCAGTTAGCGATTTCTCCACCAGACAAAGCCATAAACCATGCAATCATAGCTGCCAAAACCACGGATGTAAGGAGAACTTTAGTCTCCTCTAATTCGACAACGCCGCTATCTCTGACTCCCCACAAAAGCACTGTGCAGTGGGTTGATCCCACCCCCCTCGATATCGATAAAGAAACGCCAACTAGCCCCTATATTGAACGCCAGAAAACAACAGCAGTCCAACGGGATACTGTACCTCCGCAACAGCGTTTCGGCAGGTTTTCAGCGGAAGCGCTGGTATCTGCCGCTCCTAGTCTGTGGTTTTCAGGAGCTCGGCTCAAGATGGGCTAGGGGTTCGATACGTCGAGCGTCCAAGTGAGGGGAAGATACGGTACCCAAGTCTACTCGTATGCAAGAATGAGGAATCTAGTTTCTATTTTGTATCAAGACACGGGAGATGTTTACTCGAGTAGAGGTAGTAAACTTGCAGCGAGAAGCCGGCACTGATGCCGTGACATGAAAGTCCTAATAAAGTTATCAAGGGTTGAAAACGGGACCTTTCCTGATCGGGACTAAGAGTCCAAGACGACTACGGAATCCCTGAGATGAATACGAGCGTGTATTCATGCGGTGGCATTTAGCCGCAACGAATAAAGTAATAAAGTACAGTATCACGGTAGCATTCCGTAAAGGGGGTTGGCTATTGCCATGGTGTGGTGCGGGGACAAAGGAAAGTTACTATTCTCGGTGAGTTCTTATCGCGAGCACAAATAGACTAGCCTTGGAGGAGGCAAAAGAATCAGGGGAAAGCAGGATAATGTTGGTGGCAATAGCATTACGAGTACTGGGATTAGGGTGTTATTCGGGGACCCTACAGTCCTACAAACTCTGTTCAATAGCAACAATATTATCCTCACAGTATTCATTCCCCAAACCTTCAAGAAGCGAAGGCTGAATATCGAAATCAAACTTTTAGTTACTGAGAAATTATCGCCAATTTCCCCCCTTGCATCGTTGAATCGTTCATTGGCTGTCCAGGCTCAGCTTCCATGCGTCCAAAATGGTGGCGAAGCCTAATAACGAGATAGCCAGCCACAATCAATAACTTCAGAATCGATAGCCAATACCCCCCCGCCCGTCACTTGGCGGAGAAAAACCACTCAAACATTAGGCTCCTGCACTTTCGCCAAACGCCCATGTAAGGTACCACCCAAAAGTCCCCCTGAACCTTGCCTCTCTTTCCCCTAAGCACCGTACTTGTACGACCGGTAGAGGGCGGTCGCCATCCCTGCACAGCACAACCTCCCTTCTGAATGGTCTGGAACAAACCTTGTGATACGTGCAGTTCCACAAAGTCGGACTAACCGAAGCACTCTACTTTACTTGCGACTTTTGATCGCAATTCACACGCGCATTAATCTTACAGGACAGTCACGCTGACCACGGTAAAATTTTGAACAATTGGACACTGTGCCAGGTGGTAGTCCAAAATTTCCTCCTCCGGAAAAGGGGCTAAAAACACAGCAAAAAAAACATGTCCCCCGCGACAGGGAATAAAATAAAAAACGCCAGAGCTTGCTAGGAGAAGAAGGTCCAACGTCCTACCGCATAGTCCAATTATTCGAGTTTTTACGGTAGGTTCATAACAGGGAGGGGGGGGATCCAATAGTGGTCTTTTAGCGCCGATGGTGAACTCACTTTTGTTATAACGTTGGGGCAGGGTGCGAGGACGAGACTATGATACCGGTATGCTATTCTGGTGTCTAGTTTTTAATTTCATCCCCTGGATGCGGGCGATTTAAATTTAGGGTATGATTGGGCAGAAGAATACCGGTAGTGGGTTTACTTGAATTGGTGGTTCGGGAGCAGCTACCTGGATTGAAGGATGTCAGGCACCCAGATGGAACCCTCCAGGATACCCCGAGCCACAGGAGGTAGAAGGAGGGGTGGGCGAGCTTTGGTGGATGTAGGGGTCAATGGTGTGGAAGGAATTAATATCGATAGCCATGAGGCAAGCGTGGGACCCAGGAATCGTTGATCAAACTGTAGATATATAATTCCCACGATCCCCACCCCCAATTCCCCTCCGCCGTCTGTGAGCATTTCTATCTCTATCTGGACAGATCCTTCCCCACATTCCCTTTCATACTCAATACTTACACAACCACTTGTGTGTCCACTCCTTCAAAATGGCCTACTCAGACCAACACGTAGTTGACCAGCCCCCATGGCTAAGATTTGTCCGGATAGCCCAAGTCTCCCTCTCGGTGCTCATCCTAGCACTGGCAGCATTTGCCTTGAGCGCAATCCCATATGGGAATACTTTTGGCACGTTCGGGTTCAATATCTTCGCTGTACATGGCCCCACCCTCTTCCGCCTACCTAACCATACTAACAAATATTCAGTGCCTCTTCACCTTCATAGTAGGCGCTTACCTCCTTGTAACCCCCGTCAGGGCCCCGAAACTATACAACTGTTGGGCCGCTCTCGTCCTCGAAATCTTCGGCGTGATCTTCTGGCTTTCCGCCTTTGCGACGCTGGCATCATGGGCTTCGCTGGGGCTGCTTACTGTCGGTTCCCTCACCAAGCGCGATGCTAAAAAGTCAAAGTCTTCATCTTCGTCATCTTCCTCATCTTCGTCCTATGATGACACAGACTACTTCGCAAACTATAGTAAGGAGTTAGAGGAACGCTATGCCAGGTACCAAGCTGGATGGAGATGCGCCGGGGCTGCGGCTGGCCTGGGAGGGATCGTTTGGTGAGTTGCTTACCTTACTTAACTGATAAGGAGGGTGATAACTAACCGGGATTGCAGGATTCTATTCATGATAACCCTAATCACTTTCTCCATCTTCCTTCACCGCCATAGAATGAACCCGGAGAACAAGGTCTTGCCAGATAACGGTAGCCCTGCTCGGGATGGTGGGGAGGCGGGAATTCAACGCCCTAGTGCGGCAGAGGTGAAAGGACATGAGATGGGGAGTGTGCATGTCGGTGCTGTGGGAGCCGGGGAGTACAATAGGTCCTATTAGCCTTTGACTTTATGTCCATTTTTGGCTTTCTTTGATTCCCCCTTACTTTTAGTGACATTTTTCATCTTATTCGCTGTAGCTAGCTTGACGTTGGCAGTTTGGAGGAGCATTTTTCACGCGGGATGGCGAGTTATTTACGATATGAGGACTGGGGTGGGGTTTTTGGATCATATAAATTTATATCATACCTTATTACTCAAGATACTTTTTTTTTCTCTTCTTTAGAACTCTGTCCCGATAAGATGAATCTGCGCGAAATTAATACCTCCCCCTATATACAGCAAGCTATTGAAACCTAACACGTTTCCGACACGAAACCAACTAATGTCAATAGGGAACCGAGTGACAACCCATGACCATCAGCTCGTGCAACACGTCTCAGCAATACACTTCAGGAACGAGTACCGGTATTAGATTCAGGATTTCGGACGGGGTCTTGCAAGTTTGGCAACTGTTGGGATGTTTAGCATCGTGTTTGGGGGGGATACGATTCTAGTAGGGAACCAACCCATGCGGTTTTGGCAGGAGCCATGGATCGAATGCATAAATCGAGGGGGCTTTGAAAATTGAAGCCCCTTTTTCCTTCCGACATAACTGGGATTCGATGAGGAAATTATCCTTCTTGGCCGATGTCGTGCGAGGTTTGTTCATGACCTCGGGTGGTGTGGCAGCAGCAAGGCGGGAAGGCACATACTCGAGTACAGTACGGTATTGTACTCGCACAATCACCCAACATTAAAGTTCGCACTAGCACAATATCCCGGCTAAGTGCATAAAGCCTTTCCACTTGGCACCGCATAATATTCAGTATGTACAAGCGGAAGCACTTGTTAACGCATAGCATAACTTGTATCATAGGCTGCTGCCGTTTGGCTGTTTACCCCTGTTTTATGGCTTCTGTGCTATTCCTGGTGGTCCAAGAAGCGGGCGGCGGATCTGCGCTTTTGTGAGTTTGCTTTGCTGTGTGTACCCTACATAAGAACCGGAATAATTGAGAATCTCCTTAGGACGTTGGAGTCACCTCTCCTAGTACTAGCACCGTACTCGATTAAGATGTGTTGTATCTATTTTTTTTCTTTTTATGTCTCAACTGAGGGCTGAAAGTGAATCTTTTTACTCCTTTACTCCCCCTAATCCAAAAGGGAAATTCTGAACGTCCCAGCATCATTCCCAATTACCGGTACTCGAGTACCGGTATTCCAATGTCTCGGTGGCGATACCCGCCGCCGGTATTCCTGAGGTTATTTACGGTGGGATGTATAGTGTGGTGGTGGTGGTTCGGAACCTGCCGGGGCCCCTAATCTTGAGTGGTTTTCGATGAGGTGCAATGAAGGTTACCGTCTATTCTAAGTTATCATACTATTGCGAGATTCTCGCACGACGAGTACCCGCACAGAAAATAGGCTTCACAAACAAACCTCGACCAATCAGACCCCAAAGACAGGAGTTATTCTCGCGACACTGGAAGAGACTGTAGGGTAACCGCAAGAACTGGAATAATTGAACCTCACACCTGGCTGTTGGGTTGCCTCCCCTAACCATCCCGCTGGGGTTTTCTTTTTATTGGCCTCAGCGGAGGCTGAAGCCCAGTCATTTAGGGTGAATCCCCCCAGCATCTATGATAAAGAGGGCAATTTTGGACGCCTTAGATGGCGAGATTCTAGAGTTGTGAGAGTGGCTGCCTTCTTTGCCTCTTGGCATGGATTTTCCCGAATCTCCACTTGGTCAACCGTGCTTTTAAATTTCTTCGACGCTTTTCTTGTTTGCAGTTTGCTCTTGGACTCGAGTACTCGAGAACTGAGGTCCCTTTTCCGGGCTAAGCCTTGTCTTAAGTGTCGGCATGTGCCCGCTTTTAAGCCACGACTCCCGCAACTCGAGAATCTCGCGACCCTTCGGGAGGCTATATAGTTATTTGTTTGATATCTTCTTCTTTGGTAATCGCACCGCCAGTAGTCTGATTACCTGGATTTACGGGAGAGGCATAGGTGTTTTGTTTTTAGCTGAATGATATAACAATCTGGCTTGAGTGGATCTGTTCCGGAGAATTCCTGTTACATACTCCCGATGGCGGGGTACTGGAGGTTGCCGCAGTTAAAATAGTTTTGCCATTGAGACGGATTGGTTATAAGGGCGTGTTTGCCGGTGGCGCATCACGATTTGAGATGTTTATGGTATGCGCCTTGAAGTGCCCCCAAGCCGTGATCCGGGAAATTCCAAAGTGCGAAACGAAGGTTTAGGACTATGGTTTTTTTTTCATAGAGTTAACCCAAATCGTGATTTGGAAGTTTGAAAATTGCAGGCAGCTTCGGCACAGGAGTGTTTGTAAATCATGACCGCGAATCATGGGCAATCTCGGATCATGGCGAACCAAACAGGCTCTACTCCTCCCCCCTAAGGAGCTCTCCTGTGCTATGCCCTTATGACATCAAATTGACCCTTATACCATACTTCCCTTAACAAAAACACTTTAGAGCGTTCTACGTCAGCACAACTATTGCGATATCTTTTATTCTCCTTAAAACATTATATATTATTAATTTTATATGGAATATCCCTGCTGGGGTCATTGGGGTTTGGGGTACAATGGAAAGAAAGAATCCGGATACTGGTTTTTTTTCCCCCATAAAAGTCCAATTATCCGGGTCATTAGCACAGTGCCGGACACAACATAAGGTTAACAGTTGTAGCGCCATCCGGTCCTAGGGAAAGATCAAAAATTTCCCCTACTACATAATATTATTATGTATGATGCCGTATCATACTAGTACAGTGTTATACCTCCGGTGATGTCAATTGGGTCAAAGTTGTTTCCCATACGTTATAACCTCAGCGATAACTGCGGAACAGGAACGTTTATAAAATCTAGCAACACTTCTCATTAACATACTAATTTAATAATAGTATATGCTATTCTCAGCCTTTGTCGCGACAAATCTTTGTTTTGTGGAATGTGCTGAACAAGGCTTAAAGCAAAAGTAAAAGCAAAACCCTAGTAGCTGTGGAAAAGGAAAGATACCCCAAGCGTTCGTTTGGTTCTCTAGTAGTGGTGGCCAGCCGAGACTCCCCATGTATGAAAACAAACAACTGAGGACACCGTAAGAACCCGAACAATCGGACCATGTGCTAGGGCGTTGAAGTTGCATCTCTCAGTATGGTCTGGTGTTTCTCCCCTCTTCTTTTTGTCTCAGGGGGAAGGTTTTTGGTGCCCTTCGCCCCTTTTCCAGAGGAGGAAATTACCGACCACATGGCACCGTCCGATCATTCGAGTTTTTACAGTACGAATGGCACCGGAATTGCAAAAACGATAATTTTGGGGGGGGTGGAATGCGCACCAACACTCACCCTTAATGTGGATGCTTACTTCTAAATTCAAGATAGAGCACCGGCGAAACACAATCTGAGTCCTCAATCCAACCGGCATGGGCCAAAACTGGGTTGCTTTGCGGTCGGGTTGTACATACCCCATCAGGAGCTAGAACTGTATCTCGAATCAAGGCGGCGTCACTTATAATCACTCGCTAGAGTTGTTCTCTTGTCCGAGCCCAGATAGCCGGGGGCGCCCAAGGTGATAACCCAATAGACAACACCACACCGAGCAACCCTGGGTCAATCTGATTACTCAAAACATCCAGATATAAAACTTGCATTTAATAAGAACTGAAAGTGCCACAAAAACCCTCCTTTCTTTCCCACTCCTAGTAATTGTATATCTAACGAGTATATCTACTATAACAAATACTCAACGCTTGAATCTGTAGATTCGGTTGAAAGATCTCCGACGGGTACAATTCACTTTCAAAATTTGAGTGCTACAATAGGAATATCGCGGGATGCCGTGGCTTTCATAAATCCCACTTCTATCCCGGAAGGTCGGTATGCTGGGCATTGCGAAATAAGGTTCGGGGTGGGATTGGCTTAGTCCCTAAGTCTAGCACCCGTCAAACTACCATGCAGTTTTCGGACAACCATTTTTCTAGGGAATTATGCGGCGTGTAAGAGATGGTGGAGGCGTGTAGTATTATGGTTTAGAGCTTCCGGTTGGTTCTCTACTCTCCTGTTTTTTTCATCACAGGGAATCACTCACCTTCCCCATCTTTTCCTTTTTACCTACTCCCAGCCTAACTAAGGCGGGCAGGACTAAAGGCTCAAGCTTCTGGGCAGTTCATGATTCAAGACATTCCGGGGGCTAGAGAGCCTCGCAAGTAACATATAACAGATGTGCTCTTTGAAAGCTCTAGTGTTTCTCTGATTTCCCACCGCAAGAACGATGGTCCATGCATATGAGGGCAGGAGGTCACCATAGTTCTCTACCAACGTTCATAAACGTCTCCCCCAATGATATAGTCGCTTCTCATGCACTAAGGGTAATCGTTAAGACAATCCAATAAGCCATTTCCCCCCATCGCCGTGGTGTTGAAACACATTTACGAGTACTCAAGTAATAGAGCTACCCGAGCCTCTCTATTTCGGGGTTTACAATGGCTAAGGCTATACTATACTGAAGCGGCCGAATTGAAATGAGAAGGCTCTATTTTAGACTAGTTTATGCCGGGTGACAACTAACTACATACGGTGTAAACTCGTCGAACTCGGTGAAAAATTCCATCACTTCTGGCATAGAGGCCTTGGCTGCATAGCCAGTTTGGCAAATCTATACCATAGGTGGTTAGTTCTCACTTGACATGCACTAATACAAAAAGAGCCTTCTCACTTCAATCCGGCCGCCTTAGTACAGTACTAGTACTCTAACTTAACCTAAAGATCGACTATTATACCCTCTCTGAAAATTAATTCTATTAGAGTTTTGAAAGGTCCCCGAGTTAGCTCACCTTCACCGTACTAGTAGTTCACAATAAATCACTCTGATTCGCTATCCTTCCTCATATCGCGTCATCAAATTTTTTAACTCCACCGTGCCAAGATTTCTGCGGCTCTTGGCCTCACGTGCTAACACCCCCGCCCCTCATTGGCCAATGCCTCACCAACCCATGCCCAACCTTTAAACTCTATCGACGAACCCCTTCCTCCCGCTCTATCCAAGCGTGCCGGACGTCAAAACATGCCATTGTTAGCGATATTTAGGTCTCTGCAAAACAATCGACCGGATGCCTACCAGGCCATAAAGGGGAACCTGGGTCTCCGGCTGTGGGAGATTGTGGCGAGTTATTGGGATTTGGGGTTCACCTCCTTCGGTGGCCCGGCGGTGCATTTTCAGATCCTGCGCAAGAGGTTTGTGGATGCTGAGAATGGGAGGATCCCCTGGATTGATGATCAAACCGTGAGTTTTTGCCCCCGGGTGCCTACCGATCGCTGTGTTGATTTGTGTAGTACCAAGAGCTGTTTGCCATCTGCCAGGCACTTCCCGGACCGGCGAGCACAAAATTTGCCTTTTGTATCGCTTTGATACACGCTGGGTTTATTCCGGCTCTCCTTGCTTTCCTTATCTGGAGGTTTGTTTGACTGTATTTTGATCCTAGAGCTTGTCTAATGAGTTTTAGTCTTCCAGGTGCAATTGGGATGTTTGCACTGGCGCTCGGAGTCGGGAGAATAGGCGAGACTCTTCCTGACCCGGTTTATGCCTTACTATCGGGCCTCAATGCCAGTACAGTTGGTATTATCGCTGTGGCGGCTGTCCAGGCAACACTCTCGATTCTTCTCCTAATTAGCTTGGCTGACTAATGGCTTTAGCTCGCCGAGAAATCTATCACAGATCCTCTCACCCGTATGCTTGTCATCTTAGGAGCGTGTGCTGGGCTTCCGTATAACGCGCTATGGTACTTTCCGCTATTGATGGCCATCGGAGGTATACTCACCATCTTCTGGGACCTTTGGGGACGTGCCAAGTTTGGCCGTATGAGGGCTCGGTTCAGCCGGAAAAACAGGAACGAGCAAAGGGAGGCTGAGGAGTCTACTGCATCCAGCGCTCTTCCGCTGGAAACCAGGAGCCCTGCTCAAGACGGAGGTCTGCAGAGGCGGGTAACCGGCCATGCTGAGACAAGCGGGGCAGCGACAGCTCCAAAAAATGGAGACCCCGGTGAAGAGATCATGCCCGGAGCAGAAGAGACTCCACACCCTCAGAGAATTGATACTATTTCCCATGCTATCCCGGTGAAGGTAGGGGTTTTAATCATCATTGGATTTTTCGGTGGTTATCCCCGTGGCAGAGGTGTTGGCGGGTGGCGCTGACGGAATTCAGTCTCCTTCATTGTTTTGATGGTTATCCGTGGACTCGATAACACGCCATTGGAGTTCAACCTGTTTGCGAATATGTACCTTGCCGGAACCGTTATATTCGGCGGAGGGCCGGTCGTTATTCCCCTTCTTCGTGAATATGTCGTTGAGCCCGGATGGGTTTCGTCCCGTGACTTCCTTCTTGGTCTTGCTATCATCCAAGCTTTCCCTGGGCCAAACTTCAATTGTAATTCCACTCTCCTCCTCTCCCCACCTATATCCGATTAACAATTCTTTAGTTGCGGTGTATCTCGGAGCCCTTGCACTCAGTCGCGGCCCGTCATCTGTTCTTGGCGCCTTCTTAGGGTTTCTAGGAATCTTCTTCCCTGGAATTACCCTCTCCATCGGCGTCCAGTCAATTTGGCGAGTCCTACGAACCAAGCCGGCTGTCGTCTCGCTGCTCCGTGGTGTGAACGCTACAGCCGTGGGCCTCGTCTTCACCGCTGTGTATAGACTTTGGGAAATCGGATATCTGCAAGGCGGCAAAGAGGGAAGCGGAAGCCTAGGATTAGAGCCCTGGTGGGTCGTCGTAGCGGCCGTGACTTATTCGAGTGTCCAATGGTGGAATGTGCCGCCGCCAGTCGCAATTCTTGGAGGCGCGGTTGGGGGACTCGCCTGGTGGGGTGTTGTGAGGTAGATATAGGTTAGCAAGTCAGTGTAAAATAACTAGTTGTAATAAGGCGAAGTATACCAATATGAAACTATTTAAACAAAGGCCTGGACTTGACATACGGAAGCGGCTGGCCCCTGCAATATACCATAGTGTTTTATTAACACAGAATGCATCACGGCCGCTCATCTCTGGCGTTGTAGTCTTAGAATTTGATATGTGTAAATACGTGTGTGAGTTTGCCCACAAATGAATTTGTCTCTTCTTCCAGTGTGAGTTTCCCAAAGCTGATTTCCGTGAACAAAATGATGGCAGGTTTTTACCGTTTATCTACAGCGGCTAGGCTGCTACCCTGCATATTGCCGAACTGGTCATGTAGCCGTCGGGGACGGTTCCCCGCTGTGCCTGCCGCAAGTCGTCTAACAGAGATGAAGCATTAACTTTGCTAGAATCTCAAATGATAGACACATTCAATCGTGGGTCTTACGTACGCAAACCAAAATCCCTATCAATCGTAGAAGGTTGCAACCTATAAAAGGGTCAATTTGAGCCATCACCTCGGGCTCGCCTGCTTCCATCTTCTCCACACCCTTTCCAAACATTTGCTTTTTTCCCTCGCTTCAGTAATCCTTGCTTACTGTGCATAAAACTGTTCCCACACCAGCTCGCTGTAAGGATGGCACAAATTTTCATGGTGCACATGTCAATGATTCCCCCCAACCGCCCCTCGAGCCTGGACCCCGGGTTACAGATAACCCGAGAAACAGATATTGGGAAGTTCGAGCCTAGCCTTGCGATGGTAGCCACCTTCCCGCCGCGTTTGGCACAGACCTTTAGGGATTTTTACCCCCCTCCCCAGTCCGCTGAGACCGCGAGTGATTGCTGATGAGCAGCTACTTCGTGCACTTTCTTATCCATCAGCACAAGTTTGGCCCTTTGGCTGGAAAAGATGGACCGGCCTCCGCTAAGGCAGCCACGGTTGATATGGGGGGAGCTTTTCGAGCGATCAGGTGACACCCCTGCACCGTTCAATGGCTGATAACGGGTTCGATATTAAATTATCTCACCTAACGAGTTACCGCATGTCAAGAACTCGGTGCGAATGCCGGGGTGGTACTGCTTATGAGTATTTTAATAGAGGAGCGCGACCTGCGTCAAGCCGGGGCTACCATCGCCAAAATTTTGTTTTGTGGGCTGAAAAAACCATCCACCTACCTGGGTATGTGCCACGACAATTGAAGACTCCTTGAGCGAGCAAGACTCACTATCACTAAGACACGTCAAGGCACATACCTACGGCGCTCGAGTGTAACACCGCGCTCACTAAATACAACCTCGGGTGGGGCCGATAGCTGGTATTATCTCTGATATCCTCGCGTTCAAATTAAGGCTGGATATTGCGCGGTTACGTTCGTCTCGAGGTTTACTTTGGCATGTGCTAGACATTTGATAAAGTTTGGGATGATGCGATTTTGTCCACAAGTACGAGTAGCGGTGAGAATAATGAACCTAGGCCACATCGGCCCGTTGTGCGGGGGTATGGTGGTTCGATCTTGGGAAAGAACATTCCGACAATGCCTGCGAATTGGGTATATCCATCTCTATGGTGGCAAAAAGGCCATCACTGGATTGGCAGGCCGATAATATTTCTGGTCTTCCGAAATTTCAAATCCACCTACATGGAGACACTCGCACTACCGGTACTCCATAGGCGCCGCCTCCCCGGCATATATTGACCGCGGGTGATCTAATGTAGGCACGTAAGTTACCAGTACGTCTGGGCACTTGAGAGTGATTTTTAATTTCTAACCCTCGGTGGCCCAGGAACCGGTATTACATCAAAGATAGCTCCAGCCGTTTGAATGGTGTACAGTGATAGACACCGTACTGTATCTCCTCACGAGTGTTCTTCCTCGCGGGATTAAGTTATTCCTTAGTAGAACATGTTCCGCATGTGTGCTGCGAGCTGTGCAGCTCACACATTGGCCATGGTTTAAATGGCGTTTCTCTCGCCAATCCGGGAGTATTATTCCGGCCAAGTTAGAACGGTGGCAGAAGCGCACAGAAGCACAGGGTACAATTCTCCGGAATCCTGAATCTCTGCGACAGCCCTTCAGAGCTTGTCAGCTGAGACAGGGTGAGCACGCTTGTGTGGAGCGTTAGGGAACAAGGTCTCGCAAGGGGGAACGATTCGGCCAGGAGGGTGATTGATTTGCTCGCGCTTGAGCCATGTCGCGGGAGCCGAAGGAAGGCAGAATGCGCTACGGTCCACGCTACTAGTATCGCGGCTTGGCTAGAGAGGATTGTCTGACATCGGATGATCCAATGCTCCAAATCGTCTCCGCCCGAGACTAGCTCGACTTATCCGTTCAGTGGGAGCTAAACCATAATATCTAGTCTAACTGAATACTTCATTTATTCACTTCACGGCTAGCTCAGCGATGAGACGACCGTGAAAGTCTTCAAAAATCCCCATCCTGATTTCTTATTATGGACTTGTTTCCGCCTAGTTTGACCTTTATTTATTTGTTTATCTTTTCATTTTAGGATATCTGCCGTCGGGGGTATGCTCGAGTAGGCGGTTTCCGAACGATGCGATTCTAGAATCTGGCGACACACGTGCACTAGCTCTCCCGATAGGGATCGAGCCGGTTTTAGAGGTTCGGCAGAAACGATGGTTGAGATGGAGAATCATGTCATTGCCCCTATGCCTCTGTATTCGCTCCTAAGGTCGAGGTGTTTTAAAATCAACTCACATTGCATACCGCCTAGATCTGGAGAAAAGGGTCAAATTTTGGTGTCATGCATGCAACAGCAGTCCTTTTAAAAAAACACTTGGACATTACGAGTACAGTACACTTCCAGTACCCGAGTATCTTGTCACGGCAGTTGTCCACCGGTACCGCATCAGTACTTTTTCTGGGGACAAAAAGAAACCCAAGAACATATCGATAGGGAGCCCGATACATCATCGTTCCACAAGCTATCCAAAATAACCACTGTCGGTCGCCCACATCCTAGTCCGTTTGGGTCTCTTCTCACCACCTTTACGAAATCAGATCCACAGCACCAATGTTGCACCATTGTCTGCTCTGGCACGCAGTTCCTTCGTCTAGATTTTGCTTGTCCGGAGCGCGCCGTTAGTACGGGATCGAGGAAAAAAATCGGCAAACCTTGGACTCGATAATGGCGCTGGAGGGCGTTCATCTAACTCAAAGTTCTGGGCTCTGCTCAGAGATTGGGCGAACGAAACTCTCTACCCCATCGCGAGGAACTACCGGTACCGGCAGACCTCGAGCGCTCGCCGCGGGCATGAAGTGCCCGAAAAGAGGGGCTCAGAAACGCACGGATTTGTTGCCACATTTTGCGAACCCCTGTAGTCGGGCACTTCTTGCCTCCAGCGAGTAAGTGGTTCATTGTCAGAGACATTCTACTGTGATTCTACAAGTAATACCGGCACTATACCGTAGAGATTCTTCTCTCATTTAAATCCCCGGTTTACCCCACGCCCTTCAAGATACTGGAAAGTCACAATCCGTTCGCAGAGGTTCATTTGCCTCAGTAACTCTGCTTTTTGTTTTTCTCCCCGCAGCCCTCTCCCCCTCGCTTTAAACGGCGCCTCACCTGCTGCCACAAGCTCTTGGCCACTTACCCGGATCGTGGGGTTGTGATTACTTTTCTGGCCAAGGGAGGACAAGTGACTCTTGGTAAACATATCCATCTTCCCGAAAGTTCCTTCCCCTCTCCCTCTGTGCTACCGGCACAACATTTGCATTTTGTGAGGCCTCTGAAAATTTACCGCGCCCACCATCGGACAACGGAGGAGAAGAGCCATGGTAAGACGGCCAGTCACTACTGAAGATTATTCTCGACCAAGCCCGGCCCGTCTTTAGAACGGAAACTGATAGAAGGAAATATGCATCAGGACGAGAAAGCTGATTCCGGTATCTCTGGGGTGGTGCCCCCTCAGTCCCGCGCCGAAAGGTCAGCCCCCCATTCCCGCGATGCCTACCCCGTGCACAGCTTTTATTGACTGAACTTGACAGCTATCTTGCGGCTACGGATGATACTTTTTCCGTTTCGTCATCGATACTCGATTATACCTATGAGAACGGGAGGCGATACCATGCGTTCCGACAAGGCATAGCCCGCTCTTCCACCCCATTTCCTTCTAGAAAACTAACAATAACAGGGGCATATTACGCGCCGAATGATGAGGTTCGCTCCAGCTCGGTAGCGAGAGAGTTTAACTAACAATATATAGAATCAAAACAATCAGCTAGATATCTTGTATGTGTTCCAACACTGAGTGTTTAGGAGGGGTCTCACCATCAGAAAGTCATCACATATACCTCCTTCTCCTGGGCGGAGATCTTTACGTGGCCCCCATAGAGCGACCAAAGGTGATTTTCATTTCTCTAGAACATTACAAATGCTGAACCTTTTATGAAATAGCGAATTCTGGACGTTGGGACTGGAACAGGAATGTGCGTCAAGATACCCCCATCTATTGGGCTTCCTGTACAATGGAGTTCGATAGCTAACTTACGATACCGCAACCATTAGCTGGGCAATGGACATGGCCGACAAGTTCCCAGACGCAGAGGTGGTTTGAATCCTTTTTTACTCGTCATATAAGGGGCGCCGCTAACCAGCCTTTGATGTTGCTTTTAGGTTATCGGGACCGGTAGGGCGGCATCCTATCATGCAAGATTGTGTGACCAAACAAACACTAATAAATTGGGTAGACCTTTCACCAATACAGCCCGAATGGTATTGCACCCTTCCAACAGCCCGATGCTTTTGTTTGCGTGTTTGGCAAGCTGGTGTGGGCAGCGCGTCGGGGGCGATCGCATGGTTAATCGTTTACGTTCATCCATAGGGTTCCCCCGAACGTCCACTTTGAGATCGACGATGCGGAAAGCCCTTGGACTTATCCTGATAACTTCTTCGATTTCATCCATGTCCGCTGCCTTTTCGGTGCCATTAGTGACTGGCCCACGCTACTCAAGCGGTGCTATAAGTAAGGATTTGTATTGCCCTATCAATTCCCGTTGATTTTAAACTGACATGTATTTGAAGGCATCTAGCGCCAGGCGGCTGGATCGAAGTTGTTGAGTGTAAGCTCCCATATGATTCCGACGACGGAACCTTAACAAAGGACTCCTACCTTCACAGATGGTGCGAATACGCCCTCGAAGGTGGCCGGGAGTCTGGCCGAAGGTTTGACATTACCCATGAGGTATACGGATGGCTAGGTTCTGCCGGATTCACCGATCTGCGGGAGAGGAACATGAGGTGTGTATGGGTGGTTCACGAGGGGACAGGACAACCGAAGGAAGGCAGGAGTCAAACTCCGCTAACTATTGCCACGGACAGGGTACCAATTGGACCTTGGTCAAAGGATCCTAGAGAGAAGGAAATTGGCAAATACAACCTTTTAAACCTCATGGAGGGGATGGTGAGAACATGCCCCCCCCGCCTCACACCCGCAAGGCACGCGGAAGGCTGATTGAATCGAAAATGAGAAATAGGATGGTTTCACAACGGCACTTTTGACAAGATATCTCGAAGTAAGTTTGCCTATATTCACTCCGGTATCTCCCCACTAACATCCCCTAGTGGAAACCAATCGAAGTACAGGCATACTACGGTAACCTGCGCAATGAAATGACGAACCCGAGGATCCACGCCTACTTTAGGCAGTAAGTCTCCATCCACCAAACCGCGCTCTATCGGTTTTTCCTTTCAACAAAATTGCTAATTATATATGATATGTATCGTTCAACAGATATTTCTGGACTGGCCAGAAACCGACCAATGCCAAATCCGGGATATATTCGGCCCTTTCTTCTGACATCCTTTGATATCATACCTACTGAATGTGGCGATGCTCGGTTTCATATTATGTGAGAAGAAATGATAGATAGTGTGAGGGTTGATGATTTCGACGAGAATAAAGACATATGATGTGAAAAGGCTATAGGATACTGTGAAATGCAAATTTTGTGGGGTGGATTCCGGATGGTTTCCAGATCGCGGAGGAGGGCCCTTGATGCAGATATGATATTTGCGTTGATTTTTCCCTATTCTATTGCCATCCCTCCCCTTCCTATCCAAAGCAGTTTATCTGTAGATTGGAATTGAAGTTACACCGTAAGACCCTCTCGCCTATCTCTCGCTCATAGCCAGCATACAGACAAATAAACCAGGGCATCGTCCGTGATCAAGCATAGCGACACAAACCAGCCTCAGTCATACAAGCACAGTAACAATACCGCAATCCGATCAAGCCATCAGTTCCTTAATATCATAATAAAATTATAACACGGCACGATTCTAACCACAAACCCTACCCACTCACTCACTCACTCACTCACTCACTCCCCATCACTCGCCCCATCCCACACCTCAACACTCAACCCCCAAAACCCCCTCCCGATCCCACTTCCCATGAAAGCCGAAGCCGATCACGATCTTTGTCTCGGCCCTAGCAACCTCGGTCATATCCCTAGCGTCCAGTACCAGCAAATACGACCTCCCGGAGACCCCGTCCAGCACAACGCTCAGGAGGACCCCGTCGTCCTCGGCCGTGCCCGAGGGGTCGGGGACGAAGACGGCCTCGCCCGGGGTGTGGGCGTGGACTTGCCAGTGGGTTGCTGAGTTTGTCGCTGTATCGTATTTCAGGATGCCGTCCATGAAGTTTGAGGCGGCGGTGGAGGTTATTCCGTAGATGTAGCTTTTTTGTGTTGTTAGTATTATATAGTGTAGCCTAGGGGAAGGAAGGGGGGGGGGGGGGGAAGGTCCCGATTTTTATTGTTTACGAAAAGGGGATTTATGGTTGGCAGCTCCATCCCCCATTCACCTGCTACGGAGGATTCCCGCACGGCTGGGATTAGATTGCCCTTCGTCTTGAGGATATTTGGCAGCCTCCAGCGGGTAAGTTTTGTTCTCCCGCGGCCTATCCAGGACTTCCCGTTCTCGACGTTTGTCGCGAGGATGTTCTCGTAGTAGAATCGTTTTATGACGTCCACGTTATCGTAGCTCAGGGCTTCGAGTACCAGGTCTCCTCCATTCCCTTCCTCCCCATCCTCCCCTTCCTCCCAGGCGCCAATGGTATGAAAGACAAAGAACGGGACGTTATCGACAAACCTTGCGACAACCCCCCTGCCGCCCTTCCTGTCGATGACGTAGAAGAAGCACTTTGCGTGCGGATCCCAATCTGCGATTGCGTCGACGAGGTTCTTCTCCCAGAGGCATTTTGCGCCGCCCCAGGCGAAGTGAGAGTTCCAGATGCAGAGGACGAGGTAGTTCTCCGATATCCAGAATGAGTGGACGTATGCTGGGGGCGCATCCTTGATTGTTGCTAGGACTTCGGTTGCGCCGGTGTCCTTGTGAGTGCGGAAGACGCGGTACTTGGTACTGAGGCGCAGGTCTAGATTGTAGTTGTACAGATCGCCCGTGAGTGGGTCGGTGCGGGCGTGTGCGGCGCTTAGTGGGCCGCGGAGGTCGGGGTGTAGGGTCTTTTGTGTTAGGTAACCCTCTGGCTTTAAAGTGCTTGCGTTGAGGAGTTGCATTACTGTTGAATCGGTCTTGGCTACTACGACCGCTTTCCCGTCTGCGCCGGTGCCGGGAAAGTCGGTGGATATGGTGACGCCCACGTTCATGCAACTTTTGATTTCGTCGTCGTCGCCTTTATCCGCCGTTGAGAATCCGCCGTTGGAGCTGAAGAAGCAGGATTTGAACTTTGCATAGAGTGACTCGCAGGGGTCGTGTTTCTGACCGAAGGTGAAGCCGGAGAGGCTGCCTGTGCGCCGGACGCGGGTGAGGATTCCAGAGGAGGTTAGGCGCGAGGCGTGTGTTATTTTTGCTGCTGTCCCCGAGGAGGGAGGCGAGATGGTGAAGCGGTGGACAGTGGCGAGGCCGTCGAACCAGTGGGAGAGGGGGAGGGTGGTTGTCTCGGAGAGGGGGATAGAGTTTCCGGCTGTGGAGGCGCGGTAGAGTGTTCCACTGGGTGGTATTAGAAGGGAGGGCATTGCAAGGGGAATGAGGGGGGTGGTGGTTACTTACGAGACGTAAGCCGGGATTGTCCCAATGACTTCTAGGTCTATGGGGTCGGATTGTTCCTCATGGGTTGTGAACTGCGGTCTTGTTAGCTGCAATATAACGTCGAGAGATTCGGGGTGCGGGAGCTAGCTTACGCCAATATCGTTGGGCCAATCATTGAACGCAGGAATCTTCATGGAGGTCATGGCTGCTTGGGTGATAGCTAGTGAAGCAAGTCAAGTTGTGATGGAGAACGAAATATCCCCATCACGACGCCTTTATAAGCCTGCAGAGTGTAGGGCACGGCATGGCCGTCATGTTAGATCTGTAGAGGAAATCTAGAGATCCAGCGGGTAGGCGCAACCTTTCCCCGATGTGTAGCGAGGAGGGCGCCTCGCCGCCTAGGTTATTCCGCCGCGTTATATTGCTCCACTCCTATCGGCACTCCAATCCACTACCGCACCGGTATCTGCCAATTCATAAAGTGTCCGGAGGAGATAGACTTGATTAATGCAAAAGTGTCGATTCGCCCCATGAACCGATGAGTACACCTGCTGGATTCCAAAAGTACCCGGCATCAGGCACTTTTGAAGCCCCACCTGGATTCCTTTGAAATGGAACAGGCACCCGGGCGCAAATTAAAAATCGGAACAAAGTAACATTGACATCTATGTCGCGGCCGCGGCTATTAGTTATCACGCCGTCTCAACCACTAATTTACGCCCAAGTGCCCGGGACTAAGTTACCCAATCCCACCCCACCGCACAGGCTCCATCTCGCCAAATAAACCTCCAATCACCTTTTTTTTTATACCTTCCCTCCCTCGTTTACCCACCACTTAAATAGGTCGCCCACCTGCTCTCCTGTCTACTTGCGAAAATGGAAAATTAGACGAGCCCGGCTGGACGGTTGCTCCACCTCGCTAAAGATCTCCGCAATAGTGGGGTTTCCCGGGCTAAGGTTTGTCCGTCGGTTCGCGTAGATGCAGGTTTGCGGCCTATGGCTTTTCGTGCTCGCTCGAGTGATCTGGAGTGATAGGGTGTGTGTGTGCGCTACAGTAAAGTACTATTGATGATCACTCGGGGGATGGAGTTGTCAGCCGTAATGGTAGGGTGGGGGGGTCGCGGGCGGAACGGTTTCGATGGGTGGCTGGGTGGGTCCGCCGGCGCTCGGATTAAGATTTCCTCGCGAACAACACCTTACATCACCTCCCAATTGCAGGGGAAAAAATGGGAAAGAAAATGTAGAGGAAAGAGCTCTGATAGCTGGTCAAAATATTTCCTCTATTTGATGCATCCCATGACTTCTGCTTCCCGACGACTGGCAGAGTGAGACAAAAAAAAGGAAAGAGCAGCAGACTACTCGAGTATGGACGTGGGTGATCGGACAGACAGGGTTAGAAACCTATGAGGTTACATAGAATTTTGATCCCTGTCTGTCCGATCACCCACGTCGATACTCGAGTACCAGTACCTACAATAATCTCGAAAAAGATGAGCCGTTCCGCCCCTCGGAAAGACATAAAAAAATAACAAAGAAAACACCACACCTTACCGGAGTAGGCAACTCCAACGACACAGCACCAGGTTCGATTATTTGAGATTATGCGGTACCGGTATTTAACAAAATGAGCTTCATAGGAGACATCGCTCGTAGCCATCTTTGTGGATGTGCGGATGGGGATAGAACATAGCATCATATGCGATGTGCTGTGTATGTGTATACCCTCTTCCCAGTGTCCTCCGTATCCCACCCATGAATCCCACCCCGAATATACAGAAAGGAATCCCCGTTGGCCTTCTCTAGTCCACAGGATCGGTAACGGATAGCAAGGTTGGCCGTAATAGGGTTAGGGTTAGGACGCGATTTTCTTTGTTTAGCACGATAATATTATGTAGTATTATACCGTACCGCACTGTATTAAGGGGGTACCAGGCTGGAAGTAGGGAAGGGTAGGGAGAGCCTGCCGACCGGGCTCGAGTGAGTTCCGGCGATAGGACATCTCCCGTTCATGATACGCGATGTGAAGATAAACTCCCGTGGTCATGTCACTCGCGGTATTCCTCTACCCCAGGGGAGTACCCCCGCACCCTATTCACCCCCGAATGCGATCAAGCACTGAGGAAGGTGAAATACGGTATCAGGTACAGAAAAATAAACTTGCAAAGTGTAATAAACTTTGGTCCCTTGCCTAGCCGACGGCTCGAATACCAGCGGACGCTACGTGCCATCCTCCCCTAACGCGATGTATCTAGCAACCACCTCTAGCATCTGACAGGGGAGTTAGAGCCTGCGAGACGGAAGGAACCCTGATTGCTGCAAAAGGTAATCTCCTGGAGACCCTGACAAAATGCCCAACCGATCAGCCTAATTCCTCCTACGCGGCCCACCGGACATCGGATGTCGTGTGATGGCGGTTTATATTGCTGCGACGCTTGCGTATGGTGTCTCGGACGATAGGTTCTGTACTAGTACTAGTAGTGCACGCGGCAAAGGCTTCGAAAATGTGGAAACAACTGTGTGGTATGATGCTGGGCAAAATGGTTCGAGCAACTCTACGGTATGGGAGTGGGAGGAATTTGTGCGCTTTCGAATAGACCCCGGCGGTGTTTTCTATTTCTTGATCAATCCGCCGACGGTGGTGCGAGTACCTACGAGAAAGGTTTCCGGTGAGGGGTGAATTTGTGGGCAGAAGCAGTTTAAAGACTTTCCGGTAGATAACTGGCCAGGCGAGTTAAGGAAATAACTGACTGATGAGGAGGCACCGTATTGTACCTGCCTTTCTCCCACGGCGAGTATTCCTAGGGCGGTGTGAAACGGTAGGGTTCGGTGTCAGGAAGGCTGAGCCGGATGCGGAATGGATCGCGGCTCTGGGAGTGCTGAGTCAGCCATGGCCTGAATGATATCATACCAACAATAGCTATTTGGCATCTACTCCGGCTTGGCGTGTCTGGAACGGAATTTCACTTTTCCACGCAGCCCGAGGGTCATCATAAACCAACTGAGTCTTCACTTCTTTAAACTACGATACTTACTAAAAAGTTAGACTAAATTCCCAAAACCTTTGGACTTCCGAATCTTAAGCTTAATTATTGTTTATCGAAAAATAGAGAGAAAGCTAGAATGACAGCCGTTGAGGAGCCTTCTTATCAGGTTGAAGTATGGCATTTTTCCAGATCTGAGACACTCCTGTCAGAGATTCCATGCCGGGGGAGCCTCATTCTTCCGTAAACCCTAACACATGGTCAGGCCAAGACTAATCAAATCAAATGCCCCCGACAGTGGACCAATCTCCACGGCTATTCTGTTGACAGGCTTCATCTTGTCGAGCAAGGGGAAAGCCTGGAGGGAAATACCGCAAAAATGACAATGTTCTAATGCGCCCCGCGGCGAACATCGAGGTGCCGGTCCTTTGAAAAATGGGGTATTGTCCCTCCAATCTTCGCTTTCGCTTAGTTGGCCCCATGCCAATCACGACGGATTTGGTGAAATACCGAAGAAACAGGAGAAACAGAATCAGACACCGAGCTGTTAGCCAGACAAGACCACGGTAAGTTAGCTGCTGCCACGTACTGCCAGCAAGCCTGCTCCTGAATTACTGCGCATACCCGAGTTGCCTCGCCCAGCTGGCCGGGACTTACAATAGTCACTTTAGAACGTTTACACTTCTCCATTACCGGGTTCTTGGAGCAGAAGACTTGAGTACATATACCATTCCATACGTAAGTCCCCAATTGCCCCCCTACTTCCGTACTCCTCATACCCTTTCGTTCTTTTCTGTGTTATTATTGTTTATCTCTTTGAGCCCATCTCCTTCGTTCCTTCTATCTATTTCCTCAGCCTGGTTTAGCTGAACACAATCCTTATACCTTACAATGTCGCTCAGATCGATCCTCAAGACTACCCTTTTGATGGCCACGACGGCATCTGCCGCGCGAACACTCATCGTCGGCTCTGCGAAAGGCACGATCAAGACTTATGAGTTCGATGAGAGGGCCAATGGTCCGGGTTTTATCAAGGAACTTGGGTCGACTTCCGAGAGCGCCCCGGCACCTACATGGCAGACAATATTCGGGAATTTGCTATACTCTGTTAGCGAGACAAACGCTTCTACCGATGGCGTCATCACGGCGTATCAGATTGGTTCCGACAAGAAGTTGATCAAGAAGGGAAGTGCAAAAGGAGTGGGTGGCCCAGTGAGCATTGTAGTTGGAAAGGGCGGGAAATTGGTTACCTCTGCTTCCTAGTATGTTTACGGTTGCGCTGAGTTATATATATAAGTGTAGGGCTGACACTGGCTTGTAGCGCGGGTGGAGGAGTAGATACCTTCGCAGCGGATGGGTCCGGCGGTCTCACCCACAGCCAGAAATTCACATATAAACTCGACAAGCCCGGCCCCGTCTCGGACCGTCAGGAGGCGTCCCACCCGCATCAGGCCATCCTGGACCCAACAGGAGAATATGTCATTGTTCCCGACCTCGGAGCTGATGTGGTCAGGGTGTACAACACCAACAGTAGCACCACAATCAAGGAATTGGAGTTCATCAAGACACCCCTTGGATTCGGACCCAGACATGCTGTATTCTACCCCATCGGTAATGCAAAAGCGACCCATCTTTTCGTGGTCGGAGAACTCTCGAATAGCATCATCACCTTCAAGATCAGCTACGCCAACGGCCAATTGAAGGCGGAGAGCGTTGCGACGATGAACACTTTCGGCACACAGACTGTGCCATCTGGTTCTCCCGCTCCCGCTGCTGGCGAAATAGCCCTTTCCGTGAGCCCCCCCCCCCCCGATCCCCTTCCCCAGCGCCCTTAAATATACTTAGAAACTAATTGGATACATTCTAGCCCGACGGGAAATACCTCTACGTCTCCAACCGTTTGGACAAGACACAAGCCAACAAGACCCAGGACTCCATCGCGGCCTTCAGCGTCGCCTCAGACGCAAAGCTCAAGTTCATTCAACTCAGCGCCTCCGGTGGCCTCTCGCCCCGGCACTTCTCAATCACCAAGGACGGGAATTGGGTTGCTATTGCTAATCCTGGAAATGGCAATTTTGCCATCTTCAGACGGTATCCAGAGAACGGGACTATTTCTTCCTTACCGATCATCTCCACGGCAAATGATGGGGCTTCCTGTGCTACGTGGTATGAGCCAAAAGTTGAGTATATTTAAGTGTATGCGGGGGGAAGGGTGTTTTCCTACTTATCATTATACTATCTGAGAGGTGGTCTTTCTCGTTGTAGTGGTTTAGAAATTTGAAATATTCATGAACTGTGAAACGATGGGTTAGGGTTGTGCTTTCATGGCCGTGATGGCTGACCTCTTGGCAAAACTGGGGTGTGGCGTCTGGACCCCGGTTGATCTACCGACCTTAAAACTACGATGCTTGCCAAAAAAAAATAGCCTAAATCCCCAAAATCATTGGACTTCTGAATCTTAAGCTTAATTATTGTATATCAAAAAATAGAGAGAAGGCTAGAATGACAGGTGTTGAGGAGCCTTCTTACCAGGTTGAAGTATGGCGTTTTTTCAGACCCGACACGCTCCGGCTGAAGATTCCATATGCCCGGGGGAGCCTCATTCTTCCCAAGATCTTTGGTGAATTAGCCCTGAAACGGTGTAACCAGTCAGGCACATGATCCGGCCACCCGACAGTAGACCAGCCTCCACGGACATCCTGCCGGCAGACTTCATCTTGTCGAGCAAGGGGAAAGCTGGAGGGCAATATCATAAAAATCACTGTTCTAATCCCCCCCCCACGGCAAACATCGAGGTGCCGGTCTCTTGTAAATGAGGCATTGTGCCTCCATTTTTCGTGAGCCCTATGCCAATCACGACGGATATGGTGAAATACCGAAGGAACGGGACATTTTTCTGGGAGGATCTGAACCAGAGATGCAGCTATTTACCAGACAAGACTGCGGCAGCTGCTACCAGCTTCTACCTGCCAGCCTGCTCCTGAATTACTGCACATGCTCGAGCTACCTTGTCCAGCTGGCAGGGGCTTACAATAGTCGCTTTGGGACGCTCACACTTCTCCCATACCGGGTTCCTGGGGAAGGCGACCTGAGTACATATACCATTCCATCCGTAAATCCCCAATTGCCCTCCTACTTCCTATTCCCTATCCTTTTTGTTCTTTTCTGTGTTGTTGTTTTATTTCTTTGAGCCCATCTCCTTCGTTCCTTCTATCTATTTTCCTCATCCTGATTTTAGCTGAATACAGTTCTTGTACCTGACAATGTCACTCATATCGATCCTTAGGATTACCCTTTTGCTGGCCACAACGGCATCAGCCACGCGAACACTCATTGTCGGCTCTGCAAAAGGCACGATCAAGACTTATGAATTCGATGAGAGGGCCGGTACGCGGGGTTTGATCAAGGAACTTTGGTCGACTTCCGAGAGCGCCCCGGCACCTACATGGCAGACAATATTCGGGAATTTGCTATACTCTGTTAGCCAGACGAATCCTCCTGCCGATGGCGTCATCAGGGCGTATCAGATTGGCTCCGACAAGAAATTGATAAAGAAGGGAAGTGCAAAAGGAGTGGCTAGTCCAGTGAGCATTGCGGTTGGAAAGGGCGGGAAATTGGTTGTTTCTGCTTCCTAGTATGTTCAACGCTGTGCTGGGCTATATGTATGTATAACTGTAGGGCTGACACCGAGTTCCAGCGCGGGTGGAGGAGTAGATACCTTCGCAGCAGATGGGTCCGGCGGTCTCACCCACAGCCAGAAATTCACCTATAAACTCGACAAGCCCGGCCCCGTCTCGGACCGTCAGGAGGGGTCCCACCCGCATCAGGCCATCCTGGACCCAACAGGAGAATATGTCATTGTTCCCGACCTCGGAACTGATGTGGTCAGGGTGTACAACACCAACAGTAGCACCACAATCAAGGAACTGGAGTTCATCAAGACACCCGCCGGATTCGGACCCAGACATGCTGTATTCTACCCCATCGGTAATGCAAAAGCGACCCATCTTTTCGTGGTCGGAGAACTCTCGAATAGCATCATCACCTTCAAGATCAGCTACTCCTACGGCCAATTGAAGGCGGAGAACATCGCAACAGTGAGCACTTTCGGCACTCAGACTGTATCATCTGGCCCTCCCGCTCCCACCGCCGGCGAAATAGCCCTTTCCGTGAGCCCCCCTTCCCGACCTCCCCCAGAAGCCTTAAATATACTTAGAAGCTAACTGGATACATTCTAGCCCGATGGGAAATACCTCTACGTCTCCAACCGCTCGGACAAAACACAAGCCAACAAGACCCAGGACTCCATCGCGGCCTTCAGCGTCGCCTCAGACGCAAAGCTCAAGTTCATGCAACTCAGCGCCTCCGGCGGCCTCTCGCCGCGGCACTTCTCAATCACCAAGGACGGGAATTGGGTTGCTATTGCTAACGCTGGAAACGGCAAAGTTGCCATTTTCAGACGGTATCCAGAGAACGGGACTATTTCTTCCTCACCGATCGTCTCCAAGGGAAATGATGGGGCTTCCTGTGCTACGTGGTATGAGCCCAAAGTTGGGGTATAGTTAAGTGTATCTGGGGAGAAGAGTGTTTTCCTACTTATCGTTACACTATCTGGTAAAATACTATTGAGCACTTCGCGAGAGGTGGCCTTTCTCGCTATCGTGGTTTGGAAATTTGAAATATTCTACCCTACTATATGAACTAGGAAGCGATGGGATAGGGTTGTGTCGGTGATGCCAGATCTTTCGAGTGATACTCCCTGAACATGGTTGGTAAAGGTGAATTTGTTTTTGTCCGGAGAAGAAAAATAGAAATCATCCCAGATATAATACTCCTTGAAAAACTTGGTATTAGCGCATGAACCATCCGGTAAGACCAGCCCCCCCCCCTACGTTCTCCGAACTACTGGCACCCTCCTCCTCCCAGGAGAATCACTTGTCAGCAACATTGCTGCGGTTGTAAATCACTACCCAAAACCATACTACCGCACTCACCGAGCCTGGAACGACCGCACGATAACGCGAATGAAGGGCCATATTCCATTCCGAGTCACAAACACCCCATAACGGCCGTGGATACTGTTCGACCCCCTCCCCGTGACGATCCATTTGTTGGAATTCCCTCCCTCCCCTGGATATTACCACGCAGAGAACCCTCAGGGTAATGTGTCCGACGGGAGCGATATCATCGCGATACGATGTTCCGTTCTCTCCATTCCTTAGAACCACCCCTGTGGCGGGTGTCTCCACGGGCTGCCGGGTGCCTTGTCCGCTCTCGCATGGGTTTGCTCTGGAACTGCGAATAGGGGTTATATGGGGGAAGGGGTATGATATGCTATTATATCATACGAAGGTAGATTTTTAATGCAAAAGTTCGGATTTCAGCATAACGTTGGTGGTTCAAAAAAAGATACAATTATACCTTCAACCCTAACAAATTAGAAAAATAAAAATAAAAATAAAAACCCCCCCTGCTGTAGTAGTTTGGACATCTACGAATTTTTTTCGCAGTCAATTCTATGCCAAAGCATCCCCCTTACTTCGATCGCGGTGTTGCGTATTACTGCACTCGGGCAGACAACCGGAACTATACCCATACTTACTTGTATCACGTGTAACCTATTCTTATCTCCAGGTCAAGCTTTGTTTCCGCTCGGGAAAATGGAAAAAATAATAATTGAACCAAACGACATGGGCAGGATTTGAACTCTTGCTCGCGAAACGAAACAGATTTCTTGTCTGTTTGTTACATTAGCCACTCGGCCAAGATACCTTATTTAGGGTACTTTAGTGGCTCGTTGAAAACTGGAAACCGGGGGGTTTTTCCGACTCGGATAGATGGATGACCCGACACTACTTGCAACCCGGAAAGTAGCCGGAAGTGATCAGCACTTGATAAATTGGTAAATTGGTATGGTGTGAAAAAGCGAAAATAGGCCTTGAGGTAATAAGAAAATTAATGGTGTTTCTTTCTCGGAGGATCTGGCCTTGGAGTTAGAGTACTGCGTGAGTGTGAGAGTGCCTTGCTGGCCTGGTGGGCGCAATAGGTATTGTTTTATGATGCTCCAGGATATGCTCTTTCTGGATATCGTGATTGCCCGACTACATTGGACTTGATTCAGCACGGGTAGTTTCGACCTTCAATATACATAAATTTAGCTTGTTCCGTTTGGGGGTTGATGGGGACGTTTGGCTGGTCTCTGGTAGGTGTTATAGATACATAGGTAGCGCAGTGGGGGGGGGGGGGGTTGTCGGGAGTGGTTATATTCACCGGATCACTTGTCCCGCCATAAATCACTTGTTCCCCGGGAGGCGGGTATGGGTTTGGGGGTATTTAGGTTTTTGGGAAAGTTTCAATATTTCATGCCAGGTCTAATACTGCACCGGGGCAAATTCGCTACCTGGGTAGGTCGTTACCCCCCAGAGCTGTACCCCTGCTCTCTGTGCCGTAGCCTAGGGATAAAGATATACCGTACCGGGTCGAATGGTTCTTTCCCTGTTATCTTTAGTATGATATAATATCTGGTGGGATTCTCCCCCTCCCACAAATCTCAGGGAGTTCAAAGCGCTCTTCCGGGTTATAACTTAACTGGCTGAACGCTTGTGCATAGATTAGGAAACAAACATTTGGAGAAAAGAGCGGGGGCCAGGTACTTTGATTAAATTTTGTTGTATCATATCCAAAAGTGTGTTTTAGCTCACAGAGTCGGCATCCATCACGGTGCTTTGTGCTGCTTGGCCCCTCTTGTGGCAACACTCCTACGAGGGACTGACTTAGATTCAACCAATTGGATCCGTGAATATATCTGGTAAGACGACCCAGGTCCGAGGGGTCTTGTCTAACAGGTAAAACTCTGTTCATGAACTCGAATCGGCCCCCCGGCGGGCTACCAATTGTGATATCTGATGTCATCTACAATTAGGTAGCTACAGTGGAATCGACTAGCGTCTTGGAAAAAAGTGATCTTGGACAAGCGGATTTAAGCTTGACAGTAGGCCAGCAAGAGCTTTAAGCTTCCTACTGGCGTTAGCCACATCTTCCCATTCCTTTCCTATGATACCCAGTACCCCGTACCGGTTTCCCGGGAAGCTTTTATCCCAGAGCCGGGATCGGAACCCTACAGGAAATACTCCATCTAACGACCCAATATGGTAGTATGCACCTTTACTCCCTGACGGGGCTCTCTACACTTCTTCCTAAAACCTCTCCCAGATTGGATTGGAGGATGCATGTAGCCGCCTGGAGCCATGGGGTTGCTGTGCAGCAAAGAAGATCGGGATAGAGAAAGAGCAAACCGAGACACGATGATGGGCTCACATGGGCTCTCTGGGGGGGAGGCTTAGGAAAAGGGGGGACATACGCTTTAGCTTATGATACTTTGAATTTGTTGTTCTTTTTTCCACTTGAAATTCTCCCTAGGATTTGTGGAAGTTGGTGTTTCCTGGAGACTGTTTTTGCTGAAGGTGTGTGGGGTTGGTGCCGTTCGGTCATATTCGCAGTAGCAAGATGATCATTACTTTGTAGTCGGGCTTCGTGCCATTCCCGGAGTGTAAATTGGTTGATTTTATTATTAGATTCCTGTGGGGGACTCGGTGCCTGATCAAGCAGGGTTCGGGCAGCCCGGTTTTTGGAAGCTTGTTAGGGGCTACAGCGTCGGCCATGGAGTGATACATTTTCTCCTAATCCTCTTCTCCTTCTCCTCCTTGCATGCTCTCTTCCTGTGCTAGCATCTACCAACGCATCGAGCGAAATATTGAGGTGCAGATTTCTAGCTGTGAAATTGCGTAGGTTTTAGCAGCGGAATTGTTGATTGATTGACCTATCTCAATAGACAATGACAGACGCAACTCTCATATAGCCACCCTTCCCGCACATAGACATTGTACACAACCAAGTGACAAGGAAGACTATTCTAGGATAGCGCATAAGAACAAAGAAAAACTAAAACAACAAAGGAAACAATAAAGTAGCATAACGCAACACTAGCATTAGCGATAGGTACCGAGTGATATTCTGTGTATCTGGATGATGCATTCTTGGGCCCATGTCTGACTGGATAACTATAGGCACTGTAGACTCAGGAAATCCTCGGCAGTGCCTTACCCACCCCTTTTTCCAAAATTTCCCCTTATGTTTTCTCTCTCTTGCGTTACGGTGCTCCTTTATCATACCATCACTCTGCCAGGGCGGTTAGCGGTCAGGGAGCATTTCTCCTCACGCAGCTTCAGAGCCTGAATCAATCCGGAGATGAAGTCACACTGGACTGGCCGGCTATAACTATTGTCAACTAGTGAACAGAGTTCAAAGTTTCAAGATCTAGAAGCACAGGTTTTGATATCTCGCATCGCTTCAGCCACCCTTTCCCGGGTCTGGTCAAGCCACGTGGGAAACCGAGCGTGCTCAGCTCCCATTAGCGGAAAGTGATGAAAGAATTCCCGTAAAGGTCGACTTAATTGGGTGGAGCTATGCTAGGAGGGCGTTTTGGTCGGCGGTTGGTTGGGATAAGGGTGATGGACTTTTCGGTTAAGGTCCCGGTGCCCCAACGTCTTATAAGATTGTTATAAACTGTTGTGGCATTGGAGACCTTTACCGTAGACACTCCCGTTCTGAAAGAGGGGTAGGAATAGGGAAACAGCACAACCGACCGCAAATACCATTTCGAGGACGGAAAATACTGAAACATAGACCATTTCTCCAAGGCTCTCGGGAACAAAAAGTCCCACACGATAGCAATCTTTAGCCAAAACCATATACTCCAAGAAAGAAACACCGACCACGAGCAATGCATAGCTGACATGAAATTATCGGCATTGGCAGACGAAACGAAGACACCTTATCCAACAAACCCGGCCAACATCGACCTCATTACATTATTAAAAAATCGAACACATAAGAACGAGAATCAGACCCCCCCTCCTCCGAGCAGCCTTCACAGAGCAGCCACAGCAGCGCCAACAAATAGAGCAGCCGCAATGCCCGTACCCCGCGAGCCGCCGGAGTTCGCTGCAGCCCTCACATCATCCTGATCCCGTTCCTCAGTGTTGAGACCAACGCAAGTTTTCCTAGCAAGGAATTAGCAGACATTCGAAGGAGGAAGGGCTCTCTCTCTCTGTCACTTACCCAACCTTGCAGCACCCAGCGCTTTGGCACGTCTCGCCATAAAGACAGTATGATCCTGGAAAAAACCGGTCAATGGCAATTTTTCCGGAAACTTATTGATACTACTTACCATCACCGTCGTTACAGCACACTTGAGCGCACCACCGTCCATCGCAGACGTTGGGCGATTCGGAGGGACATGTGGACTGGCGGACGAATAACTTTGGGATTGAGTCGAGGGGGGTGGATCGTCGGGCGATGCCGCCGTGGAGCTTTGGCGTGTAGCCTGAGCTATCTGAGTCTGCCACGGCGGTTATAGCGAAGAGCGCGGAAGCAATGACGGAAGCAGTGAATTTCATGTTTAGAGCGTTTGGGAATTGTCGGGTGTGCCGGTTCAGTGGGGGTTCAATTGGGCTGCGGGAAGTGTGGTTATCCAGAGGTCTGAAGCGGACGGAGGTGGAGAAAGAGCGGTTCTGTAGGCCAACTTTATAGAAGGCCTAATTCACCACAGCCCCTTCACCCCCCAATCGCCTGAGAGTAGGAAGGGGTTGGATACGAGACTCGGTCATGGGCGGTCACCCTCTTGCCCGGGATTAATGTCGTGTGTTACACAAACTCGATTTAATTGTCGTTTTTATTGGGTGGACATTGGCTTTGGGGACGCCCTAAGCCGAATGCAGGATTTTCTTTTCTTTTTTATGAAGGATAGTTTAATCGCTTTAAGGTCTAATTTCTGTGTGCAACCTCCAGGTTATGACACAAAAAACCTAATAAACTGAACACAAGCCATACCGCAGAAATAGTCTACAAGTACTCGAGTACCGGTACTTGGCTGGTTAACTTAAAAAACTGTTGCACAACTTCTTGCCGGACTTTGTATCGGTACTCGGGTGCGCACCTCCCTGCTACTCGAGCACAGTACAAGTACCCCTGCTGACGCCATACAGCTGGTACTCGAGTACCGTATATCCCTATCTATTCCGGTTAACGGGTTCCTGCCCTTGTACTCTCCACCGGCCACAGCGTGGCTTGCACACATATCTCCCTCCATTGCGATTCTAGGCTTTAAACGAGTCCGGCTGACTACCTTCTGCTGGTCAAAAGTCGAAATGGGCTGCACATCTCCCTTCTACTCGTACTGAGTTCAGCCTCCAGCACCCTACGGCTCCAAAAGCCCCCACCACTCTCTCCCGCCTACCGATACGCCATCTTCCTCCGCAAAGACACTAGCGCCCGCCGCTGGCAAACTAGCACATTCAAATCTTCATTTCAGCCAATGGTGGGCTACTGTAGGTGAAGCTCGGGTTGGATTCGAGAGGGGACGCAGCGGGGGCGATGCCTCAAAACTCAGTCTGTGAATACTGGCGCGGAACTCTCCACTTCCATGAAAGGTTTACTGTGCAACGTACTCGTGCCGTACAAGTACCAGCATTCCCATACAGCTAGGGGGCTCGAAGTTCCGGGCACGTGCATGACACAAAGTGTTTTGGTGGGGTGCATTTTCTGGAAAATGCCGTGCACAACAAATCTTCTGGCAGGAGTCGCTGGAATACTTAGAACAGAGGTGCAGTTTTTTCATTCCTCATTCCCTGTTGAATCTAACAGCTTAGCTCGCGATATCAGGCGGGATGGAGATTGATTTGGAAAGCACCAGCGAGATGATGAAAAACAAGGAGTCCCATACCTGTAGGAACAAGAATAATTGAACCTCACTCAAGGACGTTGGGGTGCTTCTCCTGGTGGGGTCTGTATTTTTACTTTTATTTGTCGGAGCGGGGGGGTAAAGATAAGCTCTTTTTTCCTCTGGGGCGATCCCCTTTACCGATGTTCAAAAAGGGGAATTCCGGACGTCTTAGGGCGAGGTCCGATAATTCCGGCTCTTACCGCATGGCTCCAAGCGGAACCTACGCTTACAGCCGACTCAATCAAAAATTTCTAGATTGGGAATAACCTCTCCTTGAGAAAGTATAGTACGATCTCCTCTGGTGAGATTATTTAAATAATAAATCCTGCTTGGTCCATGACTTTTGCTTTCACCTGCAAGTAAGGTCATGCAAGAAGTTGTGGCTGGAGTTAGAATTGAGGATGTTGTGCGTCTGGATCAATAGCCCGCTGCATTATAGTTCTAGTCATTGATATTGAACTTGTTGGCGAGATGAGAATGAGACAGAAGCTGTTAGAGACTGTGAAAAGAGATCCTTTACAAAATCGCTGGGGGAATTATTTTTGGGCAAGTTCTCGAAAGCCGATAATTCGGCATGTCCGGATTTTGCGAGAACTTTGGATGAAGGAGTTTGGTTGACCGGCACTATCATGACAGTCTTTGGGATATGGAGACCGTTTATGGGGTATCTGGGCGCCCCCGACGAAGCTGAGCGCCGATTGATGCCAAGGTATCCCGATACCTTATGAATCGGCAAGTGCCTATCATACTTGTAGCTTGGGCTGTGCCAGTACTTGCACAGCGAACTCCCCGCGGTCATACGAGTGCACCTCCCCCGAATCCCGTAACAACCAAAACTACCCCCTGCACCGATAAACACACCCCTGATCCCAGAGCTCACTCTGGTAGACCGTCACAAATAGGAATCCGGCTCGTCCCCCTCGGGGGTCCTGAGCGGAGCAGTTCACCGCTCACATTTTTATAGGCGGAGTGCTGGTGGTGCCATATCGTTCAGGTTCACGAGGGAATTACGGCATGCCACTCGGGGATTCTCTTGGCAGCTTCTTTGATAAGAAGTAAGGGATCGGCGTCGTTGATGTTAGCTGCAAGGTCTCGCGATTACTTGTAAATGGGGTTTCGCCAAGACAGGGTGTTACTTAAGGTTCGGTGGGGCCGGGCCTCTGACCATCGACCCTGCAAGCCACTGGGATTGATATTAAAATTAACAGGAGCACACCCCTCACTTCCTCGCCAAGAATACCTCGTGAGCTGAATATCGGGTGCGAAATATCAGCCACTGCTAGTACGAGCACGGTACAGGTATTCTTGGCAAAGATGAATAAGGAGCCACCCTCTTCCATCCTATGCTCTGTGTCCTTAATTAGGCGGGCCCCAGGCAAGAGACATAGATTTGACATACGGTAAACAAGTCCCCGTTTATATTGGTCCTCTTATCAGAAAAAACAGAGCCTATGGATTAAAGAGGAGTGATGTTTATGAGGAGTTGGAATTGACTCTCCTGGTGGGGTTGGTTGTATTTCTCTTTTTATTCGTCCTACTCGAGTACCTTAATCTAAAGGGAACTTCGATCTCCCCTTGCGGTATTATTCTAGTTTCTACCGTACCAGTTCATGTGCTCGAGTACTGCGCCGGCTGCCTGTGCCCACCAGAATGTTAATGAACAGTTAATATAGGTTAGCCCGAAAGAAGGTCCCTCTTTTACAATAGCACCTCCCGAGCCTTTAACTCGAGGTACTTGTCCCAGGCAAGAAGTATCCGGAAACAGGGGTGATCCTAGAGTCGGAGTTTTGTATGGTACAAAATCCGTGCTTATCTAAGTCACATACAAAATTCGGACTCCAGGATCACCCCTGTTTCCGGATACTTCTTGCCTGGGACAAGTACACGCACGGTGACACGGTATTTTTTACCTTTTTCTCATTCCAGTTTCTCCGCAAGAAGCAACGATACCTCTGCGGTATTCTTTGTTGTTGCCTAAAGACGGGAGGGAGGGTTGGCTCAATTTGGGATTCACGATACAAGTACGAAGGAACGCCGGGGATGCACAAGCAATAATTTGGGGTCCAGATCGCTTGGTGCAACAGGCCTTTCTTTTTCAACAGTTAGTTAGGCTAACCGCATCAAAGCGTACCGGATCTTGGTTGGCATCAAATCTTCTGTCGCGATAATTCAAAGCACCTCCTTATTTGGGATTATTTGGTTGCGGTTCCGGCATCCTTACCGTGCTGGGTGACTTCTGCGAGAGTGAAGAAGACTTTGCCTTCCAAGAATCCCATTTGGTCCACGATGACCACAGCAGCTGGGCTCAGGGGCAGAGAATGTTGGTACAAGCAGAGTAGGTCAAGCGGGCTCGTGTTTTCCTGGAAATTAGGGTGTGCCATCATACGAAGGACCAGTCTTGGCTCTTTTCTTTTGGAGGGGAAAAGAAATCAGAGAACACTCGACTAACAACCCTACCACAGCCCCGAAATGTCTAGCTCTTTGATTGGCTAATCGACTCGAGAGCCATTGGGGCAGGTTCGCTCTTAACTCTGGTATGATGTTAACTTTCAAAGTAGGTTGTAATGGCTATTATGATAAAGTCGAGGGACAAAAAACTCGAGCCGACGGCAAATTTACACCAAAACCGAGCACTCTTTACCAACAATTTCCTGATTTTTTTTACCTGGGTAGTTATTGGTCTAAAGAAGCCAACGGGCCAAGATTTTGTCACCCAAATTTACCTCTCAATCCACTGCCTCAAGAGCCCTGGCCTTTCGGCCGAAACTAAATTACTGCTCGGGTGTTATCATACTGCGGGTAAGATACTTTTACTACAAATCATTCTCTGTTGCGGTGTGGTTGTTGCTTTCCCCGGGTTGTGGGACCATAACTCCATTCTTGAAGGGAGGGTGGAAGGTTGATACTGGTACTTAGTCTCGTTGGCACTTCCGCGGTAACAGGGCACACCATCGTGGTGACAGAGGGTTTGCGCAACAGGTGCAGGTATGATAGCTTGGTGGGCGGGTAACAGTGGATTGAGTGCTATCCAATCAGGAAGGGAGTCTCTTCCGGGAGTCTGTTGCAGCTGGAAAACATCTACGAGTCTTCACTCGTCTTTGCCAATAATGGGCCCATGAGCCTAATATCTGGCTGGGGCTCCAGTAAAATATCAGCTGGCGGAGACACCCTTGGCGAAGAGGAGTATTTGTATGATATGTTGTCGTTGCTGACTTCTTGTTCTATCATACCGTAGTAGTAAATCGCAGCGGTCAAATTTCATCGGGCCTGAAAAGCCCTATTTCACACTTCCCCCAGGTCTCGCCACACACCTAAGTGCCAGTCCAAGACTTTTAGGCTAACTCAAAATAACTGGCTTTCCCACCACCTGGGTCACTTTGAGCAAACCCTCCATTAGGCTCACTCTTGAGTGTTGCACGTTGGGACCGGTATTCTACTGTAACACAGAATCCATCACATCCCGGGGGTTCAGGGCAGACTACGTTGACCGAGCTGTCTCGCTTCGGCCTAGTGCTTCAGCGACCACTCAGAGCGTAGGATTTTGCTCTAGACATTAGGGGATTTTGACATTCCTTTTTCCTTGGCAAATAATTAGCGTTGGTGGAGCGTTACACTGCATATTTCACGTCACACGCACGTGAATTCGACGAATCAGCCTCCAGTTCACCAGACTTTTCACCCCCCTATGTGTGGGTCCTGTCTGATGCGCCAGTGACTGAAGTTTAGGGATTCGGGAATTTACAAATGAAACGTCGCCCAGAAATACATTACACAGACAGATGTTTTAGAGAGCTCATGCAGTTCGAAGTATCTCGTGTGGACTTGGCTACCGTATTGTACTAAAGCTCGTGTGTAGATTGTCTGGAATTAAATTTAGCAGCATGCCTAAGTAATCCCCCACGACCCTCGAGAATCAAGGTTGGACCGGCATGCCGTGTCTTGTCTCCTCCATATCCCTTCGTTCGTATTCACAGACGCGAGCTAGTGAGGGACTTGGGGGAACTAGAGATGCGCTAGACCTCTGAAGAGTAGTCACAAGTAGTGCCAAGAGAAAAGTTGCTGTTGGTACAGAAAATCTTCACAAATATGTAAGATATTGCAGGCAGGATAAAAGCTAATATAAGTTAGATGACAAATGGCTGATTGGTATCCTGAACACCCAAGTCTTGCCATTTTCAATGTCCATAAGCCTGGTCCTTTACCAGCCACTGTTTCCAATATGAACCCAGGTGGTGATGAGTCTGAGGAGGAAATAGAATTAGATAATGAGGGATATGTTTAAGGGTAAGAGGGAGATGAAAGTGAAGATGAAGGTGAAGGTGAAGGTGAAGGCAATAGTGAAAGCACTACAAGGGCAGGAACAGGTTTATTGAATCAGGAATTACCGCCTCCATCCGAGTTTACCTCGTTCAACCATCATGCTCTGGAGCACTGACACCTCAGCAAGGTTACACTACCTTCTCACTTTCTGGAATAGTTTTTGATGATAGTGTAAGAGGATCGATTTGCTTCTGCTGATGTCCTGGCCCCTTAGCCTGTGGAAGTGATGGAAGGCTCCATTTAACCAAATCAGCATCTTGTGCCAGGTTCATTTTTCTCGCTTTTTTTTCCAGTAAGAGAGTTTGAATCCTTGGCCATTAAGACAAATTTATATGCGACCTCAAAGAGTGCAGGAGACTATGGTCAGCAGTGGTGGGATAGCTCATCAGGAAAGCTAATGATATTCGTTGGTGTATTAATATACATAGGGGTTCATAAGTTAATGAGAGTAGGACAGTATTGAAAGACAAGTGATTAGTTTCCAAAACATAGAATCACTCAGTATATGTCGAAATTTCGAAGCAAGCACCTAAGGAGACATCTTCATATCTTGCCCTCTTGATGGCCAGGTTCCTCTCACCAGCCTGAGAATCTCAGCCAGCCACCAGCACGTCAGAATTGGACACAAAAGCTGCAACCTCTTGTGATGAATTTAGATTAAACATTTCAGTCATATTTGCTTTTGGCAACTATTGTTGCAATGTATAAAATAATGGTATAGTTTACTGGGTGATTAGTACATACTGTGATGACATGAGCAAAGGCTATTTCAAAAGACTTTAAGATGTTAGCATTGTGTGAGTGTGGATACACATATGCTTTAATGTTTACATCCCGGGTAGATAAACTTCCTGATCTCCTAAGAAGCCTCTATAATGGCCCTAGTCAACAAGCTTTCTCTCCCGCCTTCTTTGTAGTATTTCAGTTAATGATGTCACTTCCTTATACAAACCATTAGTTCGTTCTTTACTGTCATAATTGCTTTTCAAATATTCCTTTATTCAAAGTTCGACAAGAATATTTCATTACGGCATATGGGACAACCAGGTCAAACTCAGCAAAATATACTTCAGTGGTAAAGTTCAACAAGTATACCTTCTGACTTCCTTAGAATACTCTATTAGAAGTTATTTCTACTAATGTTCTTGCAGTTGTTTGGCAAGATAAGAATGTTGTTTACTTCCTTACCATCTATCATAAGTGTACACCAGAGGAGTGCAATTTCACTACCTGAAGGCATAAACAGCCCTGCATTATCCAATCCAATCCAGAACTCATCAGTGCAGGATGGGGTGAAGACCATGTACGACACCTGCAAATACCTCTCCTATCAGTCAGTTATAATAGCTATAAGAGAGGGGTTGATATTGCTGACCAACAGCGCAGCTACTTTTATACTCAAGTTCCTACTTGTCGCAACTACTTTCCTTTATTTTCTTAGCTACTTGACACCTCTATTATAAATTCCTTTCTCCTTTCACAAGTTTATTTTTCTACTCTTCTGAGTTCTCTCTGTTCTTCACCCTCATCCTCAAGCTCCCTTTCTCCTACCAGTGCATACTCTGTTCTTAGTCTTAAAAGTAAATCCAGGTCTGCTCCTAGGTTCTACTATACTCGGCTTGCTTGGAACTTAGTTCTTGAAGAATTTGGCCACTCAAGAATACTACCTACATCCACTAGTGCTCTTTCTAATTTACACTCTTGTTCTTCCAGAATTCAACCATTCAGTAACCTATCTCAAAAGCGAGGAGCTGACTGTTATATTACACAAGATTATGATCTGAGTTCACGCCGTCTTCTACCAGGAGACCTCATCTTGAAAAAAGCCCTGCCCTAGAAACTACTATCTCTTCTGCATGTATTTTTCAAAAAAAGCCTGAATTAGCAACAGTATTCCACAACCCTAATAGCCCAAAAGGTCAAGTGCAATATCACCAAACCGGTGAGACATTTAGGCCTATTTTAAATGTTGAACACTAGCTTTAGAGGGTAAATGATTGGCATACTTGTCAATGTTAATGGATTACACAAATTGATAGTTGCTAGGTATGAGAGAGGTAGAGTAGCTTAGACCAGATGGATTCAATACACTTTCCTCATCCAAAATGCCTGCTCAAAGAAGACCACAAGCTGAGGTATAGAAGTATATATACTTGTGCTACTTGAAGAAATGCAAGATATCTGAAGAAAAGAACTCACTTTCTCCCAAATCCCGTAGTCTCCCAAGTGAGAGCTTAGCCTTTCCTCTCCATCACACCTCACGTTATCAGAGTTTGGACATGTCAACTAAGCCAGAAAGCAGAGACTAGAGTTCGTTACGGGGCGGATGGGGCCCCGGAAAATGCAGGCCCCCGGCCCTGTTTCCCGCCCTGCTCCGCTCAATGGCCTGGGGCGGGATGTCTTTTTCGGCATTCCCTGCCCCTGTCCCCGCTCAGGCCCCCGCCCCACCTATACCCCGGACGGGTCTCTGCTAAAAATGGGTGGTAACAAATGGGGCCTTATCCAGGGAATGAGTGCTGGTGGGCCCCGGGCGGGGGCGGGGCGGGGATTACCCTAAAAATATCGCCCCCAGCCCCGTTAAAGGGCGGGGCCTGGCTACTAGTGAAAACCCGCCCCGCCCCGCCCTGTAACGAACACTAGCAGAGACCCAGCGACAGAGAAGGATCTAGCTCGATCTCCGCTATTAGCCTCAGGCCTTGAGCTACTCGTAGTTGAGTTTGAAGCTGTAAAGGCAAGAACACAGCAAAGTGTTTTTGCAAAGATCTTCCAGTCTACCACAATAATAATTTAATGTTTAAATAACTTTATATATTACACTTGAAAATATTGAAAAATTTGGTTACTATCATAGTATATCTGGCTAGAGGCTATCTTTCTTTGTAATAAAATATTTTAAGGCAAATTTTTAAAATTATTATTAAACTTGAAGATGGAATATTGCTCAAATCTATATCTTAAATATATTTTAAGAAGCCCGAAGGGGACTCTATCAGGTAATAAAGTGTTAGAGCCCTTCAACTTACTTTGTTGTGGTTCGCAAGTTTTACCTTTTGAGCTAAAATGCACCCAAATTGTATTGTTTCCTACGATTGATTACATAGATATTGGACTCATACAGGGGTATGAGTCATGGCTTGGCAAGGTTATGAGTCATATCTTGGCCAGGTTATGGTGGATTCTCTTTTTATCTAAAAGGAGCTCTACCTCCTTATTCAAAGTCCCTTTTTTCTTCACACTACCCAGTATTCATTACTCCACTTCAGTTCTTTCTAATATCACATCTTCTATTTCAGTAATCCAGATTCATGCAAAGAACCCACCCACCCTAGCCCTGCTCTACCTGTACACAAGCAGTCTTGATCTGAGAACCTGAGAGACATGCTTCCTCTCCTCTATTTTCCCTCCAAGTGCAATTTGCACTTTCAGAAACACCACGTACACTATCTCGAGATTTCCGCGTAACGTGACCTGTCAGGTTACACGAATACCATATGGATCCCACGGCCCCACCTTTTGGCTCGGCTCGTCGAGGCAAAGGAAAGGGAAAGAAGACGGATCCCAAGCCACCACCTGCAGGTGCTAGGAGTGCTACCCACGAAGGAGCTCCTACCCTGTCCCCGATTTTCATGCCTCAAGGCCCCCCTTCGCTTAAGCAACCAAGAAGCACCACAGTCTCAAGCCTGCCACATATTGATGAACAATACTTGAGAGACGCCCCCCCTAGCGCTTACTTTTTGAATCTTTTTCATAAGATCAACCTGGAGCTGGAAATTGGGGCAACAACAGCCAACAAGGATACGGTGGTCATGATCGAAATGATCTACCAGATCCACAAAGACTACAGGTCGGCTATCGATGCGCTTAGCGAACAGATCGAAGCCCTTACGGAGGAACTAGCCACCACCAAGGAGGCTACCCCCCGGCCAGATACCCCTACCCCCATACCCTTCCCACTCCCCACAGTAGCTCCTTCCCCAGCTACTACTTCCAATATCCGCCCCCCTCCCCCTCCCATAGCTGCCCAACCCAAGAGCTAGGCCACTGTAGCCAGGAAGGGCAGGAAAGAAAAAACCACAATGGCTGCCAGGGCTGCTCAGGCCCCGACAAAGTCCAACACCAATAGACCCCAACCAAAGAAGGGGCTCACCGCCAGGGAACACCGCCTCGTCATAAAACGAGAGGGCGAACCGCTTGACACCAACGCCCTAGACCTCAGAGATGACATCAACCAGGCGCTAGCTGCGACCTACGTACAGACCGTCTCCCTCCGGGGGAACACTGTCACCCTCACCACCATGGAATCGGTCAAGGCCGCCTCACTTAATAGCAAGGTGGGAACGTTTCTACACCTGATACCGGGTACTATTAGTGTCCACCTGGACGCCCCCGTGTCACATATTTTGGTACACGGAATCCCCACCTCGAAGACCTTGGCCGAAATCGCCAACGAACTCACTACCTACAACACCGGGCTGTCACTTACTGAACAACCCAGATGGCTTACCACCGACGACGCTAGGGCCGGCAAAACCGCCTCTACAGTCGTAATCAACATTACAGGCCCCAGAGCAGCAGACTATGTCGGCAAACGCTTGGCTGCTTTTTCAACAACTTATAGGACTGAACGCCGGTTGCGTTTCAATTCCCACACCCAGTGTTCCAACTGCCACGGCTATGGACACCATAACAACAAATGCACCAACCCGGCTTCATGCCGGTGGTGTGCTTCCCCACACCCTACTGGGGGCCATACCTGCCCCACTGCTACCTGTCGTATCCGCGGCCGTCCCTGCAACCATACCGTACTCAGGTGTGTGAATTGCAAGGGCCTACACGACGCCCATACCACGAGCTGCCCCTCCCACCCTAAGAGACCTGAAGGAAAAGGATCAGACAGAGACGAGGAGGAAATGACCACTTGATAATTATGATTTTTGTTATAGTTATTACGTAGACTTTGATTCTACACTTTTATTTGTCAAGAAGATGGTGATGGAGTTTTTTTTGTTATATTAAGGTTTTTCTAGGCCATACTTAAGGGTGCATGCCGGAGTTTTCCTGAAGTTAAATACGAAATAAACTCAAAGGATTTTACAAAAAAAAATAATACTGAGAACCTGAGAGAGTTGTTTCTAAAACTTCTCCCTCAGTTATTATTATCACTCAAGAACCTTCCTATTAGTTGTTTTTCAATGACTAACCTCCATAGGCAGGGAGCTATTGCACTCTCCTTCAAGCAAGCATACTTGCATTATCTACTCTTCTGCCAATTATGGCACCTCACTTATATTCCTCTATGCTACCTCTGGTAATACCAATTACAATCTCTACTTCTAGCTGGAAATCTTGTCACTTATTTCTAGTACTTTCAACATACATGATAGTAGTGAACAATTTCTTTCACAAGATGACCAACAGCTTAAAGAATGAGATTATTATATTGTTATAAATAGTACATTTCTTGAGTAAGGTACTCTTTACCTACTACTCACTGGCAATAGATTGCATCAATGTCACCAATGATGAACCAGTGACTATGCTGGAATCTGGCTTTGGTAATGAGTCCTGCAGAAGGCTGTCTGTGAAAGAGATAGGTAGTGCTTTATTACCTATAGTATTGAAGCCACATTAGATCACTATAGCTACTGGTAGACCTTCGATATTGCTCATATTTTTCTTTCCTCAATCGTGAATACTGGAATTCTTTTCAATTTTACAATTATGTTAATATCACATCTGCCAATAGCTCTGGAGCTTCATTAAAACTATGATCTTGCTTAAGCAAGATATCGACAGCAATTTTGATGCATATGACAGGGCAATTAATTACAATGTATAAATTACTATATTTTCATATTTTGGTTAGTAATAATCATATAGGACAAGCACAAGATCATAATCCACTCACCAGCCAGAGCTCTTTTAAGCTATCGGATGGGCTGATATTATCTCAATCAGACCTGCAATCAGAGTAATCCAAGGGAGCTCCTCCATTCACTACTTTACTAGCCTTTTCACCTAGCAGTTCTTGTTCTTCTAAGTTCACTCCTAGAGGTTTGAGTGAGGTCAATTGGTGGCAGGTGAAAGAATTCGATCGAATACTATTTGTGCTATTCCATCAATTTTGTGCAATGAAAGTTCATAAAGATAAGACACTGCCAAGATAGATGTGACGTAGGAATAATGATCTATATATTAACACAGTTTAGAACTGTAAGAGATTTACACATATCTAATGCAAGTAGAAGAGCATAGGTGGTACACCTAATCGTAGTGTGGTTAAGAGAGGCTTCATGAAACCTGTAGTTCAAGTAATAATAGCTGAAAAACCAATTGGAACTTAAGAATTATGGTTCAAGCAAGTGTATTATTAGACTGAAAGTCTATTAAAGTCTGCTTTCTCCTGCTAGCGAGGAGACTGATTAAATTACAAAAGTCCTGAGTCATAGCCTTTCTGCAATCTGCATCCTTACCAGCAGTGGTACACCTACTGTAATCCTGTATTCCTGCAAGGCGAAAGAGTTATAGTGAAGCCTCCACCAGTGTTACCTGACTATTCCATAACCCAAATACTAATTATAAACTTTATTCAAGCAAGCTGAACTTACCATATTATAGCATAGCTTACCTGATTAAAGGGCCAATTGTGAAGCTGTAATCAAGTCAATTAAACCAAATATAAATCAAACTAAAAATGATGATCCTGTACTTGTGCTCATGTGTTCCCTCACCAGACTATCTACACATGTTATAACTCATCTATTAAGTAGCCTGTATATCTTCTTTCATAGGGTAAGAAGAAAACATAAGCCAAAACATATGTTAGATCAGGTATGTTCAAAATGTGAACATAAGGGGCACAATCTATTCTGTATGGATAATACTGTGCAAGTGTGAGGGGTGTTGTCAGGAACACTAGGTGGACAGTTTAGAGCATTCAGTAGGACTTCTAGTTCTTAATTATTCCAAAACCGGTGGTGTGCAGTTGCGAAATATTGATACACAAGTGTGCACCCATATAATAATTTTGTGTTAATAGCTACTTTCTCCTTTTTTTCCCTCTTATTGAGTTTCCACATCCCCCCTCTTACATGGCATTTGATTTTGATATCATGTCATGTTGATTATTTCCTTGATAGGCTAGTGTTCAACATTTCAAATGGGCCTGAATGTCTCAGCAGTTTAGGGGATACCAATTTTTAATGCTCATTTTGTAAAGTGCCCTTATGTAAGACATTTTGTATGCAAAAGTATCATGATTCTCAAATTTCATACTAGGCATCTGCAGCATTTATCATTCTTCTGTTTATGGTTAGTTTTTACTTTTGCCTTCTTTTTTCTTGGTACAGCCTCTCAGCTTACAATCGTTACTCGTTGGTTGATCCTTGCACTATCGCGCACTAAAAGTATGTGAAATTCGGCATACGAACGAAGGGATCATATTGGAACCCCTATGAATCGCTTTTTCCCAGTCCTCGATTCACTTATGGGGGCGGCGAACTAAAGGTTTGAGGATTTGTTATCAATCGATACCGCTCTGCAATCCCGCAAATCCCCTAACATCACTGGGGCGCTACTTGCATCCCATCATTCCCCATTTAGGAGAAGGGGTCAACTGGGCTGAGGGATATCGTCAAAAGCACGACAAATACAACACTCTGTCCTTAGGGAAAATCGAAAATCCTCGGTTGCGATTTAAGCTGTATTACGGAGTTGGTAGCGAGAAGAGATTGTGTGGCCCAGCTCACTCGGTGGGGATATACCCGGAAAATCCTTGATTCAGGCCCGGCACTCCTAGGGGACTCGGAATTCTAATGGCGGGGGTGGAGAGCAAAGGGGGGAAGTGTGGGGGAGAGTGCTTCTGAGCGTGTGCGTGCTCGATTGTGGCTATGATACGGCCGGATGCTGGTACGTTAATGCCCTTGTCCACCCTTGATCCTACTGGTATCTTATGCATTTTCCAACACTCAACGGGAGTGGTTGCCCTTACCAGGCACCAAGCACGTTGGTCATCCGAAAGGTGTCGTACACCTACTCCTGTACGTTGGTGTTGCTGAGTCTAACTCGGAGGATTGTGTCTGGCTAGCTGGTCCGGGGTCATGAGGTTTATAAAGGAGAGACTCGAGCAATACCAGCCCCTGCATTCGCGAGTGACTATGTGTGACGGGGCTATGAGCGACTCGGAAGTGCAGCGCTTCCTGCCTACCGGTGCCTGTAGTCAATGGGATTCAAAGAGCGGCGGTTGGCACAGTTGGTATAGGCTGCGGATTTCCTTCCCAGAGCGCTCTTGAAAACCAGTGCCTCCCGGTCCGCCCCCGAGAGTGTTACGGTTGTTCCTACTCACATACGGTCACTCGTTACCAGGCTGTAGCAAATTGTTGTAATTGTGCCTCAATATATGAACGCGGAACTGTAAAGAATTTGCACAACTTCTGCTCGCCGTATCATTCTTACTTATTATCCAAAGAGAAGGGCAAAAAGGCCAAACATATATAGGGAATGT
>Ga0307517_10000379_pt1 | contig 76688 bp, 69 predicted proteins | sample 23_EM_MG_FD_194515 | JGI IMG/M metagenome (GOLD analysis project Ga0307517, IMG submission 194515) | Populus trichocarpa ectomycorrhiza microbial communities from riparian zone in the Pacific Northwest, United States - 23_EM | ecosystem: Host-associated > Plants > Roots > Unclassified | place... | reverse complement strand
TAACCCCCACTACACACCCCTTGCGCCGCCCCACCCCCCCCCCCCCCCCCCCCCCCGCCATGACATCATTCCTTTTGGTAGGCAACGCTTTAGGTAGTTCCACCGCTGGCACGGGTGCACTGCCCGAAGAGGAATTGAATCTAGACCTCTTGAGAGGAAAAGAGCACAGGGACAAACTTCTTGTTGGCTATCATACATCACATAGAACATGGCGAGCAAGGTGCGGTGGATAGACTTACAATAATATTATTGTCATTTTTATCACACGGCACCATGCATACGAAAGCGGGCTCGCCGGCGATGAGTGTCTGGGAATGTGCGGGGAGGCGCAACTCTGGCCTCAGCTCACCGCACAGCACTCTTACACTTTTGAAGACCGGCAGACTACCACATCACATCGCATCGCATCACATCACATCACAACTCAGACACACAACAACAGCCAGAAAACCCAGCCGGCGCAGCATCTATCTCCAACCGTCGACCCCACACACACCCCGTGATACGATAAACCATAATGTGGTAGCGATAGATAGGTTAGCCGCGAGCCCTACCTTTCCCCCCTTATTTCCTTCATTTTCTATTCGAGCAAATAGCCGCCTAAGCGACCCAATTGCAGATTGCTTTTTTTTTCTTTTTCTTTTCTTTTCAAAAACCCGGACGACCACCCGCACCCGTTCAAGCTCAAGCTTTAGCTTCTGTCGGGAACATCCACACCCCTCCCCTCCTCTGGCAAAGCAGGTGAACAGATAGTCGTACGATTTCTTTTGGGATTTTGCTCGATTTGGTTTGTGGATTCTGTCCGCTCGGGCCGCGGTGCAGTGTTTTACTGTTGTTCGGTTCTTGCTTTACTTGCACATGGTGCTTGTGGCAACTGCGGGGTGTGCTAAGTGGGGTGGAATGCCGGTGATGATAATTTTATGGTATATTTCACATGTTTTCTCTCCATTCTCGTTGTATGATATATGGTGCTTTACCACTTTAGACTCCTGGGCCCGAACCCTCTAGAGAGTAGAGGGACAGGAAAGATCGATGTGCAGAAGAGGAGGAAGAGGAAGGGGGAGAGATCATCTAGATATCATAGATACCATGCTGGTGAGATCGCAAGCAGACAAACTGCCGTATCCTCATGTTTACCTTAGGCCAAAGCCACCTTCCCACCTGCACTTCCACCCATATACAATTCGCAAACCGCTCACATACCGGGACGCATCCCAGCCCATCTATCGGCACCAAGGGAAAGTATCTACACAGGGTTAATCCCTTATCTGGGTGGCCAGTTGGGCGAACGCGCGTCTGTTTCCCTCTCCGCTCCAAGTCCATGGGTCTGGTCAGAGGGTACCTCAAGCACCGGTACCGCCACACTTACCGTAACTGTTTTAGCGTAAAGCATATCATACCACAGCTACTCCACAGTACTGTACCCGTAACAAGGGATTGCGATTGTTTCTTTTCACCCCTGAAGAATTATATTATTTCGCAACCCTCCCCTCCTCCCTTCCCCGCCCCCTCCCCCCTCGAAAGAGAAGCGCTCTCGGACTTTGTGGAGATGCCTTTACCGTACTCGTACTGTACGAAGCAGTAGCGTAGCGGAATGGCTTTTTTTCCAATGGAACCCATCGTCAATCATCGTCTTCTTGCGATGGTTGCATCGCCCAGCGTTTCGGCAGATATAATTGGAAATGCTCTAAAAAAACGGTTGACTTGTGGCTTTGTGGCTTTCGTTTTCGCTCTCGCTACCCGCTCCTACGGTTTGCTCGTTCTCTTCTGCTCTTCGGTGCTAGCGCAGGAGGTGTTAAAAAAACTTTGTCTTTGGGTTTTGCGCGGAGTGGAGTGGAGCGAAGTGAGTGAGTGAGTGCGTTGCTGGAAAGGGAAAGGAAATTTTAGAGAGAGGGGGGGAGAAAGAAAAAAAAGAGAGAGGGAAGGGAGGGAAAGAACTGGAATGTGACGATGATGATGATGGAGGTGGTGACCAGGTTTGGCGGTGTATTATTTGTCGGGATTTTGTTGAATAATAATAAAAAATCCTTACAGCACTATATAACTGTTTGCTTTCGCCTGAGTTGTGGGGTGCGGTGACCGCGGGGGGATAACTTGTAGGCGCAGGGGAAATCTCGAGATCAAAGCTAAACCCAATGGGGTCATGAGATATAATATCATACTAGTATGATAGATTGTTACCACTCGTACACGAGCACAGGAGGGGTTCCAGGGCATGGATAGATCAATTCAAGTATGATAATATGATGAAAAAAGGGAGTGGGAATTAATTGGGAATCAATTTTTTCTCGTAATTAGTTACAAGAGGTTTGTGGCGAGCGCGGACGAGCTATTATAACAAGCAGGGAGGCGGGCAGGAATAAACTCCGATCATCTATTATATTCATTCTTTCCCACCCCCTCCCCTTTTGCCCTTTTTTTCCTACGCTTCTTGCTTGTTGCTGGTGCGATACTGGCAAGCTACTGTGCTGTACTGTGCTGTACCTGTAGATGAGGAGATTACCCGGAAAAAAACATGTCCATCTGCTACCGTAACATTGGCATGCTCCAGTCCGATCAATTTGGACTTCTTCCTTGGTATGGCTATTCCGAGTGGTCTATATCAGCTGCACTCTACTTGGCCATTGAAAAGGTTCTCCGGACGCTTCCAGCCAAGACACGTACTAAATAAATACAAAGCGTCCGGCGACTTTTTTTTTTCAGTAGCCAAGTTATCGTACCCCGCCATATCATGGATATAATAATACACAGTATGATGCTCCTTGAACATAAGTGATCATCAGTCGGATAAAGTATTATATCATAACCAAAATAAGCGAAATCCAAAACCCCAATTAAACCCACAGCTACTCCAAGAACCCCACTGCCGATTATTATATTACACAAAAATCCACCCCCCCCACCGGCAGGCAGCCAGGCAGCAAGGCAGGAAACTCGGAGATTTGGTATGATACGCATCGCAATCAATCGCGAATCGGCCACCCTTGTGTTGCAAGCAAGCAAGCAAAAAGAGGTGCCGGAAAAGTTTATGCCAAGCCTCGGGATTTGCACCACAATAATATTATTATTATGGGGTTGCTCATGGAGAGAGAGGTGTGGTAGGTTGTTTATTGTGCAAGGGTTAGGAACCTATTGACCGGAACGGATGGGGGATATATTTGGCTGGCTGGCTGGCTGGCTGGCTGGATGGCCTTGGATAACTGTTTCCGTGGGTTCTTTCTTACCTTGCCCTGTATATATAGATGTGTTTTGAAAATTTACCGGTGGGATGTGTTTGGCGGGCGAGAGGAGTGGCATTTTTTCTCTTCCCCTCTTCTGGCTTTTGGGGGTATATCCCTGCTGGGAATGTACTGTATTGCGGTATTGCACATTTTTGGGTTATAATATCATGGCTCGGCTTGCAGGACTCCTCCTGGATTATTATTTTCTTTCTTTTGATCACCGCACAATGGTCAGCTACTATCTGGATATGGGTCTCTTTATACCTATTGATCAAAGGGTTTTTTTGAGTTTTAGCAAAACCGGGGATTTTTTATATATATATTATGGCGTCTTGCTAAATCGAGCCTTATTATATAGATTCTCACAATATCATAATAATATGTAGTAGGCCCACCACGACGCGGGAAAAGGAACAACAAGTCCAATCCAGCTGAAATTTAGACGCCATGAGGGTCCAGACCAGCTCCCAATTTCCCTAGTTCGGTGGACAAACCAATCGTGCTTTCGAAATGGTGGTGCTGCGTGTGCGTGTGTGTGTGTGTGTGTGTTGCGAGAGTTCGCCATTTTTGATTCTCAGAAGGGCAAGTGATGGTGACCACCTCTGTCGCCATACAAGCAACTGTACTGTACAGTACTGTACCATGCGGTACCTACAGGTGCCGGCACGGTGCGGAAAGGCAATGCAAGTAAATAGACAACTTCCCCCCCCTCCACCCACCCTCTCGAGCAGCGCATACTTTTCCTATAACCATACCATAACTACTATATCTCCTGCTAATAATCCGCACAAGCGCAGCCTGCAGAGCCCGCATTCACAGGCTGGACTTGTAGTTACCGTATCCATCCATCCATCCATCTGTCTGTCTTTCTTTCTGCTTGTGACGCAATAGGGCACTTTCCAATCGACATCTCGGCCGTGGGTCATGTGGTATGCCTGCAATATGAAAAAGTGTTTGTGCAACTGTTTGACTCTGCGCGCATTGTGGTGGTGGTGGTGGTGGTGCGGTTATCTGGTTTTGTTTGTTCGCTTGTCTGTTCGCTTGTTTGTTATTGTTATTATTGTTGCTGTTGCCGTTGTTATTGCCACTGTAATCTTACTGCGGGCGCCGACGCAGTGAGTGGGTTTTGGCGTTTGGCGTTGTGTGGGCTGTTTTGGGTCGCCGGTTGCAATGGAGGTGGAGAGAAGTGGGTGTGTGTGGAATGCGAGTGATGGTTGTGATTGTGGGTGGAAATGGGAGGGGGGGGTATTGGTTTTGTAGTGTTGGTGTGCTGCGGTTGTGGGTGTTATGGGTCCTGGAGTGGGTGGAATTGACTCGCCCTGGGATGGGGATCAAAGCTTCGCTTGGTGTATTTGGGTAACGCATGGGTTTGATATTGTCAATCTTGCCTCTGGGTAGGGATCATGAGATATCACTCGGGTATATAATGCCTTTCCGCGGGATAAATTATTTTATAGGGTAGGTATATGGTTGATGGGTGTTTTGTGAGGCTTCTCTGGCAGCTGAGCTTGCGAGATATATAGCGAGGGCTCGAGATGTCCCTTCGCCTATAACTATGCTACTACTGCAACTTGGAAAGGAGTTACGATTCCCCCTTCTGTCCATATTATCGATTTCGAAAAGGTCGTCAGTTTGTCGATTCTTTAACTTTCTAATTATTTCTTTCCCCTCTCGACGCCGCGACGGGGGGGTGGGGGGCGGTCTTATTGGCCATCCAACTGGAGGGGTAAACTTCGTGACTGGGAAGTAGGAAAGTCGGTTGTGGGGGATTGCGTTCAGGATATGATTGGAGAAAATATTTGAGAAATTCTAGTATCATACTAGCGACCTTTTTTAAAACCGATAATAGGTATGATACCATTTCCTTTTGTTGGGCTGCCCTTATGCAAACCCCGCGCGCATGTCAATCCTTTTACGCCACACACCCCGCCCCGCAAGTTACTGTATACACCCCGTGGCTCCGGCTCCGCACACATCAAAAGTGAGTAAACTGCCCTTTCATGGAATTTAATGGAGAAAACTAAGAAATGCTCATCTTGGGCCTCGCCCTCCCGTTGATAATAATGGCAGAACAAGAAACTGAACGTAGTTGCAGGTGAGTTAGACTTCTTTTGTTGTGCCTACATGGGTTTCGTCGTGCTCAACTTGACCCTGAAGTGAATGGGAGCTCGGGTGAGTACTAATACTAGAATTGGCGCTCTGCTGCGTTCGGTAAAATTTAGGAAAATCGTCCAAGCTATCACTGAGATACTATTCATACTCACTGTTCGCCCTCAGGCCGTTCCTCAGCCTTTGAACCTTGCTGCTCGGAGACCGTATAGCACCGAGGGCGACTTTGCGACTTTCTCCAGAATGTATAGGTGGAACATTTAATGGGGGCTAAAAGGGGTTGTTTCCAGGATCCATTCTCACACCTTTCAGCAAGGGATATAGCTTTCTGGATGCCTACAATTCCCCTGATAGCCCACTTCTACTATTCGTACCTGTGGGGGGGACGACCGAACAGAAAGAGGGTGCTCTTTTGGCTTAAAAGTACCGGTAGCTCGCTGTCCGCCCACCCGTAGGGCACCTAACAACTTGGTTGGAGGTAAAAGCTCGCTGATAGAAACCCGGATGGTATACTTACGTAATCAAACTGTCTGACGGGCTCTGAAGTAAACTCTAGGGCATTCCTCTGTAACGTCAATCACTGAGATGTGCAACAAATACCTACAGATGTATTACGGCTAATTGAGTCGATAACTTTCATAACGCGGCTAGTAGGCCTCTCTGTACTAGAGCGGTATGGTCGAGTGGAGTTCTTCCGCCACAACTGTTACCAAGACATGAAAGGCTCTTTCCTAGACCGCTGGGGGAGGACTTTGCCCTCGAGGCAGATATTCCTATCACATTTTTGTACTCTCCAGCTGGTTGCACTTTGTAGGAAAGAGTAAGGTACTTTTTCATGAAGCAACTGAGGGGAGCTTCCAGGCCTAATACTTGTGAGTGATATCTTATATAACGAAGTTTCTACTTTATAAGGACGAAAGTATGGGCCTCCTCCTGTGAGAATAGAGGATTCGTTATAGGATTCGGTTTCCGAGAAGTTTTTTAGGAGAAATAACTACCGTTTATAGCTTTAAGTAGGTAAAGAATTGCCCAAACGGCTATATTGGTGGCTTGGAATATGGTTAGTAGCAATAGCATGATTGTTCCAGGCCGCCTCTGTAATCGATCTCTGGCATCCTAGGTTGCATATTAGATATGGCAATAACAGCCTATCCTTTGGTATTATGAACCGAGAGTTTGGAAGTCTAGGCTAAGTTTATCCACAATACTAGCTGGCATATTACTCATACAATATGGGGCTGCGCATGATTTGATTGCATTTGATCCTCTGCCGGGAATATGTTACGGCCCATATTCAGACGGCTTTTTCTTTCTTGTTTCAACGCTATATAGATTTGCCAGATTGCTTTATGTTTGCTTTTCTCTCTCTCCAATATGCCATGCTTCAGCATACAAGATACTCAAGAGCGGCTTCCAGGGATACTGCAAGAACGATGGGGCTTCCGGTGTTGGGTTGGCTTGCCCCCATGGAACGTTATGACATCCCAGCTGGAGTACGCCAGTCGGTGTATCTAGGATAAATTTATGATATTAACCTTCCCTCAGGGCCTTACCAGGGTAGTCTCACAGTATCTCACTCCATTCAGCAAGGCATAGCAATAGAGACTTTCCCCTGTATGTATGTATGACGGCACGTGCCCGCCCATCTCATACCACCGCCGCCTCCCGAATATGCTGCCGGAATCATATAATCTTGTAGCATAATGCCCTGGGGGTGAATGACAAAGCTTTCGTGGCTTGACCTCCGCTTGACTGTACTAGCTGGCCAAATCCTGAGAGCTAGTCAATTCGTTGCCTCACTTCTGGTTAAACTCTCAATGGCCATGCTAAATATACCAATACCAATACATTATCCCGGGGAGATATTCCTCGGCTCTGTCTTTTTTACTTTTTTCCCTTGTTGTGCTTTAAGCGGCTGTCATGAATTATCATGATATGGATGACTTCCCCTCGGCGGGTTATATCTACTATCTGGATGAGGCTGCTGTCAGGGACTATGCGAATGGATTATATGTGCCGCTTCGGTGTTGTGTTCTGAACAATGATCCGTTGGACACGTTGTCATGACTACCGGATGTTGGAAGAGCGGAGGATATACATTGCTCTGGTACTGAATGGTGGTACTTTCTATCATAAAAAAGAGTGAGGCATGTGACAGGGCTGGTTTTTCAGTAGAGTAAGCAATTTTTGTTGTTTCTTCGAGCACAATATGACTGCCGCTTAATTGAAACAATTTTTATGAGACGTGTTGTACGATAGTAACTGGTGATATACGAGTAGACCAGCAAGGTTAGGATCGACTCGTCTCGTCTTGGTGGGCTTGCAATTAGCATCTTTAATGGCTCTAGGGTGTTCGCACGATAGAAGTAAATGATCTTAGCTCACTACAACCCCCCAGAAAACCCCCTCTGCCCACGGATGATCCAAAAAAAGCAAAAAAGCATCCTGGGACTTCTCTATCGAACATTATGGGGACATAACTTCATCACCAATCATCATCACCGTAATACCATACGGCACAAACAGGATAAGTATTGTTCTATTCATCAGAACAAAGAACACGTTAGACGGACATAATATAGGACATCGGGAATAACCATCAGGTTAGCAGAAGAGAATTTGACAATAAGCAACAAGGCTAAGCTAGTAAAAGACAAGCGCCCTCTCCAACCTAATTTTACTCCTTGTAAATTGCTTGATCCAGAAAAGCTCCCCTCTATCGTACACCAGCAAATTTGTCTGATTTATGGGTCGATATCCATTCCATCGTTACCGGGGCCACGCTGGGCAGTTTCTTCAGTAGGGGCGTACTCGTCATCCTCGTCGTCTTCCTCATCGGCAGGCTGCTCTGCAGCAGCCTTGGCGAAGTCGATCTGTTTGCCACGGGTACGGCTGCCTGTGATGATGTTGCTGGTGTCAAGAGCTGCGAGGTCGTCATCCTCGACACCGGTGTCTATATCAAGTAATTAGCTATCTGAGGGACGGAAAGAATTAAGATGCAAATGAATGAGATTGTATTGTACCTTCTTCCTCGGCCTCCTGATTATAGTAGAGAAAGGTCAGCTTCGTTACAAGTAATTGGTAACACAATTAATAGCGGGGTAGGGAGGCGAACAGTTTGACCCATTTCATCACCAGATGAATCAGATTCCTCTTCCTCCTCGGGGGCAATGGCCTTTCCCTTACCCTTATCGGTTGGGTTCTCGGTAGCTGGACCGGAGGGGGAGGTAATATCAGACATTTCCGAGTTTTTGGTTTTAATTGGTTGTTGGGGAAGAAATTGGGGGAGGTAATTGAGTTGTGGGTAGGGACAATGAGTTGTGGTGTGAAGAAGGGAAGAGAGGGAGGGATGGGAGAAAGGAGGCGACAACTTTAAACGTGCCAAGTGTTCCTAAGTGTTGTTGAGCCCGCGCCAAGCCATCACCCTTACTTTTGGGGTGAAGCTCTTTGGGAGCAACCCAGGAATCTCACGATGTATCTGTGTATATCCCTTTCGTGGCATGGTGGGGACAAGCATGATGAGTGGCTTATTAGGTCGGGATATGCTCTTGCATATTGGACTCTTAGCCAGCGCAGCCGTTGCCAAATGGAGGTCCTCTTTAGTAGTTATCACATATTTGCTCTCTAGGATTGCGTTGAGGGAGGTTGTGTTTTAGTTAGGGTTTAGGTCACAGTTGTCTGGAATTTGCTGGTCGGTATAAATCCGCGGGAGAATTTTTATTGTTATTTTCTGGTTCCTTTTGAGTTTCATAGAATTAGGCTAACACTCTATGACTCCAAATCTACCACACAGGGACGATGATACCGGTAGTGTGGCAGTTATAGTGGCTTTCAGCAACTGTGGATTATATCGAGGTTGCACAGAGGTCAGAAACACTGTGGGTTGCCAAGATCAACCGCATACTTGAGTAGAAAAACGGGGACTAGCCAATTAGCACCACTATCATAGATTTGAAACCAAAAGCGCGTCCTGTCCCTGCCATGTTGGGGGAATTTTCGCAGAACAGACAGCAGAGGCTGGTAGTTTAGTAGGTTGGTTGAGGTTTGCGTGTTTCTGTTGTGTCCTGTGTGCGATTGATTCTGGCTGCCCACAATACCTGCACCGATACTTGGACCGCGGATTTATTAGAAATTCTGGAGGCTATATGATACCTTATTGCTTCTTCTAAATAATAAGATAGCGTAAAAATGATCTGCTTTGTGGAGGATAACAAAGATAAAAGTGTCTCTACTCGAGCACAACACATGGCAACTGCTGGTCAAGAATCATGTCGTACCGGTAGGGCAGCCAAGGAGAAGTCTCCTCTTCCCCCAGAATCTTGTGTCTCAATGCGGCGAGAATTACTGGTAAGTGGGGCTTGTCAGAACACCTGCCGTGTAACACGACAGGTGCTCTCCACCCATTTTTATTGTCCATCTTAATAAAAGCTCCTGTGCGCTTGCGGGGGACTACAACCTGGTGAGATGCACCTACCGGTAGGTTGTTCTTGGGCACCTCATTCGGCCTGGAACACCATATGATAGCAATTGCATAAAAAGAGGGGCGGAGCTAGGCAGCATAGCATATTTCACCCAAGCCCAGTTCGAAGTTTTAGCTAGGGTAAATTTGTGGAATTTAGATCTCTAGCACGCTTGTTCAGCGTGGTGAATGGATACGGTGACTACAGCCTTGGGGCTTTTTCCAAGTTTCTGTCACCGCTGCTGGTGGTAAGGCTAGGAGCTCTAGCCGATCCGTTAGGAAGCACTAGGACCTCGTTCACTTGCGATCAACAACAGCTTTTACATGGGTGCACATAACCGCAAGTGGCGAGGGCATGGTAGTGGTGGGCATAGTTCTGAGCACGACGTTCGGGGCTCCAATAGCAAGGGCAGTTGGCAGCACGGCCAGGCAAGTTTCTCAAGCTTAGCAACACCCGTGGCGAGACCACCGCTGGCTGGGTATAGTCAAGAATATCGGTTGAGAATGTGATTTCTTGTAGGGCGTGGGCTACCGGGATCACACTCTGGGTAGAGAATAACTGAGTACTATTCAAGTAGGGGTTTTCAAAGTTAAAAAAGTTGACGAAAAGTAGGTTACTGTGGCGTTTCGGGTAAGCTTGGCATACACAAAAATGGTTAATTTACAATCATTTTACCATACCATACCATACATTTTTTTCAGGTAGAGACGGAGGTCAAGAGGTCCGTAACGAGCCAAGATCAGAGTTTTGGCTTTGGTAACGAGAGAATACTTCCATGCGGGTTAAGTACCTGGGCCTTATTACCACCAACAAGCCAAAAGTATCTCAATTTCTTGGTAGAAGATAGGAATTTTCTTCGCTCTTACAGTATTATACTGGCTCAAAGAAAAATCTGTTCCCAGCTTTTAGAGATGTGCCTGCTAAACCCACCCACCCCCCAATGCCTGGGGAACAGACTTGTTACTTGAGCGAGTACATACCAAACTTGCTCACTTTACTCACTCTCCTTTTTGGGGGCTTCAAATATGCGACTTGAAATCCTCTGATACAATTGGCCACTGTTAATATGTGCCCTAATGCACACTAATGCATGGCTGGGTGCCGATCATTTTACCATTGTCTCTCTTCTGGGCTTTGAAAACCCCTAGTACGAGTATGATACAACGTTTCATTTGTCGGGACTTGGCGATATCCTGCCTCATCTGCGCCGTTAGGGTTTGTGTGGAACGGCAGACTAGGATGAGCTGAGAAAGCTCAGGAATTTGAACCCCGCAACATGTATCTTGCTCGCCCCCGGTTTGAGTTTTCGTACCGGTATTTAACCGCTGTGCGGCATGTGCCGGTGCTGGACTCGAGTATTTGCGATGGGAATATTGGAAACTTGAGTAAAGGGGTGCGGCAAGGCGGTTCCGAATGCGCTCGAGGAGTGTGATGCGTTAGGACGTTTACTGGTTTCGCTGGTTTACATACCAAAGGGCGGTTGCTTGCCACTTATCCTCCTGGCGATGTTGGTTTGCTGCCGATTGGCTTGGCCTCTTATCCTCGTGGAGCATAAGGTTCAAGATTAACTGTATATATCTAGGTATGATATCAAGAACTGGGGGAGCTCCCTATAGTCGAAGATAGTGCTCGTACTCACACGGGAGTGCGGGTAGGTTGGTACAGGCCGAGGGGAATCAACTCGAATACCTGGAGCGGTTTGGGACGGATGGTGCTGTATGTATTATGACTATCCAAATATCACAAAAGCCCCGCAACAAGGACCAAGGGGGCCTTTCCCACCTTTACCCGCGCACAAGTAACCTGAATGTTTGGAAGAAAGAGCCAATCTACTCGAGTACTGTTTGAAAGCGTAGGCCTTGTAGAGTTGTATTACCAATATTGAAATTGCGGGTCTGCAATGACGACTGGGCCTGTCCGTCACGGCTCGGTTTCTAGCCTTTGGCCCTAACCTAGGAAACATGCTCTGGAGTATCATACCGGTCATAAGCATGATAGAGGATACATAGCTGGGAGGTGTGGGCTCGGCTAGACCCTAACCAGCAATGAAGCAGTCCTTCTTTCCATTTAAGCCCGGAGAAGGAGAGTCTGATAGAAGAAAGGAAATAGAGAGACACCAAGAAGTAATACATACCGTGGCCCAGTTTGTGTCGCTTCCTTGTGTTTCTTCTTACAATCCTTCCCACCCCCATCAGCGAGCGCACTGTATCATAAACCCCTCCCCTAATAGCACACGCGCACGTAAGAAAAAAAAAACGAATGGCTGCTCTCGCCTCTCCCCTCCGCTCCTATTTTACCCCTCTTCTCCGCCCCACTCTCTCCCATCCCCCTTCCTCATCAACCTCATTTCTTTACAGATCTCCCACAACAAAGCCATATTTTTTCATCAACACTCATAACAGCGCTCGCTTCTTTCGTCTGACTGCACCAAAAGCGATGTCTCAACCTACTGCATCTCGGTCTACTGCCTGGTTCGATATTTCTTACACTGCCCCTAATGGCACTGGTATGTTTGGCATTTCATTCTTTCGAGACTATTCCCACCATTCCGTCTCATTGAATCCCCCATCTCCCATAACATTTTTCTATATGAGATTGCAGTCACGTTATCTCATCTAGTGGATTAATTTTTCACTAACTTAATGCCACTATCACAGTCGAACAATGGGGTCGTATTAACTTCATTCTTTACGACGATGTCGTCCCGAGAACCGCAAAAAATTTCAGAGAGCTTTGCACCACTCAGGAAAAGAATTTCGGCTATAGGGGTTCCAAGTTCCATAGGGTCATTGGGGACTTTATGGCTCAGGGTGGTGACTTCACCCGTCACAACGTAATTTACCTCGATGTCCTTTAAGTGACAGGTATAGAATAGGAAACTAAAGGAATTTTTCGAAATAGGGCACTGGTGGAAGGTCTATCTATGGTGAAAAGTTTGCCGACGAGAACTTCGCTATGAAGCATGAGAAGCCGTATCTTCTCTCCATGGCAAACGCCGGACCGAACACCAATGGTTTGTTTCAGCTCGTGCTTTCTTTTTTATGAATGACGATGCTGACTTAGGTTCAAGGATCCCAGTTCTTCATCACCGTTAGTACAGCCAATTCCCATTTCTTGCTGATTGTTTAGGAATAACCCGTTGATAGTTCGTTATCACCAAACACCTTGACGGCAAGCACGTCGTCTTCGGCGAAGTGGCCGATGAAACTGGTAAGGATATCGCGAGGAGGATGGAGAACAAGTCTCTGGACAGCAGTGGCCGTACCTCCGGCACCATCACTATCTCTGATTGTGGTGGTGCTCCTTGAGTGAGACGGATTCTGTATTCATCACATCCCCCGCTTCTGTTTTTTGCAAGCCTTTAGGGGATCTGGTGGATGAGGTAGAATTGCTAGGTGCTTGGTCTAGTTTCCTAATCTAGTTGTTCTAAAAATCAAATAAAAACCATCATTGTCTTGTTTGACTCGTTGAAGGTGGGTGAGGAGCGTGAGAAGCGAAATCGAATAAATACATTTCTTGAGCGTCCCAATCTCTTGTGCCGTGCATTTCGTCTTTTTCGATATTAGATTCTTAAATATTCCTCTAGACGAGAGAATCATGCTGCTAGGTAGAAGAGCGATTTGTCTGCCCAGCTATGAAGGTTTGAGACTCCCCACCAGTACTTGTTCTGGTATGGCCTTACGGTCGGGGGAGACGCCCGGGGACTGCCATTGATCTCAGCATATAGATTGGGCGCGATTTTCGTACTGCTGTGGCAAGTGTCACTGTGCTCTGCTGGTACAGTACTCGACGCAGCCGTAGGGTAAGCGTACGGACCTGGTGGACTGCACCGATGCCATTTCTCGGAGTACTGTACCGTACTGTACTTTACCCCAAAGTAGCAGCGGAGAACGTTTCAGTCCTACATTAGTATTGGTGAAAAATGGTCATCTCCAAAGTGTCACCTCCTCAACGCTACCCCGCCGAAAACAATTGCGACCTTGACACCAGCCGGGAAACCACTCTGTGCCCAACATGTTAAAAGCACAGAAAAAAAGAGAGGCTGAATGGGGGCCCATAGTCATCTACAATGGTATCAACCGGTGTGTGCAAAAGTGACTTAAAATATTGTATGGGGGGCTCTGTGTGAAAAGGTATAAAGTTAATAGGTAGAGTACTGTACATGGTCCCCCTACTGAACTAGCATCCCCCCCCAAGGCCAAGGCAATACAATTTCTCAAGAGTCCTGCAGAGTCCTTTTTTTATGTTTCTCTATTGTATGCGTTTTAGTGATGCGCTATGGGGGTGACGAGGTGGTAGATAGTGCTCGACTGGGTAATTGGTGCTGCACTTTCGGAGGATCTGTATTCTTCTGTTGGGGGATTGCGTTTGGGTAGCTGGGGGGCCGGGCACTTCTCAATTGCGATTGTAGAGTTATGGGCGATTTGTAGGAAATGAGATAGAAGTGATTCGAGTGATTCAAGTGTGGTATGTTGGTTTTGTAGTTCGGGGTTCCCCCCAAAGTGATCTCAAGTAGAGCTTCACTGGTTTATTGTAGAATTAAGTAATAGTAAGGATATAATAGCAGTAACAAGGTACTTTTGCTTGCGCTTCGGCACTGCGCACGTCTAGGATTGCTTTTCTCCTCCCGGCCACTAACTTGAATAATACATCTTGCGATTCAAGTGCTGGTATCAGTCCCCTTCGCCGATGCCATTCAAGCTGCTAAATACATCTTCCGCCACTTCGCAACTCTCCTTAATGACCCGTTTGACAGCTTCCCTCCGAACACCTCCACTGCCCCCTTCCAAAGTCCTCACGCCGACGACCTTCTTCCCACAGATCGAGACGGCAAGAACTACGTCTCCGACCGCCAATTCTTCCCTTGTGGGGTCGAAGAATATATTCTGGCCGACGTTGACAACCAACAAAGTTATGGGCGGGGGGGTTTTGTCGACGGGGTACAAGGGCAGAGCGTTACCCCAGTCATCATCAAAGACCGGGTCCTCCGCGGCCTCGGAGACCAATTTCGGCAAGAAGGTGTTACGAAGGGCAAGATATGTCGTGAGTGTGAGGAGGGTGGCGGGATGTGATAGCGGGGGTGTCAATAGTAATATCTATCCCTCCCAATCTTCGTATCAGCATATAGCATGGCAAGAGCAAATAAAGCCAAAGCAGGAAGAAGGGAGAACAAAACAAACATCGACAAAAATCTTCCAATGAAACCTCTCGCCTAGAGCCAACCTCTCCAGAACCCCAGTACCAGGGACGAGAAGGCTCTCCGCGACTGTCATACCTAGGAAGGCGTCGTCGTCGCGCTGGCCGGATACTTCCACATTGGTCTCGATCCAGTCTTTCGCCCCCCCGCTTGAGATCGAGTTCTTTTCCACCTCAGCTTTCACGCCAACTACGCACTCACCTCCATCGCCCCAGATCATACGTGCCGAGCCGTTGGTCGACGGGAGGATGTCGGATTCGGCGACTAACGGTCGGAATTGTGTCGGTGTGCGGGAGTCCGGGCGTATGGGCGGGGTTAGTGTTAGAGAGGTGTGTAGGTATGAGAGCTCTGCCGGGGATAGTGGAGTTCCTGTCTGTTGGCTTGTTTGTAGGGGTGCCATGGTGCTTGTGAATTGGGCACTACTAGTGGTGGTGGTTGTTGTGGGGAGATTTTGTTTTGGTCACGATAAAGCTTGTGGGTGTCTGGATAAATAATTTTGAGCCGCAATGGGAGACTGGCTCGGACAAGTTGAGAATCGGCCTAGACACCTGAATGGTCCGTTCATTGGAGAGGATCCCGCGGGGACCAGAGGTTGCCCGGCAGGAGAGGTAATCGGGGTCGACCAGAAAGTACTAGTAAGCTAGGCCAACATCTCCGCTTCGGCCTCGGTGCAGGGGCTGCACGTCATCAGTGGCGGGTGGTGCTGAGCTGTTGCAGCCATACAAGTGCTCGGAATAAAGTTTTCGCAGGGTTAACTTATGTTCGCCGGCAAAATGATCCCTGTCGTGTTCTTCTGGGAAAACATCTGCCTTGGGACTTATGCAAGGAGGGGCAATACTTGGTCCAGTAAGAAGTTACGGAACAGTTATTCAAGGTTAACAAGTCAATTATATCCCTACTTGTTCTGATTGATAGGTTCTAACCTTGTATCTATTAACGGTCAGGGCAAAAAGAAAAGATATTAACAGTAATTAGCATGTCACAGCGATACAAGTGTAAGACTTTTAACTTAATTAGAATAGGTATGGGCATAATATTATTTGGCTGGTTAGCCTTAAATAACTGTTCCATAACTTCCTGCCAGACCTTGTACCCTGCTCTTGCCAACGTTTTGACCTGCTCCTAGACCCCGATATCTATGGAAGTTTGAGATATTCCTACTTTCCCCTTATTAATGTGTAAAAGGTCATCCACTCTATCATTTGATAGAGCCATAATCCTCATTAGAGTGGTGGTTGGAAATCCTTTGGCGGTTGAGGTTGGACAATATTTTCTTGGCAAAGCACTCCGGCGATAGACCTCCCCAACGAAGCAGCTTGCAAAGAGTGATTCGTCATGAATTACCAACAAACTTTCCCTCCCACACACATTTTTTCAGACAAAGGACCGCGAGAAACGAGCCTAAGAATGCAGAAAACAACTGAAGAGTCACTGAAAAATCTCCCCCCTCCAACGGTTGCGGCATCATCCCACCTGTTATAGTTCAGCTAGGGCACACGCGCACGTAGAGTGAACAAACGGATTATCATACCTGCCATGGGGCATTCTCAAATAATGCGCCTTAGATCTTATCCAATTTTCCATCAGTGATGGCTTTCTTGCGAATAGCTAATGCCTCCGCGCCGCTGATCCACCTTCCTGTGATAGGATCATCGTAAGAGTTCCCGCAGGAACAGGAATCCCTATTTTTGCAAATCGCTGTTGTTAAGCAGACGGGCTCGGGCATGGCTTGAGTAGCGGACTTCGAGGCAGGCATGGAGTAGTGGATCGTAGGGTAGAGTCCTTTCTTTCGTGTTTGATACGTTTGTGGGATTGGGGGGGGGATGGGTTAGTGGAGAGAAAACAGTGCGGGGTGGCGATCAGTCTCCTTTATAGATTTCCGATTTCATGGAAACCGAAAACGGTGGTCTGTCTCCCGCCACATGTGTGTTCCATTGGATGGTCCCAGTCGGCACCTTTCCTCTTTCTCCCTCTCCATTCTTCACTGTTTCGCCCTAAGGGACGCTAAACTTGGAGCATAATATAAATCGCTTTTTGTCCACGATCTCGTACTGCTGCCGAACCCCCGGGCCCTCCCGAGGGATCGCGTTCAGCCACTACCTTCTTATGGCTGGGGAGAGAAGTTTCAAGTCTGATATGATACGGTTTTCTTGTGCTTCTAGGGTAATAATAACCTGGGGGAAACACTGTCCCGCTGCAGTGTGCTGGACTCACACCTCGCACGCCATGGACTTCAGCCGGAGGCGGGCAATGGGGCCCTGCTTGGGTGTTCAGGAGCGGATAGGAGACTCCCAACGCATGAAAATTAAAGCAAGACGGTTTTAGGGAGTCGCCTGTTGTATCAACCCTATTTCTGGGCGCCGTAATGGATAAGGAAATGTGTGCTCTCTTCTAGTGGGGTGAGATGGTTGCAACAAGCAGTCTAGCTCCTGTGGAAGGTTCATACCTCTCTGGCCCCCATAGCTATCAAGCCGCAGCGCCAATCTAGCAATCCAACCTACGCCCTCTCGTGGAATGGTCTGTATATGATAGCTGCTCCCCTCCCCTCCCCCTTCTTTTTACCTTCGAGGGGGTTTTGGGAGCTTGGCTTTGAGGATATAGGTTGAAGTTGGCGATCTCGATTCCTGGAGGCGCCAGACACTCTGCCAACTGAGCTAATACCGCGAATCTCGTGTGATCCACTACCCCCGCCAGACCTCTAATCTTCGTGTTCAGAGACAAAAACGCCTAAGAGGAATTGGTGTTTTCCGCACATGGTGGAGCATGAGTGTACTAAGTGTGTTAGATCTCATTAACTAGTATTTGCAATTCCAGCATGTTAAACTAAACCTATCGTAGGCTCGGGTGGGGATTGATGTAGACGTAGATTGGGTAGATTAGAGGAGGCGGAGATAGTGGATTACTGGAGCTCCATGGGCTGATGAGACCCCGCACTTCCCGGCCTTCCTGTTTTGTGTGCCAAGCATGCAGATCTTGACCAAATTTGGAATCCTTTGATCGAGTGAGAATCTATGATGCCAACAATGAGTGAAGAATTCAAAATAGGTATGATTTCTACAAGCTAAATAAATACAGGATGCCAATGTAGGTTCTGATTACAAGTACTCACTTGCGAGGTGAAACTCATGAAAACAACCACGCTTTTCGCATCAAAGTAAATCATACCTGATCATGGATGGTCTTTTGGGATACTCCCCGTACTCCTACAATAATTCCCGAGCAGGTCGGGATCTACACATTTGGCGCATACAAAACAGAGGGGTCCGGAAAATGCGGGCCCTACAAGCCCATGGGATACGAGATTTTACATTATCCAAGGGGTAATTAGTGCTGTCCAGGTTTGCTAGCTCTGGTGTCTCCGCGCCAAGAATTGGCACCCTTTTTGGAACAGCTGCTGCTATTGGTAATAGATAGCATAGGAAAGGTATACCATAAATGGGTGATACTTCTTGGCTCAGTGACACAAGTAGAGCTATGCTTGCAACCAGCTTCCAATCCAAATCACTGGAGAGGTAATTGGCTGATAACCCCCTCAACCCCTCAACTCCCCAACCCCTCACCTTTATCGATTGTTTGCCTACTAGGCAGGATCACTTACCACTACGTGTGAGGCTATTAAATCGCCGGCTGACCATGGATCAATATCTTCCGCCCTCTGGGATTCCATGTTCACTCCAGAAAGCTGGACAATGTCCAAAAGGTGATGGATGTGAGCATGCCCACGATTTCATAGCCCAGCCTTGTCTCTCCGCTTCACAAATCGACTATCGAATGCGATTCCTCGAGGATGCTAGACCTGCTGATAGTATTGAGCGAGTTAAGAACAAACGGAAAAAAAAGCAGCTTCGTCGCCTAGGGGCTCGGAAGCTCGCAGCCCCCAGTCTAATCGAGAGAGGCATTCTGCCAACCAAGAAGGCCATTAGGCACGAACTCGGAAGGTACACAGTAGGGCTACCCAACAACATCGCCCTCCCGGCTGCGAGGAGGGCTTTTGTGGAAGATGGAGAAGATGATTGTGGGGAATGGCAAACTTTAAAACTAAAAGTTGAGCGAAGAAAACGAAAGATTCTCGTGAGGAGAAACGCACAGGCTCGTGAAATGTCAAGGAGTTTAGGCGCAAATGTGTGTTATCTCTTTCTACTTGGATGGATTGGCTTTCTCTGCTATTCTTTATCCAACCTCGGCTTATGATATTAACGAGTAGATAGGGGAACCCACCAACCGAGGAGGATATTGGAGTTAGTGAAGACACGCCAGGTACCGGTTCGCCTTCTGCTGGAGGTGCTTCCTCCGGCGACACTGCTGCACGAGGAAACATGGATGTTGACCAGGAGATGGAAATTACACGACGAGTCGAGATCATTGGGGACTTTACAGTTAAATACCCCACCTCTGTACCCTTACACCTGCAGCACAGATACTCGAATGCGTCACCGGCTGCTATGGATTCGCCGCCACTCCAAAATCAAGCACCTTACACCGATGAGGGGATAACCTATGCTCCACCAGGGGAGGCTGTCCAAGAAATTAGGAAAGAGTATGTGATAAGAAGAAGAGACCGGGCGTTGTCCTTTTGATAATTCCGCGTTATGTACTCACTGGGTGGTATTCCGTTTTTTTTGGATGACAAAGTAATGAGAGGTGTTTTTGTAAGCAAAAATTGAATAATAATAGGATGACTTATGATCAATACATTTCACTGTCGACCGTTGGGTGCCTGCATTTTAGCCTACCGGTAGCTATAATAGCCTCCCTCCCCCCCCTCCAACATCACCTAGTGAGACCAATTGGACTGTGTAGAACACAAAAGACCAACTTGACATTATTCGAGAATTCTATTTATGTAAACCATTTCGAGGAGCTAGATCTAAGCTATGAAATAAATCAAAGTCCTCTAGTAAATAGTGGTGCGTCCCTCCCTCTTATCCACAAATAGGTCCATCCCTACGAGCACATATAGCCCCGGTAGCACTCGGAGACAGTATGCTCTCTTAACTAAGAGAAGGGTAGGAAATGAAAAAAAGGCTATCGTCTAACCCATTCCAACTCTACCTCATTCCTAATCATAACCGTCAAATAACTTTTACTATTACTAATAGCAGACCTTCCTCTATTATCTGCCATACCCTGCGTCTCACCTTCCTGCCTCTTGATCCTAACCGAACAGTCACGAAACAATACGGCCAAAACAGCAGCCATTTCTACCAATGCAAAGTTCTTCCCAACACAGGCTCTCCAGCCGTCTGAGAAGGGGGCAAAAGCGCCCTTCACCGGTGTTCTCAAGTAGCAATATGGGGCGCTTTGAGTTCCTATCCGCGGCGTTTCCGGTGGTGTTATCGGAGTTTTAACTCCGGTTTTCGGATCGGTGCGCGCCCACCCTTCAGAGGAGGAGGAGGAGGAGGAGGAGCGGAGATCCCATTTTTGTGGGTGAAACCCTTCGACTGTGTCCCCCCATAGAGAAGGATTGTAATGCAATGCTGTTATGGTTATATAGGCTGATGCTCCTGGAGGTATGAGGCATTGCTTGCCTTTCCAGTCTATTGGCTGGTACTTGCTAGCTGTCCACTTGGGGATGGCCATGTGAGGTGCATTCAAGCGGAGAGTTTCATGCTTTCAATAGTCAGTATTCTCTTTTAAATATGCCAATGTACGGTAGTCCCAGCAAACTTACTATGACACAAAGTACACCAGCCATTTTCGGATAAACCTTTCCATACTCCCATTTCGAGGGATCATGATCTTCATCTTTCAGCGCTTCCTGTAAATCCGTGTAGAGCCAATCTTGCACATCAGGATTTAGCGCCAGGTGCATAATGGCGTAATGTAATGTTCCCGTGGTAGTCTCCAATCCCGCCACTGCGAATATGAAGGCGTTCCCGATAACCTCTGCATCAGTCAATCCCGGCCCTTTCCCCGCCCCATCCCCTGCCGACGCTTTGACTAATGCCCTGAGCAAGTTCCCCCCACTGGATGCCCCGGATTTCCCGCCATTCTGGGTCAATTCCTTCAAATATATTCCTAGCTCATCATACGATCGGCCGATCTTTTTCAGCGATTCTGGGCCATTTCTCAAGAGCCACTTTGGTGTGATAGCCAGGGGGATGATGTTATCCAACACATGGTTCACCGTGCTTCTATACGACATCTTGTGCCCTGGCGGGGTGTTCCTCCAGCCGAAATGCTCTGTCGTCTCACTTTCATAATCGAAGGGCAAGGCTATTCCGAAATTGCTAAGGGATAGCACATTCATTGAAATTGTGCGGAGATCTCGACCAATCCCCATGCAAGAACCCCGGCGGGCCCACACATTGACGGCAGCGCGCGCCTGTTTGACTCCCTCGCCCCATACAACCTTGTGCACAGCTTCGTTGAACGGGGGACGAGTGTACTGATTATGTCGGCGCCATTCCGCACCCTCCAGCTAAGTTATGCGTGTCAGTCAGTGAACCCTATCAGAAACAGAAAAAGTCTCCCATACTGTCAACACGTTATCCCCATAAAATCTGACATATTCTAATCCCAAAATTAGTCACCTTACTTCCCCCACTCATTCGGAAGGGGGGGTCCACAACTCACCATAAACCTTGGTAGCCTTTGGAAAGTCGCTCCTCCTTTCAAACATCTGTCTCGCAACCTCTACGCTCCCCACGTAAACCGTCACCCCCCCAGGGCTCACGGCGCAAATGACGTCCCCATATTTCTCGAAAAGCTCAAACTTCGTATGGTGGCACCAGTCCCGCCAGAAAATCTTGAGGTACGTCCACTTAGGCAAGTACTTCCAAAGCCCACGGTTGAGGTTGCAGGTTAGAATATGGAAGAGGTTCATTTCGTGCCATGGCAGGATGATATAAGGTAGGCCGCACCTTCGGACCTCCCAGATGTTGTGTAGAAGGTGGATGATAGAGCTGAGAGTGTAGGCAGTAATAGCGGCCCCAAAGCAGACGACCAGTAGGAGTAGAGCGCCCATTGCGGCTTTTTGTTGATATTATTTTCTCGATTCATTTTTTTGCACTGGGGGGAGCTGAGTTCTGTTATATAACACGGCTGGCAAGGCAGAAGGTAGGGAAAGGGAGGGCTTGAAGACGGCTTCAGTACGGTATATCATGGGTAGCTGACGAGAGCGGGACTACCAGTACCGTGAATCTGAAGTGTCACTGCAGTTGACTTCCGGAAATACCGACAGCTATTGGTAACTACAGTACAGCTGCTGGTAACCGCGGTGTCTCGGGATATCAATTGGCTACACCTATACCTCCGCTCCCCAAAACCGGGGCATCGAACCACCCCCTCTCCCTCCATCTATACGGCGGCTACGCAGCTCCATTGCCACGGTATGGGCTCTCCAGAGTGATGGCTAGTAGGTCACACAGGAGCATTCATAAGGATAGTACTGGTACAACCTCCTATAGCGTACCGCCCAATTACCAATGAAGAATCACCAGACCATACCATACTTATCAATACGCAGGTCCCCGGCACGAAGAACCTGAACACTTGTGTCTGTATTTAGTACGGGCGTTCAGGTACAGACAGATAATTTGCCACACAAACTCTTGACTCCCGTATTTAGGTTCTTCATGCCGAACACCTGCGTCTACAGTATACCCGTGTAGGAAAAGCCCCCCCCAATTGTCTAACCCATTCCACAATCTGTTAGAAAGTAAGCCAGTTCGAGCGTATCAGAGGGGTGCTAGCATACGACTTCTGGAACGCTACCCCCACGCCGTGTACGGTAGTCCGGGGGGAGCCAGAATACGCTAGCAAGGGGCAAGCAAGCTCTGTCGAAGAGTTTCAAGCCCCCAGGAGATACTGAACTGCCCAAAGTGGTGAAATTCCGTTGCGTTCGCATCGATTATACGAAATGGTATTACCTCTTTGAGCAAGCTCTCCTCCAAGCCACGCCCTCTAGCCCTTAAGTTACTAGCGTGCCCCGGCTCTCCCTAGATTAGGCGAACGGGCTGCTTTTGGTGCTTACTCGAGTACAGGACTGGTGCCATGCCTAGCTAATCCGGCTTCCACGTTACTTGAGTGCTATCCCATGGCTTGGTACATAGGCCCCATGCAATATAAATCCCCACTCTCTCATCCACCCTTATCCCTGTATTTTATTTATTTTTTCCCGGTTTCCATCGTAGATACTTGCCGGTCCGCCGGCTAGAGGTATCTAGAAGGGTCGGGCATAAAAAAGTACGAGGTGGTGTTGATGTTGATTTTGGCCAAAAGTGGTGGTACTCGAGTACGCTGTGACTAGCCTGTCTGGAAAGTGAAACCTTCTATTGCTTACTAGAGCCCGGAAAGTTTTCCCTTTTTTAGATTGGTATATTGAACTAGAGGCCGGTACCTCATCCATTGGCTGTGTCCCTTCAGCGCTGACCAAGGTATGAGGAAGCAGAGATCCCATCAAGGTCGTGTTTCTCAGGTGTTCCATTACTACTAACATTTCAACTGCGCACTATACTACCGGTATGACGTAAAGACTACCACTATTTTATCCCTGACCCTTGTAAAGTCAAAATCAGCACTACAGTACTCGAAGTGAGAACTTGAGATATTGTCCTAACGTACTGTACAGTACGTCAGTCAGCCATCCCCTCCTCTCTGCTGGTATTACACGAGCAAACTGGCAACACAGTATAGATAGTAGCACACCGGCTAAAACTATGCGCATACCAGTATCTTATCATGTACGAGCACTCTTACCCCGATGAAGCTTGAGACATTCTTCTGCACGCACAGTCATTACACGTGGCTTAGTAAACCATGCCTAAGGCACCAAGGCATTTCGCTACCGGTAGTCTAACTTAACGCCAGGAATGAAAAACACATTGGGTGCTGCGCGTGGCGTCTAAAATCTACCCTCATAATGCCGGATAGGAGGTACTTGTACCGCCTATACAGCACCCGTACTGTGCACTCGCGGCAAGAAAATTGCCGGGCAATTGCGGAATCAGATTTACAGAAGATTGTGTTATGGTTGCAACGGCATTGTAACCTTATGGTAACCTGACACATATTCCACTGTATCATACTCAATACCACAATGGCTGAAAATGCCTATCAGAAAGGATAGCAGAAGGAGATAAATTTATGAAGCTACAGAAGACGAGTTTTTCTGTGTGATTGAGCTACGCCAACAAGGCTACTCCTACCATCAGATTCAGCAACAAATTAGCGACGGGGGACTAAAGGAGACACTTTTAAACCCGTAGTAAAAAGTTATTTCTGCCACCGCCCGGCAACTTGCTTACCGCGAGTGGCGCGGTAGCCTAGTGGCGAATATATTGAATTCACACCATGACCAAAATCCAAGAATGAGCCAACCAGCCGTAACGACAGCAGTAACAAAGTTTCTTTTTGTGGAGGGGGGAGGACCGGTAGGGCTGAGAGTGGGTCCCTTTCCTTTCCTTCCATTTCCTTTCTTTTTTTGATAAAGAGAGCGTTGGTCCTGAACTGTAAAGGGGCACTTTGAAAAGAAAAGAAAAATCGCATACCGGTATTATGATACAGAGCAAGGGGGAAAGTGAACAAGAGGATTGGCCCCCGGTATCCGGCGCCATAGCACAGTGCCCACCGGAAATCCTTCCAGCCACGCGCAACACAGACACTCTCCTCGCCTTGTCACCGATGGCTAGCGTGGGGTTCTCTTTCGTTGGTGATTACTGAACTATTATAGAAAATATGTTGGTAGAGCTATGCCACTAGTATGATGCCGGCAACGCAAGGGCATTCTTAGGAATGGCAGCTGAGAAGAGCACTTGTGCTAGTACTATTACTCGTAGAGGAGCTCTATCGTGCGAGACATAAGGGGGATATTTTCTTCGCACAAGACAGGAACTATTCTTGGGGTTAACCTTGATTAAATCCTTATTAACTTTCCAGAGAATACTCCCACTACTACTATAGCAATTCTTGAAATCCACTAACATGCCCAGCGGGCCGATCTCATACTGTGTTGGGAAAATGTGAATTCTTCCCAGGAGCTTTTGACTCAGAATCCGGAGATCGCGGGGCTACTAGAGATAGTGGATCTCAAGAGGTATCATCCGGCCGGACTTGAAATAACGCTGGAGGGGTGGAATAAACCCCGTCAAGGTACCGTGACCCAAGCTCCTTGGGACCACCGGCCCTCGTTTACAATAGCTAACCAGGCGAATGCCCCGACTATGCCATCCTGTGGCAAATTACTATTAAAATATAGCTCCCGGGGGCAACTTTCTCGCTCGCCCATCGACTCATACTTCGTTTTACTGTTCCAACGCCATTTCGAGTTTACGGCATTGTCCTGATACCCTCTCCTACTACTAATATTGTGCGGCTACGATGGCATGCGGTTACTATTCTGAGCTACCGATAACCCAACTTACAGTCTTGGCAGGACCGGTTTGACAGCTTTGGTACGGCGACATCACACAATAGGGTAACTTTCTGCATTCGGCTGCGGGCTTATTCTTGGCTACCATCATTACTGGTATGATATGATATGATAGATAGATGCCAATATTTAGAAGGGAATAAGGGGATATTTCGGGGATGTTTCGCTTTTCCTCAATGTAGTATTTACTTCCCCCCCCCCGTGTTCGGGTTATGTACTCGAGTACTTCTTGCCTGGGATGAGTAGCGCGCCGTGGATAGAAGGCACAAACCATAGTGACTAACCACGCGGATACAGTAGAAGATTCAGGTTACCTGTGATTCTGATATGCGAGGCTATTGATTCAATGTCCCTTCTGCCATCTACTACCGGTAGTACACTACCTCGGCCTATTCAATTGGTCGTGGGGATTCTCGGAAGCAATGCCGATGAGGATCGGGAGGAACTGCTACCGGACAAACTTGCTACGACGTTGGAGTTGCCTCCTTAAGTAAGGTTTGGTGCATTTACCTCTTTTGTTCCGTGCCCCCCAGAGATGCTGAACAGCCCGCACTCACTATGTTTTTCACCCCTTTTCCAGAGTAGCGAATTTTCGACACAGTAAATCGACACGTGGTCCAATTGTTCAAGTTTCTGTGATAGTCACTTTTTCTTTGGTAGCTTAGTAATACAAAGTAAATTGAGTCCCCGTAGTGCAATGTCGGTACGACAGAACAAACTGCTTTCCCCTTGAAAATACTCTACGGAGGCAAGTATTCTTAGATTATCGTAGGTTGCTGCACCTTATTCTAAGTGACTCGACTTCAATTTGTGGCGGGCCTGGTCGGGTCGGGTTCCAGCCCTACGACCAATGCGGAAGCATGCAGGCAAAGTTACCACAACCACTTTAAGCTTGGGCCTCGGCTGTTAACAACACCATTGTTCCTACCCACTTTAACAAAACTTCCCCCCCAAAACACCAAACTCAATCACAATGAGCAGGTTCGGTGTCCTAGTAGTTGGGCCAGCAGGTTGTGGCAAGGTACAGTGCCAAATCTCTCAGCCACTATAGAGACTCATCCTATCCTAACGAGGGATATAGTCAACTTTCTGCGCGGCCCTAATCTCCCATATTGCAAACACCAAGCGATCTTGTACGTACCCTCCTGCGCCACTCTTGGGTTCTTAGGAAGCTGATGTGAGAAGGTTTGTATGTGAACCTTGACCCTGCCGCTACCGACTTTGAATACGAGCCTGCGGTCGACATCAAGGACCTAATCACGCTCGAGGATGCAATGGAAGAAATGGGACTCGGTCCCAATGGTGGACTGATGGCTTGCTTCGAGTTTGTTCAAGCCACATTCCCTGGCTCACTTGTTGCATCCGCTGACTTCTTTCCACCTTCTAGATTCCTGATGGAGAATCTCGACTGGCTAGACCACTCGCTCGATGACGTTGGTGAAGATACACTGGTGATTTTCGACTGCCCCGGTCAGATAGAACTCTACACCCATGTACCAATCCTCCCGAACTTGGCAAAGCACCTCACGGGCCACCTGCAATTTTCCCTCGCTGCTTCGTACCTGCTTGAATCTACTTTTGTTATTGACAAGTCCAAGTTCTTCGCCGGCACGCTGAGTGCTATGAGTGCTATGATCATGTTGGAGATTCCGCATATCAATATAATGAGCAAGATGGATCTAGTCAAAGGACAATTCAGCAAGAGGGAGCTCAAGAGGTTTCTGGACCCGGACCCAGGGATCATCCTTAGTGACGTGCATAAGGAGACGAATCCGAAGTTCCATAAGCTTAATGAATGTTAGTAGGCCCTCCTAAATCCTAGCATTTCCGCTCGGTCCTCCTAGAGCTGTTCTGACTAAGAATGACTTAATAGGCGTCGTTGGCCTAATTGACGACTTCTCGATGGTTCAATTCCTTCAGCTCGAGAGCCAGAACGAGGACAGCGTCCAGGGAATATTGAGCTACATCGATGACTGTGTTGGCTGGTCTGAGGTGCAGGAACCACAGATCAGGGACCAACCCGATATGGATTACGAAGAGCCAATTGAGGATTAATCCCTTCCCCCTTTGCTCTATAGTGATCTGGGGAAGGGGCTTCTGTTAAAATTTTCTGATGGGAGGTTCATAAAGTTTTAATCGCACGGCGCTTTGGTTTAATCTGTTTTATGTTGTGGGGTGAATGGCGGCGTTTTGATGGACATATAAAGATATCCCAATCCAAGAGCTGCTATAGATGCCATGCTCTCGCTAGAGTAATTAATGAGACTTCCAAAGCATCTTGGAGGCAATTCGGCTGAAGAGACACGTCCCTTATGTTCCCACGGCATCCCGCTCCTTCCGCCATCCAGCCCATGATCTTGGCAATTTTAGCTATCCTCCACCCCTGAGCCACTAAGGAATCTAGATCATCCATAGTGTTACCCGGCCTTCGGCAACCAGTAACAAAGATTATGAACCAATCCCCCACCAACCCCATTGTCTCATCTGATCTGATCTTCTCCACCCCATCTCCATCAAGTAAAACAACAATCTCCACTCACTCACTCGCTCACTGACTCCAAACAAGCTCATCCAAGATGGTTATGCCAGTACGTCACACCAACACCTTCGCCTCCCCTCCGCTTCTCCCCCCACAGCACCCTTAGGTCCCGTTTCGAGAGAGAGAGATAGAGAGACCAATTGCTAACCAAAATTTTCCCTTGAAAACAGAAGCAGGAACAAAGTGGTATTTCGTGCCATTCTTCATATGTATCCCTCGAAACGGTATAACAGTGACTGAGAAGAAGGGGATCCGCAGCGCACACTATCTCCCAAAGGATCAGGATGTTGAAGAAGATTCCTGCGGAATTGATCCCCTTGGGAATCGTTATTGGGTGGGCCTTCCTTCCTTCCTTCCTCCCCCCCCCCTTCCACTGCCGCCCCTTGATGATGGGTCTGTACTAAAAAAAAACTAAAAAAACTAACTTTCGGGGTTATAGTGCTGGTGTCGGAAGTATGCAATTCTCCTAACCCCATGGAACGAAGGAGGGAAGGGAAACGGGAAACTGGAAACTGGCATTGGGGGATTGGACCTGTGCTAACTTTCGTCCCTCTATCACAGTGGCGGTAATCTCCATGGGAAGGAAATTATACACCGACAAGCAACTGAGGCTTTCTCGCTCTCCCAGGCCTGAACATCATTAGAGTTTGTCGATGGGACTGGCGTGAATAAGTTGTGTAAATCGGGGAATTGAGAGTTGAGAAACGTGATATCGTGGGGCAGTTTGGTCGTTTTCACTATATTACGGCCTGATCTAGTTAGGGGTAGGAGGGATATATCCACTTTTTTCTTTCTTTTTTCCTCTTTTCTTTTAATAATGCGATGAAAACAAGAAAGACAAAAACTCCCAATGTAAAAAAGAGGAAAAGCCCATGTCAATCACCCAAGACAACCTACCTACCTACTTACTGGCAGAGGTTTTCCCATATAATACAAGTGGAAAGAGCAACGATTACCATTATCATTATCACTCCGGCTTAGGCCCCGCAACATCCAATCCCTCAAGACCCTGCATAGGATCAACCCCTTCCTTCGCCATAGCCTCCGCCTTTGCCTTCTCGGCAGCAGCCCTATCCTCCTCACTAACCTCATGTTTCGCCAACCACGATTCCTATAATCCCCCCCAACCACCACCGCCGCCACCATTAGCCCTCCTCCTCCTCCTCCTCCTCCTCCCTCTTCCACTAGCCCACGAAGAGTGAGAAAAGAAAGAAAAAAACCCACCTGAGCCCAAACAGCAACCTTACTCCCCAGCACCGTCCCCTCCTTCTGCGGCTTCGCCTGCATGACATTGAGCACCCGACCGGCCAGCACGGCCTGGTCCATGTTATCGATGGCGGCGAGCGCGTCGGCCGCCTCCTCGAACTCGACGTAGCCGAAGCCGCGGTGCGCCGTGTTGGGCTGGCGGTCGTCGCGCGGGAGCTGCACCTCCAGGATGTCGCCGAAGGGGAGGAAGGCGCTGTGGAGGACGTCCTTTGTCACGGCTTGGTCTAGGCCGCCTGTTGGGGTGTTGTTAGTTTGGTGTGTTGGGGGGAAAGGAAGGGAGGAGTGGAGGGAGGGAGGGTTTTGGCTTTTTACCGACAAAGATGGTGGCCTTTAGGCGGGTTGTTTCGGACATTGGGGGTTGTTGTGTGGTAGGTAGGTAGGTATTGGGGGAGGTATGATATATATTCCGGTGGAAAGGATTTGGGGGGTATGGGTGAATGGGCGGTGATTGTATGGTTGGTGGTTGGAAGTTCTGGGTTGTGCTTTATGGATAATAAGGGAGGAATCATGGAATGTATGTATGATGGAAACTCAATATCTTTATCTATTCGTCTGTCTGTCTAGCTATGAAACCCCATGCCCTAAACTCCCTCCACTCAATTAGAATAGGATAGCGAGTGAACGATCGAACTTTAATATGATAACGAAGCTCTGATCAGGTCCGGAGGGGCATCATCCCAGCACTGGTACCCAACCTATCGTACCGGTAAATTACGGTGATCCCATACCACCATCCCGAGCCTCATCCTTGGCACTTTCTCTAGCCTAAACAACCTTTCATCGCACCCAACTCCCGAGTCAACTTACTCCACAAATCTCCTTCCCCACAGCTGAGCTCCCTCTCCCTCTCCCTCTCCCTCTACGCCTCCCCCCCCTTCCTCCTCCTCATTAAGTCATGCCAAGGGCAGTAAAAGGTACCTTACTACAAATACCCACCCCACCCTACAATTCACAACTGACTAAAAACCCACCCACCCAACCTACCAACTAGGCGTCCTGATCGAATGCGATCCCTCCATCAAAGCCATAATTCTCAAGATCGACAAGGATTCTGGTCACGGGTACATTGTCGAGGACCTCGATGACGAGACGCTGGTGGTGAAGGAGCCAAAGCTGGCGGAGCTGAAGTTGCGGCTGGAAAAGATGCTGGAGAAGACGCAGATGCTAGAGAAGGATGAGGAAAGCGATCCTGAGAACCCAGGCTAGGAGCTTGAGAGGATGTTAGGGCTGCTGAGGGAGTTGGCGAGTGAGGAGGAGAGTTCAGAAAGTGCTTCCGGAGAGCAGCAGTCTGGTATGGTCTAGATTGAGATGGACAACAACATAATATAATTCCGGTCCTTTCCTTTTTTTCTCGATAGAAAAAAATAGAACTAAATGGCCGCGAAGTCCTTCCCGACTCCATCTTGTCCCAAATAACTAACTAACGCTTGGTGGCGTTGTCCAAGGGACTGGCGATTTACATGTTTCTTTCTTCTTTTCCCCCCTTTAAAAACTCCAGTTTAAACATCCAATGAAAGAAGCTGTCGAATATATATAGAAAAAGTCTTCCGATGCTCAAGCAGAAATGACAAGACATGAGATATCTTACGGGAAAGAAAAGTGAAGTGGGGAAATAATACTATGTTGAGTTGAGAAAAAATAAAGGGATGAAGAAACGGGTCATCAGGATCTGAGAATGTATAAACTGGGACGAGGAATGCAATGGAAAATGTGAACCAAAAGAAAAGAGGGGGGGTAATAGATACGGGGTAAAACAGAAAGTGAAAAAAAAACACCAATCAATTGCATTACCGTAATTCGTTATCGTGACTCATTTCCAATTCCCCCATGAATCCCTTTAAATTCCCAACAATTTCACCAACCTCGAATACCAACCTCCTAATAACTTTTGCTTCCCAGGCTTTTCTCCCAAGTTCTCCCACTTCTTTCTTCACAAAAACCACTTTCCCTCGTTCTTTCGCCTCAACCGCTTCTTCGCCAATGCTCCCATTAGGCACATTCACGACATATATAGTCATGTCCGGTCCAATGCAGCCCCGCCACACAGTTGCACACCACTGCCAATGCTGGAGCGCTGAAAGGCCGCCGGGTGAGAGCCTCGCAGAAGCAGAATCGCTTCTAGAAACCATATACCGATTCACCAAAACCATCCGTTGAGATGCGCTGTTGCTATGCATCACTGCATTCTTGATCTGCACACACCTCCTTGTCCACGAAGCAACATGTTCGAGGTATTCCGCAACCCCGAGGCCACCTTCGGTGTCTTTAAGGGCACTTGCTGGATCGAGATCGTTACCGTCACCCGTGGGCATCAATAGCCCATCGCTTATTTCGGCACTCTCCTCCAACCTGTGGGGCCGCTCCGAGATAGAAAAATCCGGTTCGTCAATGACGTCAATAGGGTCAGAATTGGATAACAGCTTTACGACTGCATGGAAAAGTTCCGATACTGCTTCAATGTCGTCGCCTTCGATTGCAATAACGGGCAGTCGAGGGAAGCGCGCACCAGTCGGAAGGGCAGTCGGAAGGGGTTTGCATATGCAATTGAAAGCACTGATTTTCTGCATTGGAGATATCGGTTTGGAGATATGGGATTCTGATAATTCTGGTGAAAAGCCGGGCATCTGGTGTGGGCCGCTGGCTAGGTTTCCGTCAGCATCCAGACCAGGCATACTTTGCTCAAAACCATTCTGAAGGAAGGGGTCGATGTTGGGATTGTGTGGCTGTGGGGAGAAATGGCCCGAGTATGGGTTGTGCTGTAGCGGCGATGTCGCCAGCACATCTGTCGTAGGGGATCCTCCATTCATCTTCTGGCGCTTGGTAGATGCTTGGAGTTCCGTAGCCACGGCACTTTCGTCATCACCTTGATGCCCTAGCTCAAGCAGCGCTTCAATCCCCGCTTGTTCGCCTACCGGGCCGGCTGGACTTCCTGTACTGCCTCTGGGGACATCGTCCTCTGTGGTAGCTCGCCGTCTCTTCGGTGGAGGAGCTGAAGTTAGGGTTCGTGCACTATGGGGTAGCTGAGCTAGCCCAGGTGTCTTGGGCACAGCTGACCCTGGGGTTGCAGGTGTCTGGGGTGTCGAAAGGCTTCCAGTACGACCACCGCATGTTGAGCATATGGCAGTCTCTAGAGGCGGTGAGATAGCACCCCCAGAGGCACTCCCAGAGGCACCAGTACTCGATCCCGCAGCCGCAGCCGCGGCCGCGGCGGCATTTTTCTTGCCATTCCTGCGAGGCTGGTATCGGTATTCTGGATATCTCGCGAGGTGCTTCTTTTTCTCTTCCTAAGGTTTTGTTAGTTCAGAGTAAACAAGGAAATGGAGGTCAATGGTTGACAAACATCAGCGTGCCTTTGCCAAAGATTCTTTGCTTCCTGCGAGCTTTCTCTCCACATCTCACCAATTATCTTGGATATTTCCGGATTAGGTTTGCCGGGATGCTTTGCAACAACGGCAGCCTGGTTATGTTGACGAAAAAGAATGAAGGCTAGAGTTTCAGTTAGCTCGATATCTAACGACACATAGGTAATTGGAGATTTCTTTTAAAAAAGCAGTTTTTACCATTTCTCGGTCGCGGAATTCTTGCGGGTTGCTGGCAAAGACATATATTCGACGGTGAGACGACTGAGAGAGCTAGGTCGGAGGTTCCAGGGGTACTAGGCATTCCATTTTCTTCCTTCACAGTACTTCCTGATGGGATCTTGATAGGTGCAGTATGTGGTACAATTTGTTGTGGTAGATCTTGTGTGACAGCAGAGAGGGGTGGGGGAGTTGACGATACCGGTACTTTCTCTGGCACCTGCGGCTGCTGTGAATAAGTATCATTAACGACATGCTGTATCTGTGGGTGGCCCTGATGGTGATTCCGCTCTTCCGCAGCATCTGCCTGTTCCAGAGCGGCAGCAGCCCGGGCTTGGTGGGAGTCGGCGTGCTGTTGAGCGACCACCATGGGATTAACATCCACCTGTGAAGTTGAACCGGTAGCCATAAGTGAAGAATCTGTATTATCGATCAAACCTCGTGGATCCGGAAGGTCTTCTTCGAGCAAACCCCTCAAACCACCCGCTTCTTCGTCGACACTTGGAGCTTCAACTACTGTCTCTGCCATGATTCCTTCCTTCCGCCTTCCAAGCTCTCCCCGAAGGAAGTGACAGCAAATTAAGCTCCGGAGCTCCAACCAGCTATCTACGACAGAGCTATACTGCCCCAGGCAAAAACTTACAGCTAAGGAGGATAGGATTGGTCCCGAGGTCTGTTCTTTTATCGTCGTTCTTTGTCAATCGCGACAAGCTTCGTTTCGCGTTTAAAGCGTAAGCTAATCCAGTAGTACCCGTACCGTACCGTATTTCGCAAAAACAGCCTCCTCGGTAGCCTCTTCCGTGAATGCTGCCGGTCGTCGATAGGCTCTTCTCAGGGGGTTATTTTTCTCCCTTTTCTAGAAAATAAAATAAAATGAAGAGGAATAATAAAAAATAATTAAAAAATAATTAAATGCCGTTCCCGTTAGTTGGTTGTACTCGCACACAGGGCAGTGAAATTCGTTCGTTTCCACAAAATTCGTACAGTACGATAGAAACGGGAGGCTCCGCGGGGAAAATCCCCCAAAGAGAACAAAAAAGAAGGTTAAGAGAAAACGGGGAAGGTATTAAAAAAAAAAAAAAAAGGGAGCTGCGCGCACCGCGGCCCGCAAATCTCGTTTGACGAGGAAAAAAAAAAAAAAAAAAATAATAAAAAATAAAAGAGGCTACACACACGCCTCGCTCTTCCTTTGGCTTATTTTTAATCTTCGGGTCGCCAATGAATTGGTTTGTTATGTTTTCTGCAGGGAATCTGTTTGTTTGCTTCGAAGGTTGAAGAGAAGAATGGATTGTATGAGGGACAAGAGGGAAGCACACAGCGATTGTTCGGGCCTGTTGAGGGGGGAAGACGAAGAGTGAGGAACAACCCGCGGCCGAGTGTGCAGCGAGAAACTTTCGCGAGTCGCCTTTTTCGGCTTACTTAAGATCCACCGCAAGCTAAGAGTCTTGGCGTACTATCAAGCACTCGTTACCGTAGTCTTGAAGCGTTCTTAAAAAACTGCTACTACTGTGCTCCAGCAAAAGGGACAAATTTTGCGGTATATAATAGCAGTCCTTTTCAAAAACCCTTGAGCGTTACGAGTGGCAGACCCCCCCGCACCAACCCCAGCGTCCTTTTGTATGCCCCTCGAGCAAAACAGCGAGTAGAAACAAGAATAGCGAGGGACGAAAGCCTAGACAAATCTGGACCAGAGCTCTACTGGCGAGTGCTCTAGCCAGGCAGTTGATCGGAGATTGGCTAATGATCGGAGGAGTCACCATAGCTGAACCGAACATCGCCGCTGTCGGGAACCGTCTCCGAGAGGCGGGGCGAGATGGAGTTGATTCCAAATACACCCGCAGGAGGGCGGTGTCGGTGCTCTTTACTCGAGTAGAAGTAACTCGAGGCTTTCTAGCAACGAGCAGCTAGAACAACAACTAGTAGTTCGTTCCGCATCCTGGCAGACGTGTGGTACCGTACAAACTGAGTATCTCTCGGTCTCAGTTTGACCGGCAGTATGGTTAACAGTCCAACCGGAAATCCTGCTGTCAATGAGGCCCTGCAACGCCTCGGCCAGTGAAATAGCACCGCTTCGCTATTCAGTTGGAGTGCCCCACAACCAATTACCAGGGACCCGTTGCTATCTTATGTCGTTTACTCGCAAGCGTTCCTCTGGCATCTGGTGAACGTGTAAGCCGCTATGATCCTCAGGCGGCCAACCCAAGCCGCCCCGGCAGAGCTCGGCCTTTTCATCTTATCTGACCGTGCCTATGCCGGTCAACGCAGGATGTAGATAGCAAACTACCTAGGAATTCCGCTCTACAACTGACAGCGGTGATACTGCGTGGCTCCTTTCGACGCGAGGTAATTCTTGTTGATTCACTTTTCTTTGAATTCAGATGGGGTGAGTTTCTCACCCTTGTCCACACCATGAGCGAGCAACTCACCAATCATAAAAACTAAACCTTGAATTACCGGCATTTGTCTTGGAAGCCACAGAATCAATTCAAAATTGTGGATTTCTGCTGTGGCTTGCGTGTGGGAACGAATTTCAATGGTGTGAGCAGGGGTGACGAACTCATCCTTCTCATCCTCTCACACTACAGTTTCAAAGTTATTGCAAGAGGTGCGTTCTACTATCCATCTGCCAGCAGGTAGCGGAATGGCTAGAGGGGGCGTGATGTTCAGGTGAGTAGGGCGAGCGTCATATATGGTCAGGCTTCAGCCACAGTGTTCTAGAGGCAGAACGTGCCCGGGCGACTAGAGAGGGGAAGGAAGGAAAAGGATGGTGAACCTAGCGTAAGGGTTGTAAAGCCGGACTAAATCGTCTGATTACGAGAGCACCAGTCATTGTCCAAGGCTTCTTGCTAACAGCAGAATCGCAGTGGACAGTGGTTGATGGTAACATACTGTCGTCTGGTTTACCAATCTCACTATACTCGTCGGTTACCCCAGGTGAACTTGTAGACCGGGAAGGATTTTGTATATCATACCAAATTATACCCACGTTGGGCCACCGGTAGAAGCATAGCTAAACACGCCGCGTCAACGCACACTTTTGTCCCATTTTCCAGTTACTGAAGAGGCCCCTAATATATGCTTGTACGAATGTTAATGCTTGCTTGTCCCTATTTCGCCCCGTAAATATTGTGTCAGTGTTTGCACGATAATGTTTGGGCCCATGGAGAATACTCTTTTCACAAACTTAATGCCTCAGCACCGCTATGGATAAGATGTTTCCTAGGACAGCTACCTCTGTGCACCTATTATATTACTCTCTACCTAGGTAAATTACCGGTGCCACTCACCCGTCTACAAGGCAAGGTACGAGGAACTGAGGTGGGTCCAGTCGGTATTCCTCCACCTCTCCAAATCGTTCAACCAGTCAATCCAAACTCGCCCCTGCTGCAGAAACGCCATCTCACTGAGTCCTATAGCACCCCCACCCCCCCATCTCAACCCTAGGGTATGCACGGCGAGTAGAAAGTAGGTATCATATCATATCATACCGATGATGGCGAGAAGGTGCAGGCGCCAAGGTTCGGGCATGGTATCTGCGGGCGGGAAATGATCGACGGGGCGTCCTTGTGGGGCGACACCCTTGCTGTCGGAGGGGATCCGAACCTACTCAAGACGATGGTGTATCCAAGGGCTTCGCGCAAGGGATGATAAAACAACAGAAATCTTTCCATGGCCGATTGCTCAAGTATCGCAATGATTCCGGTGTATTGCGGTACTAGGAACTGCAGCCAGCACGGTTCTCTCCCGCATTGCCATATATGTGAGAGAACATTCCATGGCGCAAGGTAATGGGATCTTCAAACTGTTCCACGCCTCTGCTGGCGGCCCCTGGACTGCAAGCTTACTCGAGGTCCCCTTAGTAGTTGGGGAAACCTTGCCGGGGCAAGGAAGATGCTACCAAAGAGTTACGAGTAGGACCAACAAAACTGAAAGCCGTCGAAAATTAGCATATCTTAGAGGGAAATTGGGGTTTTGAGAAAGCTTACTTTATTTCTCGCGAGATCGCCTTCCTATGAAAATCAAGCAAGTAGGTCACATTACCTGTCGCAATGGGTAATGCTCTTACTGACGACAGTCACTACGGGTGACGCCTGGCTATATATACACCCCCGAATAAAGAAACACTCACTCTTTCCAAACAAGTAGAAGCTCCGGTTTTTTCGGTGTACCGTAAGGTTGCTTTTGATGGCTGGGATTCTTTAACAAAGGGCTGTAAACCCGATTGAGTCTACCATATTCTCATATCACGCTTGTGGTGAAAAGCAAGGGCGGCTCTGGTTTCTGCGGGGGAAGCACCGGACTCACAGTGCTAGCCCTTGTATAGTTTTCCAAGACCTCCTCTATTCGGCTTCCCTTGGCCAATTCATCACCGCCATTTCCTTCAATCCCCTCATTCTCTACCCTCGCGGCCCATGGTTCAAATTTCTTCCTTCAACCCTTCGGAAGTGGTTATCTTTCATGGCTGTTTGCCTCCCCCCGGCATACCGGAGCCACACATGATAATGCATGCACGAGGAACTGCGGGGTGGAACCAGAGGCAGGTCAAAGACATGTTCGGCTCGGGCAACTCATCTCATCTGAGGTGATCCACTCCCCAGCCCACTACTCCTCTCCCTCTACCAGCTTTTCCGCGGCAAGCACTATCCACACTTTCAATTACTCCCGAAAGTTCATCAGGATTGTCGATATTTTTTCACTGCACACACTTTCCATCCAGAGAGGGAAGGGCTGATTCACGAATGGTCACTCGGATATTCGGCTCTTGAGCTCTCCTGGCCAGCGCTCAGAGAAGCTCCGGATGCGGTTTATTCCCGGTCGGAAATACCCCCTAGTGCTAGCTCGATACCTTTGTTCAGAAATTTGGGCTCTCCAGAAGTTTTCCCTTACCCGCTGTGGACGAGGATGAGTGACTTATCGTGTTTGGAGGATCCGGCGTATATATGGCTAAGCTTATAACTTTGGCTCGTATCACATTTCTAGGGACGGGTGACTGGAACGAAGTCCACCGAAAAACCTCAATGTATCGTGCCGCTTTCCCGTTGACCAAGTTGGTTGGCTGATGTAGAAGCGTTCTCAGGTGATGTATACATTCTGATGAACCATCGTTCCATGGTTAGAACATACTCATTGAGAGCAGCACTTGATGCGATGTGTATCAGCAGATACCTGAAAAATATCGACAGTCACCTTAAACCTTCCGAGTAAATTTATGACTCGGTTCACTACCTCCAACGTGCATCTGCGAAATAAACACCGGATTACCGGATGCTGGCTGTTCTAGGGCATTGTTGTATGTAGTTGGGCGGGAAGAAGGCTGGGTTGTATGCTCGAGGTTGTGCTCATATCCTCAAAGGTAACTATCTCCACTTCGCTGGTGTCTGGGTGTTATAATTTTCTCTGGAGAGAATGGGGATTCTATGAGCTGCTATTTTTTGGGGGGTTTGTTTGCAGCTCAGAAGCCAAATAGTTACCAGCCACAGGGTGGCGTCAGGAATATTTGGGTGTAAAGCTTAAACCCTATGAGATCATCCGGGCACTTGTGTGGTGGACACCGAAGAGTAGGACTTTGGACGGGATTGTTTCATCATGATAAAGTTACTGCGTTGGGCTTGGAAGGCATTTCGCTCGAAGCAGTTAGCGGGTAAAGTTACCGGTATGTTGTGTTCACTATTCCGGGGCATGGCCGGTCACGGTGCCCCTGGATGACGCAAAATTCGCTTTGCCCTTGAGGTCTTCCGCCCCTTTTCTGCTTCGTGAGTTCAATCTGTCTTCCTACCCACTCCCGAAGCCGCCCCTTTTCTGCACTCTGACTTTTATTTCTTGAGCAAGGCCTTGAATCATTTTGGATTATTCTTTGGAATGCCTTTAAAGACCTTTCCTCCTGCTAACTTAACCTTTTTCCTAACATAGCTTGTTGTTTAGAGAACATGGCACCAAAAGCATCGAAATGATACACTTACAGCGCGTCGGTCGGAATTCCTTGATGTGGTCTGAAAGCAACATCCGCCCTGTCATACGTCGCATCAGATTTTTTTTCAACCATTCGGTTGGTTCAAGCCGTCTGGCGATTCCGGAGGGACAGCGAATCAAGTGTTGTTGCAACTAGCGAGCTGGTGGGGGCGCAAACATTATGGCAAACAAACCACGACAAGCTTCATTCAAAATGCATAGGGAATGCAGATAGAATCTTAGAAATGCATTTCTTTGAGATACAATACATTTATTCTGCTCCGGCCGTGGGTATTTTCATATTGTGTGTGGGTTCAACGTGGCGGTGGCGGTATTGTTTGCTGGTGGCAAGTCTGGCACAATCCGTATCATTCTTGCGACGTACCTCATCAATTCATCACAAGTGGCCTTTTCATTGGCTGAGATACCGGTATGTATAGGAGGAATAAGGGGGGTGCAGGAGGGAAGGAAGGAATACAGTGGGGGGTTCATGTTTTGTTCTCTCTCTCTTTTGTTTTTCGTGCCATATTTCTTTGCTTGATTTCTCTCGCAACTTTTGCATGAGAGGTTTGTTGGAGACATGGTGTCAAAAAGGGGTTTATGGTACCGTAGTTATCTGCAGGAGCGAGATTCCGTGAAAAGTTTGGCCAATGGGTAACCCTGGCAGAGGGTGCTTCCCGAGAGGGCTAGGGTTGAAATGCAAGATAACCTCTTGGCCCACTTAATTGCCTGCTTGTCTCAGCCAGTGGGGCCGAATACAAAAGGAAGCGCTTTCCCACGCACCTTTTCTCTTTGCTGTCCATTTTGCGGTCTCCTGTTGAAGATTTGCATCTTATCGTTTTTCCTTTTTTTCTCTCTCTTTCCTTTATCTATTTATCATTCGATACCCGACACGAGCAACAGGAGTTTCTCACCGTGTTAAGCGGCTGATAAACTAGAGAAAAAAGCTACACGAGAGAAATTAATTAATTTATATATATTCCGGTATATTTTGCACTGCCTGGTCACTGAACTTTTGTCTTTTTCTATTGCTCTTCATTCTCTTCATTTTTTCCATTTTAACCATTTTCCTTCGTCTCGAGCCAACCCTTTTTGACCTAGGCTATTCCGAATTGGAACACGCGTGGCGCGTCCGGCAGGGATATTCAGGAAGCAGCTGAGTCATTTCGGGCTCCATCAGCTTTAAAGCACTTACCCTGCCAGCTTTTCCTTTCCTTTCTTCCTTCTCGCCCTCTTCACCGTCTCGCAACCTCACAACCCTCTCACCACTCAGCCGCCTCCGTTGTCGTGCACAACCAACTTTCTACCCATCACCACCACAACCCACAAACATCCCCTAGCAACGACACTACCCCTCATTTTTTAAATATCTTCCTGTCGCCTTGGACGCAAGGCAACAACAACAATACAGCACATATTATACATTTTCCCACGCGCGCACTAGACGCTGGTTCCATCCACTTTATCCCCGCATCCTTGCTGACTACTCACCCCCGCTCATCATCCACTCTGCCTCTGCCTCTGCCTCTGCCTCTGCACCTGAAACCTATTCTCTCCCATCCCCTTAGTCCACGGTAACACAGGATCCTGAGGCTCAACTCTAGAGCAGTGGGCGCTCTTTAATACCTTACCGTAGTTTCACCTGCTCTCTCCTCTTCCCACTTCGCCCACCTCCATCACTTCATCCACCTCCACCACCACTTCGACCCCACCTTTTTCTTTTTTCTTCTTCATTCAACCCCACATTTCCCGCATTTGCTTGCAACCTCGGTATCTACAGACAGCTCTTTCATCTTCTCTGTTTCGCCCGCGAATTCTCATCGCGTCCATCCTGCAGTTGTCGCTGTCGCTGGTGGGCGTGAAGGAGGATCATCTACCTGAAACGCTCTGTCTGGCTCGTCTTCGTCTTCCATGGCAGTTATGAGCCCGCAACTATCAGTAAACACCCAATCGAGCGAGCTGAAGACCGAAGCGGCCGCTCCTGCTCTCGCTTCGGCGGTGGACGGGAGCGCTGTCTCGGAAGGGGCGATGGCGATGGACTTGGATTTTAACGGGTGAGTTTGCCCTGTCCCTGTCTGCTGTTTATCGCTGCTTTCTCTCTCCCACAATTTTGTACCGTCGTTCTATCTCGCGATGTATCTCCTCGACTGGTGTCTTGAGTGAGGATTATGTAGCTGAGACGATGTATGGATCCAATCATGTTGCACCATTTTGTTTTCTCCATCGTTCTCTTCGTGTACGGGAGTTTTTTTATTTTTTTATTTCCATTTCATTTCATGTATTTTTTCTTCATATTTTTTTAACCTTGTATTTACCATTATTATGTCCCTCTAGTTCCATCAAACAAGATGATAGTACCTCGCCTCAATTTGCTCCATCATCTCCGAAGGATGACCACGTCAGCAACGGATTACGCACGCCGTTTGTGAATGGAAGCGGTCCGGACGCGAAGATAAATGCGCCTCCTTCACCCCCCATCCCCACCCCACCACTCCACTCCGATAACACAAACGACCTTTCTGATCTGCATATCACCTCACCCGCCGGCTTGCCTGGATCTACAGTTATGTCGTTCGAGGGGGGCGTTGGATCAGAGGATAGAGAGAAGCCTGCTGGAGAGCTGATGGATCAAGATGTGTCTGGAGATAACGCCAATAATGATGAGAAGTCTAATGAGGGCAAGGGCACCGGCTCCAACCGGTCGGAACTACCCCAGAGGTCGGAATCATCAGGCTCTATGGCTGATTCCTCCCATGATACCACTGCCGACAGAACTATGACGGATGCGCCTGCCCTCAAGGCCTCACGCAGCCGAGATGATGACGACGGCGAAGGTCCTCCATTGAAGCGAGCTAAAACTGAAGAGGAAATGGATGTTGTCTCCCCAACAACTGCCGCATCTTATAATTCTGCCGCTCCATTGACGGTATCACAGAGTAAATTTCTTCTTTCGTACATTCGAAGTTTGCGGCGGACCAAGGATGCCCGTCCTTTTACGATGCCTGTTGATCCTATAAAGCTCAATGTTCCCAATTACTTTGAGGTTATTACCAACCCAATGGATCTTCATACTATGGAGAAGAAATTGAGCAATAAGGAATACTCGTCGTCGCGTGACTTTTTAGCCGACTTCAACCTGATTCTTACGAATTGTGTCACTTTCAATGGCCGTGAGCACCCGGTGGCCGAAAGTGGACGAGCTATGAAGGCTGCGTTTGAGAATCATATGGCAGGATTTCCGTCTGCTGATTTTGTCGAGCCTCAAAAGTCGAAATCTACGAAAAAGAAGGGTGGGGGAAACACTGCTACCAAAGCCGTTGCGCCTAAGCCGCCGAAGCCGGTAGCGCCCGTCCCACAAGCGATTAAAGCGACACAAACTAGGAAGGAATCGAAACGTCCCGCTCCGGCCGCAGCTATTACAGCTGCCTCCCCTACATTTGGTCTCCAGCCATCTGGTATCCCCCAGATCCGCCGGGATTCTACCGCAAACGACCGACCCAAGCGGGAGATACACCCACCAGCGCCTAAGGATTTGCCATATTCCGATGTCAAGCCTCGACGCAAGAAGACCGCATCGGAACTCAGATTCTGTGATATCGTTCTCAAGGAGCTCCACAAGAAGCAGTATCATGATATGGCATTTCCATTCTATGTGCCAGTGGATCCTGTAGCGTTGAACATACCTGACTACTTTAAGATCATCAAGAAGCCTATAGATCTGAGTACAATTTCGACAAAATTGAAAACGAATCAGTATGACGGCGCTAGTGATTTCGAGGCTGATATTCGCTTAATGTTTTCCAATTGCTACAAGTTCAATCCTTCGGACCAGCACGTTCATAAGTGTGGTAAGGCTTTGGAAAATGTCTTTGATCAGAAGTGGGTCGAAAAGGCTTCCTACACTCGGGATAATCCTGGCAGTCATTCTCCAGTTTCTGTTTCGCCCCCTGTGGAAGATGAAGACGAGGATATGAGTGGGGAGGAGAGCGAGGATCAAGAGCAGAACATCCGTATGCTCGAACAGCAGCTCGAGGCGATGAAAGATCAGATATCAGCGATGAAGAATGGGCAAAAGAAGAAAAAGACTCCTCCTGCTACCTCTGCCAAAAAGTCGAAAGGAAGTTCTTCCCGAAAAGGCTCGCTAGCATCTGCACCCCCCCCAACCAATCCCTCTCGACCAAAGAAGGGAAAGAAGGAGAAGAAGGTTCCTTACATTACCATGGAGCAAAAGACGGAACTTTCCGAGAGGATAAATTTTCTGCCAACCGGAAAGATGGCTTATGCTCTTAAGATGATAAGAGAAAATATGCCCGACCTGGGCAATGTATGTGTCTGTATCTATCCTTACTATTTTTCTTGTTACTAACTGTGTACTAGACAGCTGATGATGAGATCGAGCTCGATATTGATGAACTGGACCCCCAAACGCTGTACAAACTTCATACATATGTTACCAGACATGCGGAAAAGAAGCCTAGCGGATATGTCCCACCGCCACCTCCCCCTGCACCAGTCACCGAACCAAAGTCGAAGTCCAAGAGCCTCCCGAAATCGAAGAAGAACAAGCCTATGTCTGCTGTAGAGCAGGAAGCCAAGATCAAGGATCTTCAAGCTAAGCTCCAGAACTTTGATAATCCAACCCCACAGCCATCTAATTCTGGTATTTTAAAGTCCCTTCTCTCAGAGTTGTACGTTGAAGGGTCTTTATGGCTAACACTGGATCAGCTGCCAATGGCGATGATAGTGACTCGAGCGATGACGATGATGAAAGCTCGGGTTCAGAGAGCGAAGAAGAGTAGACCTCTGGTCTGGTTAGAGAGAACACCCTTTGCAACCAAAGCTATTACTTTAAAAGAACTTAATTGCTTGAGTCGTTTCAAGTGGTACGAGAGGGGTGGGTGGCATAAAAAAGTGCAAGCTCTATTGTTAAGCTATTATTCATGTACCCGTCTGACGAAAAGAACATGGCTCATTGTTCATTTTTGTGTTCGGGAGAGAGTAACTTGCTTGTACTGTGAACCAGCATCTGGGGATGTGAACATAAGGGGATAGGTGCGGGGTTTGTTTTAGGGAGAGAGGGGCGGAATGTTGTCCTATGAGAGACGTGGCATGGACGGAAGGCTGCATTTTTATTTTATTTTTACAATGGCGGGGTTGTCGGCGGTATCTTGGCTTTTTTTTCTACATTTTTCATTGATTGATTGATTGCATGCTGGCTGACTGACAATTCTTCCATTATAACTTGACTAACGTAATGACCTTTCGTTTCTGCTTCTTTCCTCCTCTTGTCTTTTCTAAAAATTCTCAGGCTCTTTCTTTGTTCCTCTCCTCCCCCTCAATTTTTACTTTAACTTCTTGTATCTTTACATATTTTTTCCATTCGCACAAGGGTGTTTTTTTTTTGCCTCATGTTCTCTTCTTCCATCTTCACTTCCCCTCTCCTCTTCTCTCCTGAACATATTCATTCGGGTCCTTTGTGAGCATTGTGATATCCCACATCCATATCCATATCCATATCCATATCCATATATCCATCCATCTGCCCACCAATCCATCAAAATCTCATATATATGCTCCTCCGAATGCCAAAGAAGAAAAGAAGAAGAAAAAAGTCCCCCTAGAGAAAGACATCAACCGAGTGAAAAGCATTATATCATCGCCCTAACAAAAACTCGGAGCCCAAACATTGAACCTTTTTATCTTTTTATATATTTATTTTATTTTACTCTGTTTATCATTTTCATTAAATTTTCTTGTATCATATTATGATGATTCTTCACATCCATCCGGGTGGCTTCACAATTCTATCTAGTCTTGGAAACAGTTATATTGTATGATAATATTCATATTCATTTACATTTACATTTATATATTTATTTATTTATCCCTTCCTCCTGGTTTAGTTTTGTTGTCTCCGGTCGCTTTTATGTTTTTTATTTTATTCTATTTCTATTTTCAATTGTGCGTTATTGTATCATAATATTATTATCATACCATAATATTATTATTAGTCTTAAATATTATGATGAAACTCTTTTTTTCGCCTTGACCCGAAGTTAAGCTTATCCTCCTTTAACCTACCTCCGATGTGGTATTACCTGATCGCAGAAGGTCTTGGAGGGGGGGGGCGGGTAAAGGGTTACAAGGGAAGTGGGCTGGATAACTTATGGGTGATAGGGTGATTTTATTATTATTATTATTATTTTCCCTATTTTCTTCCCCGTAGTTGTCAATGGTTCGCTGGATTGCCCTATATACGTTACGTTAAAATGCAAACTGGTGGATCTAACCTAGCTTCGCGCTTTTCTGGCAGATGTCAATCAAGGGATGGTCTATCAGGGGCATTTCAGGTCAAGTTGAGATGCAGATCTTTTATCCATTCACAGGAGCAGGAGCAGGAGCACTAAACTAAGCCTGACAATATGAGAGTAATTTTAACCAGTATCATAACTGTGAGGTGATGCTCTTGTCGATATTTACTAACCAACATCCCGAGTCATGTGACAGCATTACACCTCTATGAAGTCGAATCTGCTAATCAAAGAAATACGCTAATTTCGCTAGTGTCTCTCTAGCACGATGTAGGGAAACCCGACACTATCAACACTGCAGGGGATAGTCTATTGGTTGACGGATGCTGTTGCTGGGTATTGCTATGTGATCATCTGAGTTGGTTGTGTTTGGAAAAAAGCTAACTCAAGTGCATTGGTAGGATTGAATACAGGTAGTTTAGTACAAATATTACAGGAGGATAATCAATTGAGACGTTTACATTAAGCAAGATTCAGAAATAGGAGCCAAGTAAGAAAAGGAATAAGAGAAAAAAAATATTGGGTACAGCGAAGCGGTGAAAAGAGAAGCCGGTCAGTCAGGAGGAAAAAAAGAAAGAAAAAAAAGAAAGCAAGGGAAGGAAAAGGAATCGTGGTACTTGAGCTCCAAGCAATTTATGCACCAAGAACCCCGTTTTTTTCAGTGTTCGATGGCGCATGAGTTAGTTCGGGCTCAAGTACAGTAGGGGGTAGAGCGTATGGTGGACCTATCCTTTCCACTTATTGCATCCCTTCATACCTCTCCTTCGCCTTCTCCTTGGTCCGTTTGACAAAGTCGTTATATCCACCCCCACCGCCCTTTGCAACCTCTTCAACATCTCCAACCTTTGCCCCTTTCATTCCCAATCCAACACCTTGAGTATACATTTCGGCAATAACGTGCTCCGTCCTTCCATCTCCGCTCGCTCCCAATCCTTGCCCAGATGTCCAACCCATCTTGCCTAGGAGCGCAGCCCCTTTGCTGGGCAGCACAGGCTCGGGCTCAGGCTCGGGCCCCTCCTTCTTTTTCTTCTTAGATGAGGACTGCGGGGCGGTAGACTTTCCGAATACCTGCCTGCGCTCCTTCGCACGATCTCTGTACTCCGCCGTGTCGTTATTAGGGGTTGGCGCGATTCCGGCTTTTGTCAATTTCTTCATGGCAGCTTCCCGTAGTTTAGGATCCTTGAGGTTTTGGAGGTGAAGGTTGCTGACCCTTTCATGTTCATATATCTTCTCCGCGGTTTTGAACTGCCGGCTACAGAGGAGGCAAGCGAGCTTCTTCAAGTCTGCGAAGGACTGGGGGGTCTGCGCTTCATCGGCTTGATCTTCAGCCTTACGCTTCTTTGCGGATAGACCAGATCCGTTGTTGTCGCTTCCGGACGTGGACTCGTTGTCGCCTTTGTTTTCTTGTGGTTGTGTGGGGATCCCGTGAAGTTCCGAGTGTCGATTCTGCCAGAATTGAAGATGCGCCGGAACGGACTTCTTGGTTACAGGCACAGCCGCTCCGATTACCTCCTTGTCCGCCTTTTTCTTTTTCCCTTTTCCCTTTTCCTCACTGCCTTCTTTTATGCCTTTCTGCTTTTCTTTAATTGCATCATCCGATCCAACACTGGTTTCCTCCGGCTTTGACACGGCGTGCTCGGAGACAAATCCATCGTCGTCCCAATACGCCAATCTCAGCCCATTACCGACGTGCGCACTCATTGCAGTAAACGTGAATTTGTCTGCACCTTTGGGTGCGTTGTAGACTGGTACAAAGACCCCAGGATGTATGTAGGATACAGTGACAGGTTTACTACTAATGGTAAATTTTTCCAGCTTGGCGTAGGCAGTCAACGCAGCCTGGGCATCAGATGGTGTCGAGAATTCAGCGAACCCATATCGCCAGGACTCATTTGTCTTTCTGTCACGTACTAGTAAGACACGCCTTAGGGAGGATTCCTTTGCACCGCTCGGTCCAGTTTTTGACGTTTCGGGGGTTTCGGAATTCGGAATCGTGAGTTTGAGGGCTCCTTTGGCGAGGAGCTCTTCATTTACCGAAGGCTCAAGATTGCGGAACAACAGAAATTGGGAGGGTGGTGATGCAGCCATATCGCGCTCCCCATCATTGGTGAAGTGTGTGGGAGTGGGGTGAGTCAAAGTCCCGGTGACACTCAACTCTAAAGCTTTGCTTAGAAACCAATAGAGTGTTTGGGTATTCAAGGCGGATCGTACCTGATTTTGGAGTTTGACAGCGGAAGCACTCTTGACGACGCGGATAATTTACTAGAAGGCACTGTATTTGTCACGGTCAGTATTTAGAGGTCTTGATAATAATGCTCTTGGGACAGCATCCTCCCGGACAAGAGGATGGGGTGTGGAAACACGTACAACTCTGCATTTCCATTCCTCTTCGTCATCTCGTCTGCGGCTTCTCCGATCATTTTCATCACGTTCTCTCGAAAAGGCAATACGACATCTATCAGCTGCGGGACCTAAACTAACAGTAGGATAATACTGCTCCAAAAAGGCTCTGGACTGTTGAACTGTGGTGAAGTGTATGAAAGCAAACTGCCGTGATATGCCTGGATTATCAGACCCCCTGTTAGTTCTGATAAGATATACGCGAGCCTACGGGGTGTTTAGGTACCGGTTTTTCGCTCCCTAATAACAGCTACTTTTTCAATACCCTCAACATGCAGTTCATGTCTGAGTTCTTTTATAATCTGCAATCCCCTCGACGGCCGTAAGAGACCCCCCAGGCCAAACTTTCAGCAGAGGTCCATCTAAAAAGTGTGCAGAAAAAAAGGAGAAAGCAGTCAAGCTGTGAAAATCAGGGTGACGGCAGTGATTGTGGTGATGATGGGCGATTATGCCCAGAGTGCTGGCACATCAGTCCAAAGGGGAGGGTTAACAACGTATTCGTCATCCATCTCCGGCCCAAGTCCTTCTATTATGACATCTCTACTTGCTGGCCCTCCGTACCACTCCCGATCTCTGCTCCCACTTCTGGAGCGAGGCGCATCGCGATCGTAATAACCTCCCCCTCTTGACTCTCGCCCACGATTACGTGCTCTGTCTGGGGATCGGGAGCGCGATCGGTAGCCTGACTGTTGGTGATAGCCTCGCGGTCCTCTTGGGGCATCTCGGGGTGGCGAACGACGGCGAGGGGAACGGGATCTAGAACGGGAGTCCCCCCTGTAGGCTGGAGAGTAGGATGAGCGATGAGAGCGATGGCGGTCTCTCAAGTCTCTGTCCCTGTCCCTGTCCCGCCCATGGTCTCGAACACTGAGGGTTTGGCGATGCGGACGGTCAGCATAGTAAGGATCTTCGTGCTGGTCCTCTTTGTATCTTCCCTGGGGCGAAAGCGGTTGTTGATAGTAAGCCATTAGTAGTTGATGGTGCACAACAAGTGTACGCAAAATATTATGCTCTGTCCAAATGTCGGAGGAGTGGCAGCCGTTGTGTGTTGTGTATGGTGGGGAAACAGAAAGTAAGAGATGAGCTTGGCCGCGACCCGAAAAGAAGCGTTTTGTCATTCGTTGCAGGCTTGGCAAATCAGATGAGGCGGCGGGAATTTTGAAATGCAACAGGCTTCTCAAGTTGGGGGCTATCATGCAAACTAAGGAATACAACAGCGATTCTGGGATAGGGGGTTCCATGACTGGCCGTTCTATCGGGATAATTGTGTAAACAAAAATAGAAACAGAGCCGCACTAGTTTGTCATAGGATCTCACTCGAGCGATTGTCATTGGCTTTTATAAACAAGTCGGCAACAAAGTTGGTGGATCACAGACTAGACTATACGCTCGATACCTATAGGTTCTAAAGCGCTAGGGAGAGCCCAAAATTGTTGAGGAAATTTGAGGGCCCATTCTGTTTTCCCCACATTCCTACCAAGTTGTATCATACAAAATATCCAAGCCCTACTCAATATAGTCGAGGAGTGGTTGAACAATATGCTAAATCAGGATCCCGGGGACACCTGCTCCAGGAATTCGAAGCATCGGACCTTGTGTTAGGGCATTGGGGTCCCCTCCCTCGGTGAGGTTTGGTGTTTCTTTTTCTCTTTTTCTGGGAAAGTTGTTTTTTTTTGCGTGCCCTCCGCCCCTTTTCCAGAGGAGGAAATTTGGGCTACCTAGCAAATAGCCCGTTCACCCGAGCTCCTGCAGTTGTAGGGCTGTATGAGGACAGTATTGGCGGCGGCTTTCCGTAGGTAATGTATCGCCATTAGCTATGGGCGACGAGATAACATATTGCCCCCATGGCCCTCTTTTCACAGGGAAATACACTATTGTAGGCGATTTTAGCACACTTCGCACAAAGTGAGAGCGTCTGGCCGCCGTCAACCTACGTCGGCGTGGCCAGTATCCATATGCACAGGAATTGAGGGCACTATGAAGGAAGTCTTCTATCTTCAGAAATTTTGTTGCCTGTGAAAGGTTAGCAGAAGGGTATCTTGAAAGCCCTTGAAGTGCTCCTTCCGTGGGAACTATTTCACGTCCTTCGCATTAAACCCTTTTCACAACAAGCTATAATACCTAGAACACTAATAAGGCAATTCGAAGTGCTCATGAAGTCCGGTAGTCTCTTTTGTGCTGTAGCCCGACTTCAGCGAATCTCTTTCATGAGGGCTGGTATTCCGGGTTATCATATATACGGTTAAGCTCAAATTTAGGCTCATGATGGAGCCTTGCTCAACTCAGCTCCTGCAGCTTTAGCCTCGCAGTTACCGTTTTGGTCCTATTAGCTTGCGTTTGCTTTCTTCTGGGATTTCTTATTCTCTCTCGTGTGACATTGTCTAGGTGTTTGGTATAAATTATTCTCTATTGCCTAGTTCTCAGTGTGTCTGAGGGATCCTCTAAGGCCCACCCCCGGCAGTCTACGGATATATCTAAGCCTCGGCCTACAGTATTCTACCGTACTGTAATTCTGGTTCTATGACACCTACTGATCCTGATTTACGATAGCTCACTGGTCCGAACCTTTCCGCAGAGGGGGAGGAGGGGGGGGGGGCTGGGCTTAGTATTCGCCTGTTCTGGGCTGAGGGGGCCACCCGCTGTCTTACTCGGCGTAGGGACTGTTATGAGGACTGTGTGCTATCGGCCCATACATAGAATGAGAATAGGAGCGGACGATGGCAAAATAGAGTTTGTTTTTAGGGAGCTGGGCAGGTGGGGTAAGTCAGGACGAGGTGTGGTTATTACGTTACAATACCTCGAGCGTCTCTTAGAATCATCCTGGGAATTCGGAGGATGGCTTTCTGATCAAAATAGAGTACAGCATACTGGAAAAAAGCCTCCTCCAGGGTGCTCAACATGTATGAAGAAAGAATCGTTTCTTATTGAGTATATTGTATTTCGTAAAAATATAAACCAATTTCAAATTGAGGTGTAAATACTTAGTTCATAAAGTTAAGTGTTTCTGCATGTCTGCGTTCAGATTGCATAGGAGAAATGCTTTGCTGAAGGTAAAGACACTAAGAGTATACTTTTAGCATCATCACATTTACGATATCAGCTAAAATACAATAGGAATAATGGCTTCATTAAGTATCTGGTCATCTGATGACAGAAAGTTAAGGGTGTAACTACTTTGGTACCAGACATCCCGTTGTCAAAGCAGGAGTTTAACTTCTTCTCGGGCCACCTTTTTGATACGGGCATGAATGTGATCACTCACCTGCTTTGCCTTGTTGCATCATCGGGTTCTTGGATACTAGGGATTACCTGTTTCTGTTTTGTGGATACTTCTGCCGTGATGTCAATCAGTGTATTTTCTAGTCATATCTGGTGCCGAGTTGGATTTACAGCACTGCACTGTATAGGAGAGGCAAGGAGGCAGGGAGCGCAGCTTGGAGGATGTGCTGGAAAATTCTACCATAGAAGCTCTGTGTGGCCCTGGGGATAACTCGTTAGCACCATGCCAGAAGTTCTCTTCATGAGTAGGCCTTTATAGATTAGTGGCTTTAAAAGACAGCAATGACAGGAGGGCAGAAGAGACCAGAGTCCCGGCATTGGGGATACGGTACCTACCTAGTTTTCACTATTTCAATCCCTAACACCCCCCAATCTGGGCGTGGTGTGGTGGCAGCTATCTAAGCTCTTCACTTCGCCGCTCTGCACAACTTTGACTTCAAGAGTAAGAGAACCCCAACGAGAACGATACCAATATCGCCGTCAGAGCTTCGGTGTGTGTAATAGAACCGTGAAGAACTGAGTCTGAGTTGTTACAGAGAACTGCTGATACCGAGGATCAGGCCACCAGACCGCCCCTTCCCTCCCTTCAGCGCAATACAATAAAAGTGCCGATTATGCTATGATACCCCCCAGGGACTTTTGAAATTTGCGGTATAGCCCAAGCTAAATACATGACACACCGCACAAATAAGGGGATCCCGCTTCGAATGCCACTTGAATAAACTCCGACTGGGGCAAGTATGCTGGTTTTATTTTTTCTTACTTTATAAGTGCTATTAACCCGACCCAAGGGTATCAGGGTTCGCTACCGACTATTGCTTAACTTATTTGCTATCTTGATGTAACAGAATTTTGCGCCATATGCGCCCAACCGGATCTGCCTGGCGTTGTATGGTAGCTATATAGCGAAACAAAGCAATATTTTCATATGATCTTGATAGACCGGCAACTATTCTATGGATTTGCCTTTCCTTTTTTGTTTCTACTATCTTACACTTCCTAAATTCCTCTATTTTGTGTTGTACACTAGGTAAAATGCGGCTGGCTTCATCAGGGCGTGGGAAGTGGATCGGTTGTGCTTCTGCACTCAGGTTGCCATGAGTCTCCTTGCCAATCATATACTAGACGGGTTCGAAGTTCTCGGTATGATGGAAGGTGCGTGTATTTTCGTAGATGTGCATTTTTTATTTTGTTTTTGGAAATACGGCTCATCGTAGACCTAATAGTAGGGAGGTAGAGTACAGTACATAGTGCACTGGGCCTAGAGGCACTGTAGATACCTGGCTCCTCGATATGATATATGGCCCTGGATAACCAAAACCGGCCCTTGCAGCCAGCCTAGCTTAAACCCTCTAAACTAGGAATGGCTTGTTTTTGAGAAAGTAATGCAAGTGTAATACAATCATAACAATATACAACACAATTTCTTCTTGTGAAATTGTTTCTAATTGGATAGAACTTTGTTGATAGAACCCCTCTCACCCACGGATCACATACTAGAGCTGTGGAATAGACCTGAAGTGAGCCTGAGGACTACTATAATAGTACAAGTTACGGGCATATAATATGATACCCGAACACTAGCCAGCAGTCCCAGCGCAACATTTGGCGGGAATTGACCCAAGGGCATTACCAACCCTAGACCTACCCCTCAGCAAAAAAGTGGTTCGCCGAGCATTTTTTTAATGCTCGACTACTCCACTTGCCCCCGGATTCGAACTCATGATGGTCCCTGTTTCAAATTAGCCGACCAGTCTCCTAAGCCATTAGACCATAGGAACTGGCCGATGATACTCATTCTTCTTGATCTTTTAACTGCTTCTTCAGAAAATATACAGTTCGCCTGATACTTCATCTTTGGTAAAAAAGGACATTGGTATCCAGTCATAGTACTCTCTCACGCTATCGATAGAAGGAGGAACGGGGGGGTTCCGGTATACATCTGTGCTCTACCTCCGAAGCACTCGCTTTCTTTGTCAGAGGACAAATGTTCCCCGAATTCCATGGCTGGTATCCCCGATGTAACTATTCTTTGGTACAGTACAGGAAGGGGCAGGGAGAAAACTTTTGTATGGTAAATTATCTATGCGTATCTGACCGCCCATACAGACTCAAGTGTTCTGGTTCTATATGCCTGTAACTTGTACCAGTAAGTTTCAAGGCAGCCAACTACTTAATGACATAATCAATACAGAGGGAGTGTGTTGTACCGTATTATGCCTTTTTCTTGAGTATGATACGAGAAAAAAGTGAAAATCAATCAATCGGAAAACAAGTGTTAGAGACACCGAAATCCCTTGCCTCGAGTTGACAAATGCTCTAACCAGAACTCTAGAATCCCTTGCAACGTTTCCTAATTTTTCTTTCCTCACCGGCTGTGCCATCAGGAGGTCAAAGGTAGCTAAGTTGCGGATGGTGAGGATTTTGTCAGATTACCTCCACATATATTATAATGCGAAGTCCCGTTCGACATCTTACCACCTCCTTTAGCTGATGTTGAAGTAGCTTTCGTACCGCACTAATTCAGGAACCCAGCTCATAGTGAAGTTGTTTGTCAGAGAGGTCTAAGAAGTTGGCTCGTAAGATGGGGTATTTATTTTGCCATCCGCCGAGAGCCTATGCTTGGACTCGTCCTCATTTAGTGTCCGGTATCGCTTCAATAGGAGGTTTAGGTGCCAGGGTGGAGGGTAGAACAAGTTGATATATCATAGCGAGGAAATTATTTCCCTTCTTCTTCCCACTTAGGTCACTATCCACTGGAGATGGGTAAATATTTCACTTGTATAATTGCCTGTTATATCGTACAAAATGAGAGTATCAGCATGAGCAGCATGCGGTCCCGACACTACACTTAATCCTTCACAGCTATTTAAAGGCGTCAAATCTCTGGTTGTTGGATGGTGGTCGGAATATGCAATTGCCTTAGTATTAAAAACTTCGGGCGTTATAATACTACTCGGACGAGTTTCCTTCTGTTTCAGGAGTAAAGGTGAGCGCAAGGAAAACTCATGCACAATGAGATTCTTACGAGTGCCAAATAAGCAAAAATAGTATCGAGCTGGAGTTATCCTAATATTATGATACGAGTTTATTTTACTTTATTATTTTCTTTTATTAAGTTCCATTCTAGGGGCCCATGTTTTCCTAATAACCTCACTTGAGTACTTTTCTCACTTTGTAAATCCTAGGGGCTCCTATTTTGTCTTTGCCGTGTATATATGTCCCAAGCCTGACGTAAATTATATAAAACTCTTGCCATAGTACCTTCATTTTCATTTTTATTCCTACTTCATATTATTATGTTCAAGCAGCGCGGAGGGAATTTCTAGAAAAGAGTGACCGCGAATGACTAATCCCTGGCTTTGGAATCGAAGCTAGGCTGGGGAGTATCGGCGTAGCGAAATTCACCCAGCGGAGGTACCTATTACCAAGTAATAAAGTAGTATCTATGTCTAGCTTAAAAATTAGTTAGGGTGCTCCCACAATTTGTTCTGACGTATGATACTTTGGGTAAAGGGGACAAGAGGGGTTGATATTCTCTTACCTCGCCTATCTATCTATTTCTAAAAATACCTCATATATCCTGAACATGCCCGTCCTGCGCCACATATTTACTGCTTCTCGACGAGCGATCACCACTAAGCCCAACCAATATATTTGATATTAGCACAGAAACTGGGATTCAAGCAACCCTCTCTTATCTGCCCTCATGCCATTTCAGGCAGAAATGCCTTTGGCACTATTCTTAGTAAGATTAAAAACTTGGACATTTGAGGACCATGCGAAGAAAATCTCCCCAGAAAGAGACCCTGACAATGAAATATATTACTTCTCAAAAAGCCTTGGGAGTTTGGAAAACAGGTTTTTTTGGGTAATTAAGACATACAAAGCAAAAATCCATGCCCCTTAGACTTTTGGTAGATCCTCTTGTTCCGTTGAGATCTCATGCTTACCCGTGCTTTAGGGGTATGCTGGTTAATAATCTCACCTAAAGTAAATGGAGCCTGCTGGGCGACATTCTACGGTAGAGGCTGTAGGAATAGGCTTCGCACAATTTAGCCAGTCGTGTATGTTAGTGACCTTCAAATAGGTGGAGAGATTACCGGCAAGCAGGGGATCGTGAGGGGCACGGGGGAGCTAGTACCATATCACACACCAGATCCCCACCGGGCGTCCACTTCCTAGTGGGCAATGTGGAGGGCAGGCGGTCATTTGAAAGAGGTTCCTTTGACTTGAAACGTGCACGACCTTTGGCTAGTGTCTAGAAATGGACTTGGGAGCACTGCTCGTTCAAGAATTCAAGTGAATAGCAGGAAATTGAGGGGAGGAATTCAACCCCCCTCTTACACCCTCACCCTCACCCTCCCACTCCCCCCTTCATCACCAACCTGACTGACCCTATCCTTAGGGTGCAGCCACTACAAACCAGGCGGTTACACCGGGATGAAAGGGTACAAAATGAAGCCCTGCAACGGCCACACCACCATCCGCCAGGGCCTATCTATCCGGAAACCCCACGACCCGGTGGACGCCGGGGATCGGAACCCATCGTTGAGAGGGCGGGGTCCATAGACGTTCAGCACGAGCTTATGAGAATACCATTGGGTGTGGCCTGGCTAATCGGAAGGGCGGGGAGGTCGGGCCATTTGGGAACATACTTGAATGTGGATGCAGAGTTCAAGGCCGCGGGGTTAAGACGCATGGCCGAGATTGAGGGATTGGGCATGGATATTCTTAGGACTTGGTGGGGTAGGCGAGGAAAGGGAGCTCATACCGGGAATATCCACTCTTATCTCGAGCAGATGATTTGTGGTTATGGGGGATTATTATTTTTTGCCAATTATTTGGTATGGCAAAGGGCAAATTTGATACGCGGTGAGCCCAGCCGGAGGAGAAGCATCTCTTTTTTCGTAAAAAAAAAAAAAGAGGGGGAGCGGGTCTAGCAGTTTGACAGCGGGAGAGCGAAGGCCCGAGATAGACTCGGAAGCAAAAAGAAAAGTAAAAACCTCGATCGACCGGCCACCGGATATTTGCGGTATTTGTCCCTGGATCATCGGTAATCGTACCGCGCCGAACCTCATGTGATCCCCAATCCAGTAGGATAGTGCGGAAGCAAAAAGTAGGCAGAAAAAGAAGGGAGGGAAGGGAGAGAGAAAAAGGAAAATAAATAAAAAATGAAACCCAATGATCTGGGTAGGTGGATAGACAGCCTTGATGTCTTATTGGAGCTTAATCGAGGATCTCCCCCACTTATCTTTGGAGAAGAGGTAAGACAAAGGAATCCACCAATTCGGTGATATCACCGTTACACTGGTGAAACCGTGTTGTGCGAGAGAGTTGGGAGAAAAGAAAAGGAAAGAAAACTTGGGATGGCGCGATATTACCGCCAATGGGTCTAGCGCCACGCGAGCGTAAATCGCCGGGAGGGTCGGGGCAGTGCTTATCGGAAGCTTATCTATGTCCCGTAGTTTAAATTGACGACGTCTGTTGATTCGTGGGGGCGGGACCTGTAGATAGGTTGCCTATTCCTCGAGACCATTGAAAGGGGGTTCGAGGGCGAAGGGGCAATGGATAGTAATCACACTCGTGGAGAATCCAACCCTTTCCCAGCATTGTTAGTGGCTCACTATTCAATTGCAGGTAGGTTGGGAGGGGACGTAGATAGCAGGAGTGTCAACAACACCTCCCCCACAAGCCCTGTCCTACAACCCGAGTGATAGTTTGTGAATATAACAAGACACAACCTGCCTGCCACGATCCCGGAATGTCACAGGCGACAACCTACGAGTAGTGAATGGGGGAAGAAGAAGAAATCAGAATCTAACTGTTAAACAACTACGTACCAAATAAATCCCAAAAGGAAAAAAAAACCCTGGTCCTAATCAACAACCCTTGCTCGTATCCCTTTCTAGTCTGCCCCGCAAGGTGTCGGGTTAGGATCCATCTATTCTGCAAGATTTCGCGCTGGTGAGATTCCAAAGGCGAGGGCAAGGGGGGTGGGGATCGGATATCTCCGCGTATAATGTGCTTTCTTTTTAGCTGACATCATCCTGCAGATATGTCCTCGAGTACTCGAGTACATAAGCAGACGTAAGTAGGAGGGGGGGTGCATGAGATGGAATGTACCGCACACATCCGGTGTTCCGCATGATGAATCATGAGCTGGAGGTCAATGATATTATGTGTAAACATGGCTGTTTGCATCTGGCTGGGAGGTTCGTACCCGTTCTGGAGATAGTTACTTGTACGAAGGACATTGCATAGCCAGGAGGGGGGGCACTTGAGTACAGGAAGATGAGGAGACGGAGAAGGGTCAGGAAGTAGTCGCCGGTTTGGATGCCCCGCTGCTCTCCCCTTAGTATGGGAAGGGGAGAGGGTTGATCGTTGTTTCTTTTTGTTCCATCGGCAGGTGGTTGCCGGTATCGGTGATGCGGGGTGCTCCTTCCATGGTAAAAGCAATGTAAAGGAACTAGGTATTCTCCAGAAACGCCGGAAATATATTTCCGGTTATGCCCCACGCGCGGCCAAGTTGAGGTTGGAAACCGAAAGCGGTAATTCCCGTGCAGAAGTGCCCAACTTCAGCTCGGCCGCGCTGGCATTCGGGTGTGTCCGTAAAAATCGGACGCTAAGGGTGGCAACGTTTTGATTGAATGGTAAAGTTGCCTGGAAAGAAAACAATAGAGACTTTTCAGTGGACACATCCAGAGTCTTTTTGCACGGCTTGGGATACATATGCCAATCATTCTATTATCCAGACCTTGATTTGACTCTGGGACAGGAGCAAATTCAGCGAATTTGACCTCAACAACTTTGACCTATCCCAATACCGCCAATACTACTTTATTTTGGGGGAATTCTGTGATTCCTGGAACCCGAGAGGCTTTCGTTCTTGACTCTAGGAAATTTAATTCCAAAAACCACGGTTGCTGCCGAATGAGCTGTGTTGACTTCATAACCTAACTTTGAGTTACTTGATTCCTTGGCCGGACATGATGGATTCTTTAACCACATCCACCGCAGAGCCAAACTTGCATCCAGCTGCAAATCCCCTGCTCTTGGCATACAAGGATGCTGGATACATCCACCGCAAAGTCTCTAATATCACAGACATTGAAAACCAGGGCTAGCTAGTTGCCTCAGGATTTCACTCATGTTATCCTATGAAACTGAAGGGGCTGAAAGTATTCCTTATAGTCTAGGTGTAGCAAACTCATATGGCTAGGCTATTTGAGGCCCTTATTTTGGCTTCCTACTTATCATTAGGGACTTTGCGAAAAGGGTCTGGGGTGTGAGGCAAGTGCGGTTCTGGACTAGCCAGATTTGTAGGGGTTGATTCTGTATGCGGAACCGCAAAGTCTCTGCCATGGTGTCACCGTTGGGCCCCTCTCTGTGCCAAACTCGCCAGTTTTCAGCTTTTTCGCAGTCATCTTCTCATTGTAACAAATCTGGACGATCACTTTTCCGATTTGTATCAGCACACCCGAGTAGTAGTGGTGTGCTGGGTGTTTGATCGGCATTGTAAGTGAAACTGGCTCGTGTTGAATACAGGTTTTTTCCTCCCTTTTCTTTTTTCTTTCTAAATGCCGGTACAGTGAGTGCGAGTGTACTAGTACTCGTAGTTGCGGCCCCCCGGGTCCTACGATAGCTGGGTTTCGCAACTACCGGTAGGCCTAAAACAATTAAGAACTCCCTCAATATTTCACCTGGGCTCCCCACGCCAAAATGTATCCCTTGGAGAGGTGAAACAACGAAACCCAAGAATTGCGCAATCCGTAGTCACTCTGGAAGTTTCTTGACCTGTGGCTAACCACTTGCTGATCCTGTGGCAAAGTGACTGCGGATTGCGCAATTCTTGGCTGAACTGAATTTCGTCGTCCCCTGGAGGGGATTACGAATGATGCTGTGCCGCGCTCGAGCGATCTTGTGGGATTCTAAAATTGGAAAATGTGTTCGCATCCGAGCTGCTTGTTGTCAATATGTTTAGAGAAAAAAGGTTGGTTAGACTGCTAGTGCAGAACAGTACGAGCATCATACATCTCGGACATATCTGCACCTCTAGTTGGGCGTAGCCGACAGAAACTCGAGCATGTCTTACCGGGCCGGCTAGAACCTTTGGAGCAGCTTGCATTGTCGATCGAAATGTGGGGAATAGATAATGGGAGATGCTGGACCGATTTGGTTGCCGGTTTGATTTTTTAGTACTCGAGTCGCCCAGAGGGATGTTGGTACCGGTTTGAAGGCTTCTCCGGGAGGGGAAAGGTGGTCAGAAAAGAGGAAGAAAAAAAGAAAGTGATAGAAAATTCACTTTTTTCAGGACCAGAAATCAGGGCAGAGAGTTCGCTGCAAGGTTCGCTCAAGACCTGCTGGTGATCTCCCATTTTGAAAGCCTGCACATTGGCTTTGCATGTCAGGGACCTTGATATGCCAAAACCGACCTCCGGTCCCCCTTTTTCACCGGTGCACAGGCGGTACTAGGAAGTTTGCAGGTGCCACTAAAATATAGCGAATCAAACCACATCAATAGCTTTCGAATTCGGGGCGCTCCTGTGCCCCGGATAGCACTTCGAAAGCTCAGTTCAAGGTTTTACTTTTTTCCCGTTCATCGACGGGAGAATCTTAACTGCCTCAAAGAGCCTCTCTCGATGAGAGACAGCAAGCACTTGCCAAGACTACCGTAGTACTCGAGTACGTAGTTTGGCGCTGGTTGTGATATCAAAAAAAACAAAAACATCTCTACCAAAAATACTACGGGGCAGTCGGGGCCACATAACATAAGAAATCGTCGACCTACTGTACATGTAGTGCGGCGGCCGGGATGAGTAAGGGGGGAGAAAGGGGAGGAATCAAGAGAAAAAAGGAATCAGTTGAAGAGTCTTGGAGAGTTAGCCTTAGCACAATACATTCGTGCAGCAATACCAAGCAGATACATCTTATTCGTGATTGCCATGCGGGCCCTGGCCCACTCTCCACAACTTATCATCTTGATCCCCAGCATATTTGTCTATCTGCTATCCGGCTACAGCACTCGGCTTCTCTGTATATGAAGGCGGGAGGTCTTTTTTCTCGACCGGCCTCTGGAAAAGGTGTGTTTATGCCTATGAGCCATATCGGCACTCCAGTAACGAGACCGCAATTGGTTAGTGTGTTAATATTTTTTTTCTTACGCGTCCAGAGATGCTGCTTAGGCTCTCCTTGCCACTATTAGAGGCTCGGTTGAATCCGCTCAAGACTTGTGTTGAGTGGCAAAAAGGGAAAGGATTTCTGCGTTCGTGGGTTAATGGTGCGGGGCCTCTTGGAGGTGATGGTGCGGGATGCTTCAATCTGAAAACCACGTTCTCTTCTCACAAAATCATGTGCAGGAAATGTGAGTCATTTAGCTGTAAGTTGGCATGGGGATTTTCGCCGGTATCAGTATTATTCTTAGGAGTACCGGTATGCAAAGTGTTGATAGGGTGGAGGCACAGAAGTTGATAGGAAGCCACCGTTAGTTAGGTGCCGTGTTTGCCCCTCGAAGCTCTACTCGAGTAGAGCCCCGAGCTGGCTCCGGGGGCTTCGCTTGCTCTGTGGCTTGCGATTGGCTTATCGTAACGTGGATTGTGAAAGCGGGCGTGGCAAGCGGCGATAGTTTCTTTTTATCTATCATAGAGTCTCATCAACTTTGCTTCTAGAGTGAACTGGCTGTTATATTTCTTTAGTAAATCTGTTGGCAATATGTATGACGGATCCTAGGGTCGACAATAACCGTGGATTTCTTGTGATTTTTCCTGTCTTTTCCTCTCGAATAAGGGTCCAAAACCCTTGAAGGAAATCCTTCATGAAGGGCAATTGCTTTTTTGAGTGATTCTTAAGGGATTGCGCCTGGATGAGCCCTGACTTTTGGCGATCTTTGGGGCAAAGCGGGGAAATGCCGGTATGGGGTAAGTTCCGGATGGTGGCTGAGGTACGGGTCCCCCATACTGGTCCAAAGACCGGTGCGGCTTCGGGAGTTTGGACAGTAAACTCGAGGAAACTGATGGGGCTCGAGCACACGAGTAAACTTGTGAAAGGGTTTCTACTGTATGATGTGCTCGCTTGGGTGTTGACGGCTTGATCCGGTGCGGTCAAAATTGGACTTGTCCCTGCCGGACCGTACTCGGGCGGAGGGAAGTTCTTCGGAACCGGGGCTTTCCTGTCAGGACTTGCATTGTTGCCAAGGGATGGGGAATAGCATCCAATTCACGAGATGGCATTTCAAGCTTACAGGATGGGATTGTGAATGGTCTGGCGTCCTGATTGATAAACTGGGCGCAGTGGCTTGTGCTCTCTACTCTCAATTGTCTGTCAAGAAAACAGGGCACTAAGGGGTGTCTCTTTGGGTCCTCCTTGCAGTCCCCTACCGGACTCGGGGGTGGACGAAAGTGATGGTAGGGACAGGGTTTTGCAAAATATGTTAAAGCTTTTTTACTCGTCCTAGCATTATACTCGAGTACCTACCAAAATTTGATCAAGGCCTTTTTTCCCTCTGAAGGTTACCGTATAAGTATAATCCGGTAAAAATCGGATTGGAGCTAAAGCGAATTAAAGTTAAACTGAGGTAACCGAGCCAACTGCAGGACACCAAGAACGCAAACTCGCCACAGTTTGCCACAGTTTAAACATATAGGCGGCGGTGGTTGGGCAAGTTAACAAAATCCTGACTAGCGCCAATCCGACTTTTGTCGGATAATACGGAATGAGGAGGGGGCCGCAAACCCCCTGTCCCCACCATCACTTTCGTCCACCCCCAAGTACCCTGGCAGAGTAATTTTCCCCTTTCCTTCTATATCCTCCCTCCCTTCCATGCAAAAGACAGGTTTGTTCCTGCTTTTTTTTTATTACAATTTTTTTACAATTTTTTTGAAACCGGTATTCAATGAGCTCCATCCATCCTACCGTATTCTGCGTTGTCCCGCACCTTTTGGAGATTCCCGACACCTACTTCGTGTTGACAGCAGAATCCGAACTTACCGCTTCATGTGCCGGAATTTTTCCCACGTCTTGGTGTGATACGGTGTCCTTCATGGGAGGACATATGACCGGGTCATGCAATGCACATACACTTGAGCAGGTAAAACACCCAACTTACAGGTTGAGCAGAGTATGGAAGGGGGTAACAAGGAAAGAATGGATGGATGGAGGGAGGGAGGGCGGTCGTTATTGGGGTTGGCCGGGGAGCTAAGGTTCCCCACCAAGCTCCACTGACGTCATATCGCAGATTCGGTGGACCAGCCTAACGAAACGAACCCTTCCATGGCCCCTCGACTTGTCTTGGGGCACACAATCAAAGCAAGATCGGCGGGAGCAAGTCTCGGATCCTCATCTGCTTACTTTTCCCATCTTTCACAGATGACACCAATACCGGTATCCACCAACGGATTCGAGCTTTTATTTACGAGAGCTGTCTTCCTCGGAACCGGAGAGCTTTGCGCCCTGGCTCCTAGAACTTGACGGGAGTATGAACATCTTGCTTGTCACTCTACAGGCCCATCTCAGGGGAGACGAGACGAGGCGAGGACCTTAAAATAAGCCTGTCACAGCAGAAGCTCTGGGGCCGCTGGTTAAAAGTGCCACTGTTTCTCACAGAGTAAACGATTGACCACAACCCCCCCTACATTCACTCCTCCAACTAGCTATTACGGGTATCATCTATTCCTCTATTAGGCGGTAAAAGCACTCCTGCCATACATACCCTATCTTTCCCCGTTCTTCCTCTCTTCCTCTAGCCCCTGATACCACTCAGCCCCCGGAGAAGTTCTTGTCCCTCCTATATTATTCCAGCTTCGAGGAGATCTTGGGGTGGCTGTGTGGACTTGAGTGGCGGCGTTCAAGTCATTCATGTTGTGCTCTTCCTAGCTAATATATTGGGCCTAGGCTGGACGATCTTATCCCCTGTCACCATTCTTCCCTCCTGCTTGCGCAAGCTGCTTCTCTTTATTTCGAGAAAGAGGAAAAGTCCAGAAATCCACCATCCAGAAAAAGAGCCAATCGAAACACGGGGCGAATCTTGTGTAGTCTTCTCTAAATATCCATACCTCTCTTTTGCCTCTCTTTTGCCCTTTTTCCTTTGGTTCTTGAAATCTCGTTATCTTTCGCTCGCCTTTATTTTGGACTCACTTGGATTTAGTGTCCCTCTCAACAATGGCGGACCATCGGCTCAGCTCATTCACCAATGCCTCTCGGAAGAGTAAGAGTTCTTCGGCTTCCTCGCAAGATCCCGGCCAATCTCCGAGCAATCAACTATCCTTAAAACTTCCAATTCCTCGACTCCGAAGATCAAGCGTTGCTGGGGGAGAAGAAGGTAATAGTGGCTCTGGAGGCGGGGGTGACAAACATAGGGTATCTCACGCTTGTGAGCCTTGCAGACAGCGAAAAACAAAGGTTCGCCTCCACAGCCCTCAACCCGGCTTGTCGAATCAATGCTTGATTTCATGCATTCTTGAATGCTTTGAGCTCGGTGCTGACGGCTTGTCGCGAATTCCCAACACGCTGATGTAAACAGTGCAGTGGTGAAAGGTACGGAAATCTTCAGCCTTCCTCGAGCCCAGCTAGCATAGCTGACTTTAGTTCTGGCACAGACCAACTTGCAAGCATTGTCAAGACTTCAAGTACAATTGTTATTACGCGGATGGAAAGCGAGATAGGGCCAAAAAGTTTGGATTGCATGCACAGGTTGTTTGGATTAGAATATTTTTCACTGACCTTTTTCCAGCGAGATGATTATGCTGAAAAAAAGGGTTGAGATTTACGAAACTCTTCTAGATCAGTTAAAAGGCCAGGTGGACAGCGCTGGGCAATTAGCGGTCCAAAAGGCTTTGCAAGAGGTTGGTGTATGTTTCGAGGTGATTGTGCTTGCTTTGCATATCCGCTCACAACATTTTCTCCATCGCAGTCACCCGAAAGAGAACAATATCGATCTACAACGAAGAATCGTGATGGGGAATCTCTTGTTACAGCGGATGTTGGCTCTACTGGTTCTGTTGACCACATAAGGCAGGATCCTAACCCTGCTGATAATACCTACCCAACTGGCTACATGGGCAAAAACAGCGAAGTGGCATGGATTCAACGAGTAGCTCAACAGCTCGCCAACGAGGCTTATAAGAGTTCCCCTATGGAAAGCTTGCCTCCAGGAAGTGCGGCAACTGCTACATCAGGTATTACCGCGACCAGCGGTTCCCGATCAAATTCGGTTTCTGATATATCTGGACTTTCAACTAAAAGACAGACTTTGGAGTCAATAGCTCACCCCACGAAGGATGATGAGGACTACCAATTTGAAACTCCCACCTACCACCTGGATGATCTGTCGGTCTCGATCGCCGGAGGCGACATTAACCCGTTTTACCTCCCCCCGAAGGATGCAGCCGACCAGTTACTGAATGCTTTCTTTGAAACGGTTTATCCGACTTTTCCGATTGTGTTGAAAGGGCTTTTCATGGCCCAATATGACGCTTTTTTCCAATGCTACTTCCCTCCAGGGAGTTCGAAACGCTGGCTGGCCATGCTAAATTTGATGTTTGCCATTGGTGCTCTCTATGGGAGACTTATCAACGCTGAATGGAAAGGAGAGTCGGAATTAGAGCACCTCCGGTACTTTGCTCGGGCGCGAGTACTAAGTCTGGATGAGGGTAGTATGTTTGAGGTTCCGGATCTACAGCAGGTACAAGTTGTGAGCCTAGCGGGAATCTATTTGATTGCTAGTAATCAGACAAATCGGTATCTATTTACCCATACCCCCGACTCGAACGTTGCTAGGAAATGGGATCAGGTGGTTTGTTTGCCGTCATGATCACACCGCATCGTATACTCCTTTTCTTCTTCGTCTTCAGGTATGGCTGACCGAATGTATCTGGACACACCAGCGCATGGAATGTTGTTGGTCTAGCTGTGCGCTACGCACAAACCCTAGGCTTGAACTTGCGCAATGATGTCCCAGAATTTGATGAAGTAGAGAAAGAAATGAGAGTTCGGATGTGGTACACACTGTACTCTCTCGACCACTTGCTATGCACTATGACAGGGCGGCCGGCTTCTATCCAAAACAAGGATTGTAGTGTACCTATGCCAAGGCCTATTGAGCAGGAGCAATACCCATCTGAAGAGGCTTTCGGTTCGGCACTTAGGAGGTACTCACAAGCCATGACCCCCCCGTCCCCTTCGTCCAATATATCAAGGTTTTCCCCACCGCATTTCAATCTTGATATATATGTTTTAGTTTCCAACTATTTGTCTTCTAGCACCATCGCCACCACCAATGGGCAAAGCTCGTCGATGCCTCTACCAATTTCTTCTATAATCCCCGAATATCCCGCCACCTATTTCATAGAACACACTAAGCTCAATCAAATAATATCAGAGGCTCTTGCTCAACTGTACCGCCCTGCCACTAAAGGTCGGAGTTGGAGCGACATCCAGGGGATCATATCAGCGCTGGAATTAAGGATTATGAAATGGCGAGCAAACCTTCCTCTGCTCTTGGACTTTGGCAAAAGGCACAGAGATCAGATTTACTGTCGACAGGTAAGATCGGATATGTCATGACTGTGGAAGCTACCGTCTCTAACTCTACGCCAGAGGATGGCCTTGGCGTTTCAGTACCAGTATATCCGCATAATTATCAATCGGCCTTGTCTTTGTCGGCTGGATTATCGGATACCCAATGAATCCAAGCGCTCGCGTGGATTTAACCGGTCTGCGGCTGCCGCTTGTATTGAGGCTGCTCGTGAAATGATAGCACTACTCCCTGATGAGCCGAACCCTATCGGCCTGATAAGCATATCCCCTTGGTGGTGCCTCTTACACTATCTGGTCTCCGCTGGGACTGTTTTGATGGTGGAGATCGCTATGCGGGCAGAACATAACCCCCAGCAGGCAGATGGCTTGTTGAAAGATTCAAAGAAGGTGGTTTCGTGGTTAAGAGCTATGGGAAAGGACAATCTTGGAGCAGAGAGATCTTGGACTGTCCTGTCGAAATTGCTTATTGTGGCGGCACCTAAGATCGGGGGCGATACGTCAGATGTGCAGAGAGACTTCCCTCCTTCGAAGAGAAGAAACAAAGATAGCAAAGCGTATTCAACGGCCCACGGCAAGGTTGCAGAAAACCCCAGGGGAGGGGCAGGGGCGGGAGGGGAAAGAGAAAGAGAAGGAGACTACAGTCATCGGCATCATCAGGAACCATCTCACAATAATATGGGAGGCCAGATGGAGAACAACCAAGAACAGCCGCTTGAAGATTTCCCCGATATATTTCGTGGTCTTCTTACGGATCCATTTCCATTTGCTGGGATACCTGTTCACACGAACATTGATAACCCGATTGCTATGCAGGAGGCGCCGCCTCATTACATGCAACAAAACCGCAATCAGGCGAGCTTCACCCCTAACCACGACAATTGTCCCGATATAATGCAGAACGCCCAGCCCCTGCACACAAGCATGATTTTTCCCACCCCTGAGCAGATACAAAGCTTGACAGTTTCTGCTAAGGAGGACGAGGAGGACGAGGAAGAGACGCACAAGCAGCAAGAGAGGCGACAAAAGAGGAAACAATCACAGGGGGTGGGCCAAATCTCGCTACCTCCACCATTCCCACCTCACTGGATTCCCTCGTCTCCCATGCATTCCTTACCCCAATCACATTCTCAGGGAAGCAGTGAGTCATTTTCGATGGGTGGGTTGGCCCACTCGTTTAAGGACTCTGGCCATGGCTCCCAAACAACGAGGACTAGTTATGAAGACATGTCCTCGAGTGGGAACAACGCAGGGCAACGGAGAGCAGGATGACCAGCTCATTGAAAAATGGAATGTACAGGCACGCATGCACACTCTCAAAGGGAAGTGCCTCTCACTATCTATCAACTGACCGACTGACCCTCCTTTACACGTGGTGTAAATTTACAGGCTTTCTTCTGTATGTTCATTTCCCTCTTTTCCTTAGCTCTCTTTACTTAACAATAAGTCGTCTTCACTTTTGCATTGCTATCACCATTTGGCGCGGAGCAGTAAGAATACATTTTGATCTTCTTTAAGGAAAGGGGAAATAGAAAAGATGGGTGGATTTTTTTCCCTTTCTGTTATTTTTATAATTTCCATTTTGCTTTAGTGTGTTTTGTTCCTTTTTTTCTAGTATTCCTTTGTTTCTCTGATCACCGCAGCTCGGCGGGATTTGAACCAGAAAGTATTATTTTTGAGGAGGTCCCCCCTTTTCAACGGAAAAGGCCTCCTTCATTTTTCTTAACCGACCACCTATATCCCTATTCATAATAGCTCTTGTTTTCTTTGGATGTCCTTGATTTACCGAATATTGTCTTCTCTTTCCTTCGTTTCTCCCTTTTTTTCACTTCCTTCACCCCCCCTTTTTTCTCTCCACTATTCTCTCTTACGCTAGTTGGCTGTTATTTGGTAGATGTATGGATTAAGAAAAGTAATGGACAGGAACGACGATTTGTCTTCCCTCTAGGTGGCTGATGAGGAGGAGGTTTTTCTTCGTTTTCTTCGATTTTTTCTCCCCATAACCCCTCAAGTAGTAAGCAAGCCAAGTAAGTGAGTGGTGTATTAAAACACGATAGCCGTTTTAACATGGGTTCCTGAGGCGCTTTCGGGATGGGAAAGGGATATGGGACAATCTATGGATTAGATTAGATGCTGGCAGGTCATTTGACATGAGACTCGAATCACTGCTGCTGCTCGATCGCAGGCGGCATGCTTGCACATTGGTGGATGGATAGATGAATAAATTGGGTATTTGTTGTGGGGCTCACTCCCTAGGGCTTTGGGATCCTCCCCCTCCTCTCCCTCTCTCTTTTAGTAAGTTTATGAAACCCCGGTACCGTTCGCTCATCATAATAGGCTACGATTATTTTAGGGCTAGGGTGTTATTGTATTTTCACTCGTATTAGTATGATACATATCGGGGAGTCGCTCGTTATTGCTATGGCACAGGACGGGTGGGAATATGGAAGGAAAGGCGATCAAAGTAAGGAGAGGGAAAGGAGAGGCCGTGTATCATGCCTTCTCACTCGCGACGCTTGGGCCTTTGTGGAATCTACTCTGCTCGAGCACTGTACGGTACTATTCCCATCGATCCATAGACCTGTGGGGGCTGCTCTACTACGGTGAGCACGATAGCCTTTAACCGATGGGTCTAGGGCTTCACGGGCAGGCTTGCTAGATAGGGGGTCAATTGAAAGGTTCGGCTCCGCTGGTGGCTGCAAAATTGCCCTATATTCAAAGGAGGATCATCTTAGCGGGTATGATACCACTCCCAGGTGGTGAAAAGGGGAAGAAAACAAGTTTTCTTATTTCTGGCCAGTTCCATCCCCTCACTGAATGGTACCATATTCCCCCAATTACAAGTGATTTATTCGCAGGCATAATTAGCTACGTATAATGCCAGTTATGGGACCGCACACACTCCACATGGTCCACTACATTTGGCCCCAAATCTTTATAACTCTTTCCTTTCCAGGTGGGAGGGAAGGGACAACCTCGGGGATCTTTAGCGGGGGGGGGGTGGGTGTTCTTCGGGTCGCCCTTCCCACCTGCTCTCCAGCCTAGTCGAACCACGGTAGTGGGGTGGTGGTGGCCCGGCCAAATCCCCACGACCAACCAAACCTACTGTGTTTTGGAACGGCTTTGGCAGTCGTCAGGATATTAAGTCCCGGGCATATCGAACCGAACCAAACGGCGTTCGGGCTCCTCAGAGGAGATCGCCATAGCGGAATTACCACCGGTCACGCGCCCCTAGAGACTGAATAGAAAGTAGCCCGGGTAGGATGGGGGCGCCCACCTTCGATCCCAAGAACGATCTTCGGCGTCAATATATCGGCGGTAATTCAGGGACCGGTGATTAAAAAAGGGTACTCTCACGTTCCACAACGAATAGGATCTTCGGGTAGGGTAGGACATTTGAAAAAGATAGCTAGAGAGTTAATTTTACGGCATCATATTATATAAAAAGGACATGGGGATGCGCCAGGGCTGGGACGGGGAATTGAAATTGATATCCGACTGCTCCCCGTCTACGGTTCGTGAGAACGTTGTGATATGCTTTCTAGACTCGATTTCTCACCGAAATAAATCAGGCGTGCGGTGATCCCCTGTGCAGAGGCATCCTTGGCAAGGAATGAAGATCCTATTTATGACAAAGGTCTTGGCCCACACAGCTCCGTGCCCAGCTCGCCGGTAAACTCGCCGGTGGACACTCTCAGCCCGAAAGTAAAATTCATTGCATCCAGCATATGACAGATAGCCGGAAGAATTGTGACCACACTAGAACCTCCAGAAGCGCCATACAAAGGATGGAGAATTTAATCCAACGAGAAACTGTTGGCACAACACTTGTGACCGAAAATTTGACGAGTGGTCCCGTGGAATCTCGGCTAGCGAAGGGATTCCCTCGCCTGGGATGTGTGGGTAGGAATGTCGGCGAGTGATTTCCTATGTATGGAATCCTAATAGTAACTCGTCCAATGATGTTGTATTTCTTTCTTTCTATATATAAGGAAGGGAGAAATGGCTAAGGAATCGGCTGGCTTGCTTAGGTATTCGCAATGTAGAAGTATTTTTTAAAAAAGACTGCTATTGCATACTGCCCAAATTCAAGCAAAAACGCCGAATTTTGGTGGCATGAAATAGCGGTCTTCCTTAAAAACTCTTCGACATTACGAGTACTGGAGCGAGAAGCGGATAGTGCTTTTTCCGTCCGATAGATGGCACCACGATTCCTTGCCACCTTAGCCCCCAACGTGAGTCTAACCCCTGTTTGGATAGGGGATTTACTGTACCTACCGTAGGAGCTGTGGCCCTGAAGCGCAGCTGCACAATACCCCCTGTATTCCGTTGTTCCAAAAAAAAAAAGACTTGATCGCTGATATGATACCCTGTTAATGCTCTGGGATGCGGGACAGGCGCCCGACTGTTCTTTGAAATATCCCCTGTCCCCTCTCACACTGAGTCGGTGAACAGCCATGCAGGCTGTATACTCGTAATGTCCTGACGTTTGTGAATACAACTGCTATTGCATGATGCCAAGATCAGGGCAAAAAAGCTGAATTTTGGCGGTATGCAATAGCAGTTGTGTTCACAAACGTCAGGACATTACGAGTAGCAGCTATCTCGGTCAGCTCTTAGATTAACCCGCTGTCTTCGTCCCAGGATTAGACCTGGAGGACGGGGTCAAGGGAAATAGAGTGCGTGCCCGAGTTACTCTATCGATAAAAGATTGTATGGTAGTAGGGACTAAACCTTAATCCTGGTAGGGGTTTCCTGGGGAGTATTTCTTTTCCTTCTGCTCCGTATTAGAAATAGCGCCTAATACGGAATTTCAATAAGAGTGGGAATAAACTCGAGGTTCCCCCAAAATTCCGTATCTTGCATAGCGTTGTTCTTGGCGAAGATGCGTAGGTTGGCTGAGAGGGAGAGGGAGAGGCTAAAGCTGATACTCTGCGGGGCTAGACCAAATTTCCTTACCAGTGCTATACTGGTATCTGGCTTGCAGAGCTGTCCCTGTCAGAGATGCGTATATACCATGCAGTCTGCGGGCAAAAACAGTGCGGAATCCGATGGCAGAGGAAGGGGGGAAGGGGGGGCAAAACCTTTCTGGTAGGGTTCTCCTCCACTGGGAAAAACATTCGAAAAGTTAAACCCAAGACATCTGAAACGACGCTTGGAAATTTCTCCTTGGTCTGGCGGGCCGGAGAAGGCGAATAAGGAAAGGAGAATGGGGGAGGCTATCATATCTCGAAACTACCTTTAATGCCTGGGGAGCAAACGCTGAGGCTATTGAGTAGAAAGCGGATGTACTCCTCCAGTCTTGTCTCCTCCTAGGTGGGGTATTCGGGTGAGCTCATTTCCCTCCACCCTGCCATTGCACGGGCGAGAGATTGAGAATAAAGTGACCACCTCAAGTTATGATTAGGCTCCTACTCCCGAGACGAACTATCGGAAGTTTGTGATCCGGGGGCTCGGTTAGTCAGTTTGTTGGCTCAACACATAGAGGAGCGGGCAAGGAAAAGGGAGAGAGGGGGCTCACAAACAGTTTTCAGGCAATCTAGGGCTATAATTAAGCTTCCTATATTAGGGAGGTTGGTTCCTTAGTGAGTTGCTCTAATGTACTGATCATAGTGTCTCACTCGGAGCGTGAAGGCAGAGGGTAAGTTGTCGGGCTATGATACCTCAAATTAGTCCTTCACGTATATAGCTGGATAGGCGCCAGGGGGGGCGAGAGGCTCGGGCTAGTATAGGAAGCTGTGACAAAAGATTAAAGCTAGCTAATGCACAGAGCCTTCCGAGATGTTGGTTGACTTTGAATAATACAGCATGAAAACAATAAAGATGTGGGTTTCTTTTCTGGCTCCTAAGATGGCACTTAAAAATTTGGACAATAATATCAAGAACTATAAACTAACCCATGAACAATAGCAATGGGGATGGCGGGGGGGTATAAGGTATCTCAAACTTAGGCTCCAAAGGATTGCCACTCTGGACCTGACCCCCTAAGTGGAGTGCAGTATAGTGGCGGATTTGTGTTCAAAAACGCTATTCCACTACTGAGGGTAGATATATACACTTTTGGTAATCGAGATTATTTGTGCACCAGTGCACTGGGTACAGAGCTGTGAGAGTTCTTGAAAGACTGATCCCCCCCCCCGCGTTCATTATGCACGAATTGTACGCCTCAGTTTACACACTCATTTCTACCAATATACTTGGAGCAGGAGTGATTCCGCCAAGCTTGGTACAGTTACATCCAATTACGAGAAGTACACACGCTGTAAGAAAGTTGCCAGACAGTAGTAGAATACTTTTTTACTTCAGGCTTGAAAATGTCTCCCTTAATCTCCCATCGCCAATTTGTTGCCTAATCTGAAAATAGGAGTGGCCTTGTCGATACAGCTCAATCACACAGGAAAACTCTTCCTCTTCTGTAACTTCATATCTCTTTCCAAAGTTCTTTCCAATAGGCATTTTCGGTCACTAGGGGTATCGACTACAGTGGGAGATGGGTCGGATTACCACAAGGTTAGAATGCCGTTCCAGTCATAACATAATCTTCTGCAGATCTAATTCCGCAATTGTCCGGCAACTTTCTTGTCGCTAATATAATAAGGCAGTCCTCCTGTTCAAAAGCTATGGGCTTATTATCACGCATTTTCGGGTAGGTAGGCTACCATGTCCACCTCTCGAGGATAGGAAAGTTATCACCAAACCTAGTAGGGCAAGCTACTACATCTTTCCCATACGATATGTATTATACAAAGAATCAACACCACATCACTCCACAAACGCAAGTAGAAAATGAAAATAAAAAATAAAAAAACTCCAGGCCTTCTTCTACCCTAAGTGCCCGTACCCAAAGGATGTGTCAAGGTCCCTCTCCCAGCGCTTTCTTTGGGTAACAAAGTAAGTTGAAAAGCACAATCTTTAGTTATAGCACACTTCACCCACCGCTTCCCTTCCACGCCTACGCATGAACACTAGGCCCGAGTGAGCGCCCATGAGCCTCCGGGCAGAGCACGGGGGAATTGTAAGTGTTTTATAACACTTTTTACCCTTGACGAGGCGTCTACACTGCTAAGAGACGTTGTAGGCTACAAATTGAATGCTTCACCTCCCCCTGGAGCAACCTAATGTTTGAGAGTGACAAATAACTGGATATTCCACCGATATTTCAACAGCTCGAGTAGGTGGACCGCAAACACAGTGGCCGAGTGAAAAGGGAAAAAGGGACCAGTTGGTCATGATTGCCACCGCACCTCCCCCTGCCCCCAAACTTCGAGTGATAGTGGGTGAGTTCACCTCCTAACGCCAGTTTGAGTCTGGATCCGAAGAGAGGGGGAAAAATAAAAGGGCTTGATGTTTTCAATTTGTTTTCCTCGTAGCGTTTCTCTTACGGAGGGTTTGTGGGTAGGGCATGCTGGCTTGGTTAGAGTTTTGTGAAAGCCGCCTTGTACCTAAATCACCCGGTAAGGCATTCTTGGTGTTATATCATGCTGGTATCATGGCAACATTACCGTGATACCTTTACTAACGAGTGAGAAGTAGCGGGGCAATCCCAAACTAACTAACCAAAAGCTGACGTTCCCCACTTGCTTGGGTGCTAGTATTCATATAGAGTATATGCTCATCAAACATCGCCACCCATCGAAAGAAAAGAAAAGTCATTACATCAGGTATCATTACATCAGGTATATACCCCATCTTCATCTCTTTCCTTCAACTGCTCCTCCTCCTCCTCCTCCCACATTTTACACAGGACTCGCACACACCAAATATCAAAACCCAAGACTCATACAGCAATATAGCCTAGCTCACCAGCAAGACTCCACCCCTAAAATCCACCCCTCCAACCCTTCCTTCAGTCCTCCCTTCAGCTCGGTGCATAAATCCCCCGAGCTCTAGCAGGCAACTTCCGCCTCCTCGGAGAGCGCTGGCAAAGGAAGCAATCAACCATAAGCCTCTGAGCCGAGACCACCTCAAAAACGGCACATCGAGGGGCATTGCCGCAGAGGGATGAGGGGAGGATGTAAGAGTCGCCGCATGGGTAGATCGAGAGTGCGTAGTGACACATATTTAGCGAGAGGTATGAGGTTCGATTTCGATCCGAGGGCGCAGCAAGAAGGGATTTTCGGTGACAGGAGGGTATGTATATTTCTGCGAGTGATACTTTTTCTTTCGCTTTCTTCCCTTTTTCTCCTCCTCGAGTAGGTAGGTGGTCACGGGGTCGAGTAGGTGGTGGGGATCGAGGGAGAGTGGATGGGTGGATGTATGTATGTATGTATATGTGGATGGCGTGGCTTCGGGGTGTGAGTTGGTGATCTTGGGATGGATCAAGGGTAGTTTTTCTTTTGTATGAATGATCTCGAGGATGGAGGTAAGGAAGCGAGCAATAGTTTAAAACCCCCTCCATAAGTAAGAAGGGAGTACAAACATATAGAAGGGTATCATAGTAGTCTTATTCGTGCAAGATCCCTTCCACTCCACTCCCCACCTCCGTTTCTCCCCCTTACTAACTATGCTACAACAACCTCCCTCGCAACAAGGGATAGAGTGCATCACAAACAAACAATGAAGGATATCCGCTTGGTCTCTTTTGCCATATCAAACTGTCGATCGAGCTTATAGTAAAAGTGGCTCCCCCGCCACCCCTACATCTGGTCGGAAGGTGGTGGGTGCCCGCATATATGTAAGTGAAAGGCCAGCTGATCCATGCCCAAGCAGTCGGAAATGATATTTAGCGGGAAGAGGTCCTTGTTTGCTTCTAAGAACTCCCGGGTTGAATACATCGAGCGAGGGGGGGGGGGGCTAGGTACGAATTGATGCAAGGAGGGACTCTGGTTTACCCCAGCTTGATGTGCATGTAAGGGGGAAAGCAAGAAGGAAGCAGGAAATTTGAATTGCCGGAGATTTCAAAATACCGGTAGTGCAGTAAGGGGTAGATGCAGAGGGAGTTATTGATCGGGCCCAGTAACGAGATGGAAGTGATGATGATCCTCCCGGGCCACCATATCCAAAGCGCACGGCGAGCTCGTGAGCGTTCGTCCGTCGGCCAGTTCACTCACGTGCGGAGGGGGTGGTTGCAGCGCAGCACAAACTGCGTGTAATCGACTACTTGTACTCGAGTACTGCGTGATGAAAAGTTAATCTATGTTTTTAAAATAGGATACCGTACCTCGGTGTCCGTGAGACACAGCCCCACTTGTAAATATTATATCCGGCTGTTACTGTTCCTTAACCTTCCTCCCCTCCCCCTTCCAGTTAATATCGGCTGCCGACATTTCAAGTGAAATAATGAATCAAACAAAAAAGTGCCCGACCATGCTTGCTGCATGTTACCTTAATTGGCTAAGCTCTCTAAACGCACGTGAAAAAGAAAGAAAAAACTGCAAACAAGCAGCTACTGTATGATTCGACTTCGAGAAGAGGGGCATTCCCCCCCCTCTGTTCCATCTTCCCCTCCACCATCATTACCCCCAAGACTCCCACCCCTCTTCCTCGTCCGCCGGGGTAGCAGGCAAAAATGCGGGGTTAGAATTAGGCGTCCATCGGAATTTAGCAGGAAGTGGGTGGAGCGTTCGCATGAGCGAAAAAAGCCAGATTAGGAATCGTCAGATTATCCCCCTCCTCCACCCCTCCCCCCACCTCCCCTCTCCTCCACAACATAGCTCCGCAGCTGGAGAAGGGGGAATGAACCAAATCTCACCAAAAGGACGAGGAAGGGTAGGCATGATGGAATGTTACTTGGGTATGAATAATGTTATTATGATAGACACAAACATTTATCTTTTATTTATTGCCTCCTAGAGGAACCCATGTATTGAGAAATACAAAACAAACAGTTAACAGACAAATTCCAATCCCCAGAAAAAGGAAAAAAATGAAAAGAAATGCCAACGACCTCTCCGGAAATGTCCCCCAACCCGGGAGCATGGTTGGAAAAAAAATGGCACAAAAAATTCCCAATGACCAACCTCAAACCCATTTTTTGTAAAACCGGAAAGAAAAAATGCCCTAAATGGAGGTTTAAGAAGTGAATGGTTACACCAAATGAAAATTCCGCAAGAAAATAGTGGCGAAAGCAGACCGCGGGCTGTAATTTTTGTACAAGAATGGCGGGGGGAAAGGGTATTAACTGATACATTGGAGCTTAGCTCCGAGCCTTGGGATCGATCGAGAGATGAGTGAAAAAAAAGAGATATTTGCAACACGTAATAAGGATAACCGCATCAGATTATTCACGACCGATGCAAGTAATCCCTCCAAGCCCTCGAGAACTTCTTCATCGCGCCTCCTCTGTGTGACCTCCGAGTGTGCCTCCCTAGTTCCGCTAATTCATCCTGTTCCTGTGGCCCCTCCGCTCGAGCTCGTTCCTCGGCTAGTACCCGTAGCTGTTTCTCGATTTCAGGTAGTGACCAGGGCCTCTCTTCTGAATCTCCCGAGCATCTCGAGGGAGGGGGTGTGCAGGGGGTTGGGTTGTTTGTGCGGTTTGTGGGGCAGACATCTGGTGCTTTTCTGGCCACGAATAGTGCTTCGTCGAAGCTTGATCGCAGAGGAATGCAATAATCTTCGTTGTCGTATGTCTCGACATTTAGTGGCGGGTAGTTTGTTGGGTCGCTGAAGGAGCAGGGTAGGGACCATGACTCGGAAAGGTGCTGTATCGATGTGTTAGCTAAATACTTCATATAAAAGTAACCAAGTAGCTTTAGCAAACCTTTTGTCTGTTCTGAAAGGGGATGTATGCGCTTTCTCCCATATCTCTATATTCACGATCTGACCCCACAAATAGATCTCCCAGCGTTTCTCCGAGCTCTAACAAGTTTGCACTGAGCACAAACGGTGAGGAATACAAGTCTCTATCGTCCTCAAGCTCATGCTTTAGTGGAGATACTAGTGGAGATGCTAAGAATGGTGTTGGAGGAGGCGGTGGAGGGAGTTGATATTTCTGTGATGTTTGGATACATGGGAAAGGGAGGTCGAAAATGCATAGACTATCTGTAGAGGATCGAGAGCTATAGCTACTAATAGATGAGTCTGGACGAGATAGGTCGCTATTATCTTCCCTGTCCAGAATAGGCACCAATTCGGGATCCCCCGGCGATAGAGGGGATATATCCATGAGGTCTTCGAAATCCGTCGCGAAGTAGGGTTGTTGGTATATGCCTTGAACCGAAGTCATTCTTGTATATGGGGGAGTGGGTTAAACACTAAAGAGACTTTGTAGAGTCTGATTGTTGATCCGGATAATCTCCACTCTGAGCTGGTGTCGAGGTCGAAGTCGAGGTTGAACGGGTTGGTTGGAGCTCAATTTCGATGAGGGAAAGGAAGTGCGAATATCTACGTTTATAGTCTCAGGGTTGTTTGGTAGCCCGACGAGATCTAAGACCTGGGGGGGGGGGGGGGGGGGGGGGGGGGGGGGGGGGGGGGGGGGGGGGGGGGGGGGGGGGGGGGGGGGGGGGGGGGGGGGGGGGGGGGGGGGGGGGGGGGGGGGGGGGG
>Ga0307517_10000378_pt1 | contig 76718 bp, 84 predicted proteins | sample 23_EM_MG_FD_194515 | JGI IMG/M metagenome (GOLD analysis project Ga0307517, IMG submission 194515) | Populus trichocarpa ectomycorrhiza microbial communities from riparian zone in the Pacific Northwest, United States - 23_EM | ecosystem: Host-associated > Plants > Roots > Unclassified | place... | reverse complement strand
GAGGCGGCCCTTTCACTTCCGGACGGAATGAACCCGGGCGGACGCACCCAGAACTCGAGTTTACGTTATAAGCGCCTGGAACGTCCGGCGCACAGGGTGAGCGGGGAGAGATGGGGCGCAAGATGATGTTTTTGCTGATGTAAGCCCCCCAGCGGGTTGTAAGGGCTGGGCCTGACGAGTAAAAACGCGCCCCGCCCCGCCCTATAATGAACTCTAGGCAAAAGGTATACCTTAGTGGTATCAGTATCAATGAAATTGGTGACCCTTGGAAGACTGCTCTTTAGATACCCTGCCAATCCCACCACTTGTAGGAATATTCGTCCACACCCACGTTTGTGATTCACAATCTGATTGTGGAAGGTTGTTGGGGTTGAACCCAGCCAGACAATCATATAAGATCGTTCTCTCTGCAATTTGTATTCATGATGCTACTGTGCTAAATACAGTGCTGGCATTACGAGAACCTGGTAACCGATTCCTTAGCAACCAATTGCTCAATCCGGAATCTAATTATCGGGAAATATTGGGCTTGAACCCAGCCAAGCAGTTGTATAAAGCACATCTAGGTCAAATCAATACCTATGAAATCTGTGACCATTCTAACACTGCTCATTACAATATTTATACCCTGTTGACTGCAGAACACGATGGCTGATTCCACTACAACCCTGCTCTGATCATAGAACCGATTGCAGGAGAGTGTTGGGCCCGCTGCTAGCCCTCCAATGATGTAAGATCCATCCCTCTGCAATCCGTATCCATCATATTGTAGGGGTGAATGGGATGCTTGTACTCCCAGAACCTGATGCCAGATCACTTCACAACCGTTTTTGTGATACTCAATCTGATATAGGGAGACTTTTGAGCGTGATGCCATCTACACTAAGCCATAACATCCATCTCTGTCGCATCCATACCCATGAGGGTGCTGACCATTGGGCAAGTAGTTTTTACAATATAGGTACCCTCACGATCTGTGAACCAGATGGTAGATACTTCCATGTCTACTACTTCAATCTGGTATCTTATCATCGGGAATTGTCTGACCTGATGCCAGCCTTACAATGATATAAGATACATCCTTCTATCAGCTTTATTTATAAGGTTAGAGGGCGGGAGCACCGAGATCCTCATAGCTGACCTCTTCACAACCTCGAATCTGATTCGGACCCCAGATCTATTTGCCAGGGTTTGTTGAACCTGATGCCAGCAACGCAGCTGTATAGAGTACTTCCCTGTCACATTGATACTTATAAAATCACTACCCCATGGGAGAGTGGTATTAGGAATTCAAATTATATTACCTTGAGGATACAAGGACTCAATGGCTAATACCTTCACGATCACGACTCTGATCTTGGATCTGATTCAAGGTGACCGTTAGGTTCAATGCCAGTTACATATTAGTACCAGTATAAGGTTTATCATGTGGCAACAATTCCACATGTAGGTATAAGGTCTATGGTAATGAGTGGAAAGTGAGCCTTTGGAGGGAAGCTGCCCTGTGGGTGTGAATTAGCCCGTACATTAGAACACCAAAGTACAAGTAGTACAATTAATTGTTTGAGGGCTAGTGTATGAAGTATATTCTGACTAGGGTAACCAAGGTGAGAAAGAGGTAAAATATGAAGCTTTCACTTATTGGTCTTGCAAAGCGCTAAAGTTACTATCTAGCACTCAATCTACTGGCCCTACAACATGTCCCACTACATCTCTTCCCTAAAGCTATCTGGTGAGTAAAGTGGATCTAGGAGCCTGATTGACCATTAGCGCAACAGCCAATCCAAGTGCATTTCAATCTAGAGCTAATTACTCAAAGTGCCCGACAGTGGAATAACGTAACTAAGTCAAAACAAATTACAGAAAATAAGAGCATTAGTGGCAGAAACTCAACAGTCGGAGGGGAGGATTCCATAGGTTGCACTTTGGAAGCGAGCCCCACACCCTATTCTCTCCACGCGGGCGACTTATCAGGAAGAGAGACAGACCACAGGTAAAGCGATATATTCTTGTTTCCTCGATAGTATATATTTCAAACTCATGTTTGAACTATCACTTACCATGGGGTAGTGGCAGCTGATGTTTGGGATATAAGAGAATGGCTTGGGAGCATTGTTCTAGCACTTCAGCTATCTTCATTTCTTAATCATGTAAAGCAAGTTTGATATCTACAGTGTGGCTGCCTATTAAGACAACACCTAATGCCTCTAGCTCAAAGCACCAGCCAACATTCTTCACCTCCCCCTGCACTCCTCACCTTCCTCCTAAATCCTCTCTCTCGATTTGATTATCCCCAAGCAGATCCTAGCCCTCTACGCCCACAACCCAGCACCTGACACCAGTATTGGATGTCTTAGAAAGTGGTATTCACACAGGTGCACAGTGCATTTAGAGAGCATGAAAAAGGGCTCATAGTATAATAATACAACCAATAGCATTTAAAAGCAGCACACATACTCAGACCAAATAAAGAATCAATAGTGACAAAATACAGCAGGAAATCTTATATCTTACTACCATGGCATTTAATCTACATGGTTAAACATATACTACCAGTACCCCATAGATCTACTAGTAGCACAAGGTACAATCCTCTTTTTTCCATTTAAATTCAAATGCCAAAGATGTAAGATAATAAATAAGCCTTGAGTTATAACATAACTTGAATTCTGATATTTGCTGGAAGAATAAGGTGTTACTCAGTTGACCTCTTAGTCTGGGTTGATTGTTTTTGTTTTGTATTTGAAAGAGTCATACTCATGAATGTGTTGAAAGGAGACCTTTTGAATAAAGAATTTCTTTAGAAGGACCGCTATTGCTTGGTGGGTCTGGAAGTTTGAAATTAGTTGCCATGTACACGCAAAATTGTGATTCACCGCATATTAATTGGTGTCATTAGCCTGAGTTATTTTGACATTAAGAGCTCAATTTATACTTCTCAAAAGAGCTACCACTTGAGTAATTTGAATGTCTGAGGGACTCAGCACCATAGTAACTATTAATGTGCAGCCAATGTGAATTTGAGTATGCCTGTCAACCAAATTTGCCATTCCAGACCTCGACAAGAGATAGTACTCCCTTGGGCTTTACAAAGGTGAATCTATATTCTCATTCTCTTCTCTCATTTCACTCTCACCTGTGTAGTCTGGCAGAGAGCATATTACTAAATTCACCACAATTCATACCCTCCAACCCCCTAAACGGTCTGTATAATAATTACTGCCTTCTTCTTCTCTCCCCTCTTTCCCTTTGGGTAGTGCCCTTCAACTTGCTGATATCTATGCCCACATCTCTGACTAATAACTACCAAATAATAATATTAGCGGAGACATATCCTCTGAATTTGACCATGACCTTTGATCTATCCCTGTGAGATGACCTCTTGCCTACCTGGAAAGGAATATGTTATTTTCCAATCTTATGTTCAATGCTGAATCATGCAGAGGAGGCCAGGTTTCCAATCTACTCGGCTGTTGCAATCATAGTGATTGTCACAAATCATGAATAACCAAGTCACATGTCACATAACTAATCCTTATTAGACTGATGTATATTATGTTTTACATAAGGATATCTTTTGACTTAGGATTTCAGATGACTACGCAAAAGAGTAAAATGTTTATATTATCATTGTTTTATTGTTTTAAGAACTCATGATTCTGACTCAGATGCTGTAATGACTTTCCTACTTGACTCATGTTATAGGCTATAGGTTTCACGCATATGACTCAGTAGAGTAAATAATTGATTTTCTGAGTTTTTATTGGTTAATAGAGGTTGCATAGTTGACACAGAAGGCTACTAGCAACTGACGGAATTCATATTATAACATTCTATAGATTCTGAGGGTTTGATGACTAATTTAGATGAGTTATCTGGGTAAGGGTAAAGTAAAGTTTAAGTATAAGAAGGGAGTTTTACACTCTTGAAAAGTGATCATCATGCTACCATCTAAGTGCTTTCCTACCAATATGTTTAATAAATCAAAGATTACCTTGCATTCTTTTACTCACTATTGCTTTTCACATCCGATTGGTCTGACAATAAATATAAGTCCATCAAGCACAATAATATCAAGAACGACCATTTAGTTCTACACAGGTTATGATCATGTGATGGGAGAAGAGTCCCTATTATCTCGAACTAAAAGATAGTTAGAAAGAAGTGCTATTGCCTACCAATCAAGGCAGTATATTATCAATATCACAGAGATAAGAACAAATTCTGACAGGTTGATCGGGAGAGTTACAGTAGTAAAGCTCCTGTAGTAGAAGAGAGCTCAATCACATGGATCAAGATTATGACCTAGTCCAATAATCAATAGGACAAATATTGCAGTGAAGAAAAGAACAGGGCAGAGGAGGGGCATATACCCCATACGCTTAAAATTGATCTCAGAATACTACAGCAATCACTGAACTACTGCTAGTGAAGTACTATGCGCATATGAAGATACTCCTCACACTGCAGATAGTGTTCATCCTGAGTGATCTGATAAACCTTTGCAAGGAATAACTTTCTGAAGTTGCATCCAGCATTGCTCTGAAGCTTGTAATCATTAGGGTAACAATATTTTTGTTGTTGGATAATTCAGGCTGGTTTCCAGCATTTTTGCATGTAGGTCCTAAGAGTCAAATGACTGTGATGAGTAAGCTTTGAATTCAACCTAGAGTGAGAGAGGTATAGGATCCTATAAAGTTAACACCAGCCATCAAATAGGACAGGATAGATCAAAAGAATGCAACTTTTCTGGATCTCTACTTTGGTTTCTTTCCCGAGACTCCTTTCCGGGATTACTACATCACTGGTGCAACAAATATTTTCCTAACTCACCTATCACCCTCCAGCCACCGGTCTTTCCCTAAGTATACTAAAGATTCAGGATCCATTTCCCACAACTAGGATAAGATATTGCGCTTTTCAAATCTTAAATTAATTGAGTATCCTTTTTGATTAAAAGCCAAGCCTATTTACCTTATACAATCTCTTCTAGAACTCAACCTGATCTCTATCATAAGCCAATTCTCCCCAATTTGAATCCTGTTACAGCCAACCATCACCAGAATGCTAAGGCTAGAAAACTTTCAATCACCAACCACAAGGCCAATATCATGGAGATTGAAGCAACTTGATATCAATGAAATTAGTACGCTTGTGGGAATAGCTTACCTAATATGAAAAGTGAAGTATACAGCTTTATAAGATGACCGTATATCCAAACCCAAGCACCTTGAGTTATCAGCTTCTGCGAAGCATCTGAAAAACAAGTCGGAAGGCTAGATGATTGCACGTTTCATGATATAATTAACTGATTGGAACAAAATTTAGAGAACACTACTTCTCTGATTATCGTGTTGCATATGTAGGCACTGCTTAATCCTTCGACAAGCTGGATAACGGAAATCATTACTCCATATGCTATATTACTATCGGTATGTTAGCATTTGGATTTAATATTCATATATTCTTTATCATGATGAAGAGGTCGTAGACTCTCTACTGCTGGAGTGGGGACACCCTCAGATCAAAAAGCAGTTCAAGAGATTCTCTGACTTGAGCTGAGCAAGATTTCAGGGTCAACCAGTTTCACATTTTGTTCTGACAAACTGAATTGTTAAGAAGATACTTCATACCTATTGCAGTCAAAGTAGCATGCATATTAGTATAAATAGTAGGCCTTACCCCTAGTGGTTGAAGAATCATCAAGCAATGGAGAAGAGACCTTAACAATATAACAAGTTAGCAAGGTATATTCCAACTCTCGGATATTTGACTATCCTTCATTGTTCTACCTTAAGCAAACAATTTCCTGTAAGCATTCCTGACCATCAATCCATTGTTGCCAATATCTTCGGCGTAGTTAGCTTGGAGTCCTACCAAGGTAGTAACAATACCACATTCATTGAGATTAATGTGTTTCACTCTCATATTAATGAGCTGCATGTTTGTATATGCATGTTCTACAACTTAATTGTAGAGACACCAGACTTGATCTCGGACCTGGGGATACATGTGACTGCAATTATCCACAACTATCAAAAGGATTTGCTTGAATTTATGTATACCACCTAGCGTCTTCAGACCGGTCTGTAGACATTATTCAGAATAGACTTAGATCAAGTTCTAATGTCTAGCCTAGTGATCAGTCCTTGCTGCCACTAAGTATTACTAAGCCCTAAATAGACCTGTAATATTGAAACATTCCTAGTGCCTCAAAGAAGTTGACATTCCTCTGTACACCTAGTGTTGGTATTTAGCACTCTATTAGAATGTTACAATAGCAAATAAATCAGAGAGGAGATCAATTTACCTGTAAGAGGTTATTTTCAGTGAAGTATCCAATAATTTAATGATGAAGCTTACACTTGTCTTGTTTTACATCCTGATAAACGTTAATGTTGTCTGGTTTCTCATTAATTTCTATTTGTCTATTGGTGTTATGGTATAGCTAACAGAGTACCATTCCAGGCTAAGTAGGCCAAAGATATTCAAGACAACGGATTAATAGTCAGGAAAGCTGGTAGGTAATTGTTTGATAAAGGTAGGAAAATAAAGTGTAGTCAAATATCCAAGAGATAGAATATAACTCGCTAACCTGTGATATGGTTAAGGTGTCTTCAACGTTGGTTGATGATTCTTCAACCACCTGGCAAGAGGCCTACTCTTTATACAAACGTTTATGGTACTTTGGCTTCAATAGTTAGGAAGTATCTTCTTAACAATTCAGTTGGTCAGAACAAAGTGTGAATATTGTTTGACAATGAAATCTTGCCCTGTGTCACAAATTGTGACTAAGCAAGGCAAATTTCACATGACTAATGTATATTAGTTATAAGGTATGTTAGTTTCACGCTATGACATCATTTGACTCATAGGTTTTCACATGACTACGCACTTGCGAGTAATCAGTATGTTATGATTTGTTGATAGTTTCATGACTCGCGATTGTGATGTCATATGATGTAATGACTTTGGCACATGACTGATATTATGAGTGATGGGTTTCATGGATGTGACTCACTCGAGCAGATGACTTAGGTTATGGGTAGTGATTGGTTAATAGTATGTTGTGCAGTGACTCATATGACTCATCTGATGGATGTCAAGCTATGATTCACTATGAGTCATAGAGGTTGTGTTACGAGAGGTGATGAGTCACCAGGGTTACGGTTGAGGGAAGATGCCTATATAAGTGGCTTGGTTGCGACCAACGGATGGGCACGAATTATCTCCTCTCCACCTCCGCCGATTGAAATCTCAACACTACGAGAAATCATTATCACTTTTCCCCACGCACCTCTCTTCTCCCATGAAGGCTACTACCTAGAAGTTGATGTTAAGCCACCTTCCCTTCTCTTCAGAGGCCTGTCGGCCTCCCCTCCTTGGGGTTCTTGTTTCCTTTCATCATTGACACGCTCATGAAGTAGGGTTCTCCCCCTTACATGGCACTTGCTTTGCACCTCGGTTAGCATTTTGCTTGGTCTGAAAGCTTCTTGCTGCGTTCATGGTCGGCGTTACAGTGTCAGACTCTCAGTCGAAGTAGGCCTCAGCTTGCTGGGCTTGTACCTCTGATGGGGAAAGTCTCGGTTAGTAACATCTCGGTCCCCACTCGGTTGGGTGGTCATCCCAACAGCCCTTTCTATGGCCTGTTTTTCATTTGTTGCTAGCCTGTTCACGATTCGTCCTTCCTCCGCCTCCTGTCTCTGTCTGCTTGCAGCATTACTGCTACAGGAGCTGGCACCTTACTGCCTCATGAACCTCCTTGATCGTCGGTCCCCTCCTCGGTTACGCCCAGTCGTGGTATTGCACTACCTCGGTGCCCGGGGTCCAACCCCTTGGATAAATGTAATTACCGGCCCGTCCATATAGACATCTTTGCTGGCCCACAAGTCTTGTGGTTTTCTCAGGCCACAAGGGTCGCCCATCCTCCTTGCCAACCCGGTGGTTTTGACCTTTGTTTTTTTTGTTTAGGGGAGCCTGTAGAAGGGTTTGGGTCTCTCTCCTGTACGTCTCTATGAATTGTTTCCTTACATGTGTGTGGTATTATTGTCTTAGGTGCAAGGGGAGAAGGATTTTTCCTATGAGTTTGGGGTGTTTGATTGTTCCCATGAAGAGGTGAAGGGGGCAGTTGTTGGATTTAAGGTTTTCTTTACGCCATAGCTAGTGCTACATGCGAGTTCTGGTACCATAAAGAATAAATACATGATATAAAAAGAAAAAAAAGAAAAAGAAAAGCGACCAACAGATGGGACCTCTCCTCCACCCCCGGCGATTGAAATCTCAACACTACGGGAAATCATTGTCATCCTCCCCCACCCACCTCTCCTCTCCCATAATGGATACTGCCTAGGAGTTGACGTTAAGCCACCTTCCCGCCTCTCCTGAGGCCTGTCGGCCTCACCTCCTCCGGGTTCTTGTTCCCGTTCGTCGTTGACACCTGCTCATGATATTCTGCTCTCCCCCTTACGACGTACTTGCTTCGCACCTCGCTTAGCGCTTGCACGGTCGGAAACCATCTCGCTTCGTTCACAGTCGGCGCCACGGTCTCAGACTCGCTGTCCCAGTAGGCCTCCGTTTGCTGGGCTTGTACGTCTGATAGGGAAAGCTTGGGTTAGTTATGTCTCGGTCATCGGCTTCGTCCTTGTCCCAAAAGCCTTGGCTATGGCCCTTCGGTCGGTTGGGGCTAGTAGCCTGCTCGTCATCCCTCCACCTCCCCCCTCCCAGTTCCGTCGGCTGGCACCGTACTGCTCTTTGAGCTGGCACCTTCCTGCTAAACCTCCTCCCCGGCTGGCACCCTGAAGCTCCCCGTCGGCTGGCACCCCACTGCTTCTCAGCGGCTGGCACCCTACTTCTCCTCTTCATCGGCAGGCATGTCCTCTACTCGTTGGCTCCACTCGCCTACCTTCCCCCTCTGATCTTTTGACCTTTCCTCGCTTACTCGTAGTCACGGTATACCACTGCCTCCGTGGCTATTGTCTAACGCCTTGGATCAATATAATGACCTGCAGGACAGGGCGAGCGGTGATAGTGGGCCCACGGTATCCGTGTTTTGTTCTGTTGACCGGCATCTATCCACCCCCTCAGGCCCGCCTTTCGGGTCCTAGCGAACTAATCTTTTCTTTTGTTTTGGGGAGCCTGCAGAAGGGTTTGGGTCTTTCTACCTGTACGTTTCTGTGTATTGTTTCCTTATATGTCTGGGGTATGTTATCTTAGGTCCTAGGTGGAGTTGACTTTCCCTACGGACTCAGGGTGTTTAATTTTTCCCATGAAGAGGTGAAGCCGGCAGTGGTTTTGTCTTATAGGTTTGTTTTTCCTCCTTGCTCGCGCTGCATAAGGCTCTTTGTACCTAAAAACAAATAACACATGATTACAAAAATAAAAGAAAAAAAGAAAAAACAACCCACAGATGGGACATGAACCATCTCTTCTACCCCTCCGGCGATTGAAATCTCAACACCTCGGGAAACAATCGTCTCCTGCCTCCACCCACCTCTCTTTTCCCACGATGGCTTCCGCCTTGGAGCTGACGTTAAGCCACCGTCCCTCCACTTCTGAGGCCTGGCGGTCTCCCCTCCTGCGGGTTCTCGTTGTCGTTCATTGCTGACACCTGCTCATGAAGTTCGGTTCACCCTATGACCCCGCACTTGCTTTGCACCTCCCTTGGCATTTTGCTCTGTCGGAAAGCTTCTCGCTTCGTTCACGATCCCTGTTACCGTGTTTGACTCTCCGTCAATGAAGGCTTCAGCTTGCCGGGCTTGAACCTCTGATGGGGAAAGCTTCTGTCAGTAACATCTCGGTCCTACCTTGGGCTCGTCGTCGTCCCAAAAGCCCTTGGTCTGGCCTGTTTGTCAGTTATGCCTAGCCCGCTTGCGATCCTTCCTCTCCGATGTTCCAGGTCTTGTCCACTTGCACCGTTACAGCTACAATAGCTGGCACCTTACTACCTCTTCCTTCCTGATTGTTGGACCCCTTCCATTATGCCCAGTCCTGGTATTACACTACCTCTGTGGCTGCCCCCGACGCCTTGGATTGATGTAATTAACCGGCGGGACCTTATGTTAATAGTTAGTTGTTGGCCCATCCTTCGGTGATTCTCGCACGTCCCGATCACATTCCTCACCCACAGGCCGCGGAGTGGCCTTCCCCAAACCTTCTTTTGTTTTCGGGAGCCTGCTGCAGGGTTTTCGATCTCTCCCCTTTACGTTTCAATGAATTGTTTCCTTATTTGTCTAAGGTGTTCTTATCTTTGGTGCTAGACCAGGGGCACTTTTCGTATGATTTCGCGGAGTTTGATTTTTTCCCATGAAGATTTGAAGGGAGCGGCTGGATTTTTGGATTTATATGTTTTGTTCTCTCTATAGGTCGCGCTGCATAAGGCTATTTGTACCTAAAACAATGAACGCATGATTCCGAATAAAATAAAAAAGAAACCGACCATGAGATGGCATCTTCACGCAACTATCTAAGTACTTTTCTATACTCAAGATATTGCAATACGATTAGACTTTATTTTATTTACATACAATCCTCCTCTACAAGAGCCTACACTTTAAGAAAGTACACAGAGACTATTGTGATAGTCTCAGTGACAGGTATCCCGAACATATGACTATTTTGATAGTTCTATCAAGCTCTACAATCCACCCATCTTATTATCTGCAGAGATAGTATCCTTCGACAGATCACTCAAGACAAGCAAGCCAGTTCCATACTATCTGAGGAGATAGTACTTTCCTACTTCTTGGTTCAGAAAAAAGAGTCTATGGTACATGGGACCCGACTGTTGCACTACCTCTCAACACTAGGATTGTTACACACCAGATCTGTCTTTCCTCTCCATCTGACCAAATCCTCCTTGCAGGACCTATTAGAGGTTTGACGGTCACTCAATTCTGGGTCACCACCTAGCTAATTACTAACCATCTAGGCCATACATTGACTTCCAGGTAGTTGAAGGATTAACAGTTGTAGGCTTGAAACTGACAAGGGAGGCTGTAAGGCTTCCCGGGCATGACGTGAATGCCTGTCTCATGCTACACAGTACATTGTAGCATGGCTATCGGTTATTATTAGACTCTAGTGTCACAAGGCTTATGAGTACAAGAGGATGTTCCGAGTGTGTAGCAGTTGCTAGTGCCCATGCCGTTTCTCATGGTCTTCTGATCGGTTTCATATTAGAACGAAATTGGTTTCCATGGTATTTTTTCATTTGGTAGATCATTGTTGTGAGGGGTTTCCTTTGTAAAGGTTAGGGCAAATTGAATTGCCTTATTTGTTACACTGATATGTGACTCATACAGGGCTATGAGTTGGGCTCTGCAAGGCTTGGGTAGGATTTTCTTATTATATAAATAGCACTCCTCTTCCTATCTCCTTGATTCTTTACACCTCATGGCATTTCTTTCACATCTCCTGTTGCTCCAAATATTAGATTTTCTATTGTGAGAGCCAAGACCCATGTCAAGAATCCACAAAACTTGATCCTGATCTACTGTCATATGATCAGCCTTGACCCATGAGCCTGAAATCATCATCTCTGAACCTTTAGTTAAGCAATCGCTATTGCTTAGAACCTCCCTGTCTATTGAGGACCTTGAGTTCACATCCAGTCCCAAGACCCTTTTCAACAGTTCAGCAATGGGAATCTTTTGATCATGGAAGCCAGGATTTTGGTTCCGAAGGGTCCTATAGTGAAGTAGAGTTGCTGATAGAGGGCCTAGTTTGTATAACCAAAACTGCAAGTGGGCTATTGAGTTCAGATAGATATCATCTTTCCTAATGGTATACCAATTGGGCATTGACATACTAGCAATATAAAGGAGCCTTCCCCCTCTAGGCAGAGGAGTTGCACGGTCTTGTAGTGGGAAGGGTATAGGTGAAAGGTCAAAATGGGTAACCGGTGCCCTGTGTCTTTACAGCATTCTACTTAAGTAAAGTGAGAGACAGCCCTCTCTGATAACCAACAATCTTTAAGAGAACTTATTCAGTGAAGTTTTAGGAAATAAGGAAATTAGATTTCACTGCTACATTCATGTTGGAATTATCCTTTATCATTTTTGATCCTTACTTGTAAGTTGAGTCTGTGGTGGGTCTTTGGTACAATTGCAATCTTAGGAACCATTTACCCATAGAGTATCTCATTAAACTTTCATTTCGTACCTATAGCTAGAAAGTGACTAGCCTTACTCCTTGGATTGGATGGTAGTGGAGAGACTGGTTGTGTAAGTAAGAGACAAAAAGCACCTTAATAGTTCAGTATCTTTGCTTTTTAGATTACTTCTCGCTTTCATAACCCTGGAAATAGAATACCTTGTCATTAATTGTGTTCAAACCCTTTTTATGGAACCTTTCATTTGGTTGATTTGTGCTTCCCATTACTAGAAAGAAAGAAAACAGCTAATCCCAATTATCCAATACATTTCATCATATCTACCGCAAACTCAACTTACTTAACAAAATGAAGCAAAAACTGACAAACAAATGTGAGTGACTAGCGATAACTACCCAACCTACCATCTAGCATGTCCCAAATTTCTCACTCAAGGACCGACACCACTCCATTTCCCCTCCGCCCTGTACGCTTATTGCTAACTGCCTCTTGTTAAACAGTTCTCTCTGGATGTGCCATCATGGCCAACACCCTCCCATTCATATTCCTAACGCTGGTGAGCCCCCGGCGGCGACCCATTCAGATTATACAGATAACAATTGGTATGATTGCCTCTATTATCTACGTAGCAGATAGAGGCCAACCTGTCGAGTTCAAGCCTGGATTTCTGGCGAGCTAAGGCGAAAGTGGTTTTGCCATTGCCGTGGATAGTGGCAACTGGGAAGCGGGCCCCATGCATTTCATCTAGGAATACACTAGGGCCAAGGTGGTTTTGTTGGGGTTAGAAATTTCAACCATGCAAAGGCGGGCTTTGTACTTGTGACTTACATTACGCTCGAATGTTGGCCTGCCAGCTCCTGGGATTAAAGAGGTGAGCCTGCTGAGAAATGGGCAGCTATTACAGACTTCAAGAGCGAAGGTGCCGCTGCAAGTCTTTAAGATGGTTACAAACTCATGTCTGGTTCCCTGGTGCAGGAGGACAAATTTAGCCCATTCTGCGCCGACACCCAATACATCACCGTAGAAGCCTGAGAGTCTACCGCAGGTGGCAAGACTGATACAGTACGAGAGTGAGACCTTCCCATCAATTACATCAGTCATGTGAACATCCACCCAAGGTTGCAAATGGTCTGAGAATGGACTAGTCTGGACTGCACGGTCTAGACATAGTCAGGTTTGGTCTAGAGTTCATTACGGGGCCTCCAGGGTCCCGTTCCGCGCCCTGCCACACTGTACAGCTTGGTGCGGGGCGTGTTTTTATCAGGTTCCCTGCCCCTTCTGCCTGCTCCGCCCATTCCCCTGACGGCCCCCTGTTAAAATAGCTGGAGAGAAATGGGCCGGTCCAGGGAATGAGGAGGGACTCGCACCGGACAGGGCTGGGGCAGGGATTACAGTAAAAATCTCCCCCCCGGCCCCGTCTAAGGGCGGGGTGTGGTGAGTGAAAACCCTTCTCGCCCTGCCCCATAACGAACTCTAGTCTGGTCCGAGGTTATGAATCAGGCCGACTGCACGGTCAATGGCAAGAGAACTGGCTAGACTAGTGTTCGTTATGGGGCCCCATCCAGGGAATGGGTGGGGGCTCGCCGCAGACGGAGGCGGGACGGGCATCACCCCCGAAATATCCCTCCCGGCCCATTGTAAGGACAGGACCTGGGCAGTGAAAACCTGCCCCCCCGCCCCCTAACGAACTCTACACTAGACCAGACCAGGTCGGACTACCCAAGTCAAGTGATATTCCATGCTGTTATTTCAGTTAGTGGAAAGACTAGTACTTCTCATGATCATGCTCCAGCATGAAGTTTGGGTATGCTTGGGCACGGTTTATGCTCAAACATGGGCCACATCGTCTTTTCAAGCATGATCATGTATATTTATCTCTCATGTGATAGGAGTTTCTTTTACTTAATCCTGAGCTATTATCTTCAGTTAAAATGCCACCGACAAGACTCACACCCGCCCTCACATCCATTGTTCACTTCAGAATCTTTCCACACAGGCACATGTATTGGCTGATGAAGGATAACCACCGATCCTGCGCTCGGATATGTTGTCGGGTGGATTCAATATTCTGTTTATTACTATATACAAGGACCATGCCAATCAAGGCTTTGATCCCTTAGGCATTGAGAGGTTATGTCATCTATTCTCTATAGAGGTTGCTAGCTACGGTTCACCTCTAGTAGTAAAAGCTCTGCTCATATATGTGATAGCCCTATGGCTCAGCATATGCCCTATACATCCGTTCATGCCGTAGAATGTTCCTGATGTCCACACTCTGGTGTTCCTCTATACATGTAAGCTTTCCCTATACCTCAGCCATCTCCGCCATCTCTGTGCTCCACCACTGGGATTAATATACCATAATTGGCATTGTATTCTGAGAATTGAGTCCAAAGTTCTAGGAGGGCATCCTCCCCACAATCCGTTCATGGCATAGTTCATGTTAGGCCTGCCAATTTTACTGGTACACATCGTTCTTCAGTATTTGATCTTCAAATAGAAGGTAAACGGCAATCTTGCCTAATTTCTGTATGACAACGGAGAGATAGCAGATGTCTAAATAGGGACTAGCATCATACACGGGAGAGAAGGCGGGAAGGGGAAGGGAAGAGGGGGAAAACTACAACATCAACTTAAGCTTCTGATAACAGATCTAGCCGAATTCTCCTATTACTTCGGTATCTGGAACCCCTTCGACTATTGAAACCAACTATGGCCAATCTGCGACAAGTCTAAGCAAACTCAGCGAGGCTTGCAGGGATTCCAAATTAGACCAGTCTTTGACTAGATGAGACTTGACTGGACTAAATATTTCCGTCAAGTCCAATCCCCTTCTCCCTTCTTGACTGACCAGTGGGTCTTCTCTTCGAGACTTGACCGGTCAGACTATTCGGAATCCTGCATCCACCGGTGTGAACACATCCAGCTTGAAAGAAAAAGCTATCTCAGCTTGGCCATTTGCACGTTGTTCGCGGATTATTACTAGGCCGGATTTGTAGTTTGTGAGGGTGGTGAAAAGGAGATCGGAGGGGGTAAAATGGACGTGTATGTTAGGCCTCGATCGTCATTGTTGAGGATGTTCTCTTATCCTTGGTCAGTGGAGAAGGGGTTATGAATGTATGCGGTTTCGTGGTGTAGTTGCTTCGACCAGAGTCTAATACCGGTCGGTAGCGGTTCGAGCCTGAGCGAAATAAATAGTTTTTTCTCTCCTCTTTCCACATACAAATTCCTTGTTTATTCATTCATGGTGCGATATATTTAATGTTTTTTCTGGGATTGGATTGGATTGGATGGGGTGGGTGGGGAGTATTGTGGAAGTGGGAATTGCAATTTATCTGGGTTGCTCATGGGCAGAAAACAGTTACAGTAATTTTGTTTATTTATTATTCTGTTTAGCTATCTTGTCAACTTGAGGTCCTGCTGCAGATTTCCGGGTGCGGGGTTTATAAGTGCTTTTTTTTCTTTCATTATGGCTCAATATTAGTTGCTAAACAAGAAAATAGAGGGTGTTTGCTTTTGATCTTTTAGTATTCTTTAACCGGGATGTTCTTATCCTCGGTTCTATTAGCTACTTATCACTCGTTAATCCCTGTGAAATGGGACATATAAGATTGCTAGACTCAAGGCGGCCACCCCTTCATCTAACTCCCCACTCACCCAACCTTTGAGTCCCACAATTATTGGAAAGCCGTGTGGCACACCCACCGCTGCATACTCAACATGTTCGGCTACCTCGCCTGCGAATTCTCCTCCACCACCGTGAACACCATCCTAGGCTAGTCCCACAAGTTAGAGAAATTAGCGAAGGCGACCGGAACAGCGCTTGCTTTACCATGGCCATGCCATCCTCACCTACTGTCCTTCCCCTCAGGAGGGATGGGGATGGTGATTGTGATAACAGGCATATCAGTGGGCCAAGATGGGGGGCCGTGGAGAGTGTCATTGGGGCAATTAGTTCTATGAGTTTAGGAGGGGTATGGGTGAATAGCGGTAGTGATTCGACTCCGAGAGTTGGGGTTATCGAGGTACAAGATGACGTTCCAGATGAGTACTACGACGCCTCCCAAGCGACCTGGTACCAGGAGCGCTGCCATTGCTGCTGCGTTTGCTACCATACGGCAATTATCAAGTCAGACTAGGGTGTGGAATTCCAACTTGCTGCTGAGGCCCGGGGAAGATTATGGTGCCAGTTACGCCGTTGGAGATTGCCGTCCCGAAGGCAGTGGTTTAAACATACAGCGGAACAGGTGAAATGGAGAAAGCAAACTAACAGCAATGAGGTGCTGGCATTATGGGTGTCTAATTAGCACTGGACATTCTTCGTCTGCTTTTTTTTCTTGTGAACCTCTTTCAGCCTCTATAACCTCATATGACTGGCGTCTAACATTTTGGATAAGGACTTTGGGCCGAAATTTGAATAGTCTTTCGCCCGCACTTCCATCTTTGATCATAGGCGGCTCCATGTACCTCGTAGGTTACTTGGGTGCTTGCCTAACATCGTGCAAGGTATACTTCCTGAGGATGAAGAGTTGAGCGAAGAATAATATCCGTATGGGTTTGTGAATTTTTCTGCTATAGTATCTCATGGATCGCTTTCCTCTGCACTCCTACGGTTTCGCATTGCGGCAGCAACGGCTTATGCAAGGCAACAAGCCTTAGTCTACGACTTCAGATGACGAATTAAGAACTCGAAGAACTAACCCAGATGGCTAGGACAAAGTAAATATCTCAGAAGATATTGTCTTCCAAATTTGAAAGATCTATTGCCGAGAATCTCAGGCCAGCATTTAAAGTATAGCCTTCACAGAGACCGATTTCCTAAAAGAAACGGTCCACAGGTTAAAGAGGTCTGACTCTACTAGTAATGCTAGGGCAAGGTTTTTATCTGTCACAGAGGTGGCGGAATTGATCGTCAGGCTAACTCGGGATGCCCCAGAGAAATGAGCAAATGATGCTCTTCCAGAGCCAAAAAGAAATTGGCGATATATGGGAAAAGACAGCGAAGTAGTAGAAGACTGTTTTGAGATGGTATATACCCAGTGGAAGCACTTTCTAGCTAGGAATGATATATGACGGGATGAAACGAGCAAGAAAGTAGATTTTTGTAAACAGCCAAAAGATGGTGAGGTTTGGGATGCGTTAGATGGACCAACAGGGCTATATGACAAACCTACGGGGAAAAGTGTCCTAGAAAAGGAGCAGAAACACCATGAGGATTTGATGAGGAAGGGGAAAGGACCTATTTAGGAAGCCTAATGGGCTCCTGCTCATTCTTGCGCATCATATGGCATCAAGTTATTTGTAGTTGGAATGGCATGTAAATGATCGAAATTTTTGAATCATTAAGGTCCCGAGAAGAAGACGTTCGAAATCAACCACGGATTGTGTTTCTCTTGTCGCCAGATTTCCCATCAAATCTTTCTTGATTTGGGCCTTCTTGTACTTCTGTTTTCTGGTACTATATTACTCTCAGAGTGGGTATCAGGGCGACATTTGTCTAGGCAGTGTTCTCTATGGGGCAGTATGTCCGTCCTGCAAGTGGACAGCGGTGGATGGTGTTAAACGGTCCTGTCCACCCTGTTTCGAAACATCCCCTGCAGTCTGGTTCAAAGGACTATGACCCTCCCCTCCCCCATAAATAATGCGCGTGAACTGACCTCAATTAGTAAGTAAGCAATCCCGGCCGGGGCGTGGATTCCTTATGCCATCTCATATTTCCAAACACTACTGACAGCCTAGCAGTATGGAGACTGCAAGCTGGGTATTGTCTCACCTGTCAATAGCTTTTGGTGTTGTAGGAAGGATTGTGTATGCGATTGCATGGTTGGAGAGTGGGTGGTTAATATCGGGCTTTTGCTGTTATTTGTGCAAGTCAGGAACAATCCCCAGAAGAGCGAGAATTGGGATTATTTTCTTCAGCGAGAATGAACCACCCTATGCGTTCTCGCCATTTTGTGTATTCTTCATCAAGCGAATCGATTTATCAGTGCTCTCTTGCCAAGTCTTTACTCTTTCACTTTGACAGTTTTTGTCTGTTTATTTCTTTCTTCTCTATCCCCCTGAGAGTTTGATAATTCTGCCATTCAACGAGAGCCCGATGATTGTGCAAAATGTTACTTAACCTTCCATAGCATATGTTACCGAGCAGCCCTTGTCGAACTCCTTAGATAGGATAAACCCTTCGAGATCACACCGATACCCAGATTTATAAGGAGACTGTGATCCTCCGCACTTGTACCAGTGGCCTAGATAGTATATCCAACTGGTTGATTAGTCGCTGCAAGGCTGCTATGTGCTATACCTAGATCCAAAAACAGCTCGATCCGCTTTTTGATATTTTTAAAGCCTGAAAAAGATTTCGCATTATAAGGTTCTAAAGAAGGTACGACTACGCTGGAAATGACTGCCTGATCTAAAACATGGTCTGGCGGTCAACACCATCCTCGCCAGGTTCCGAATTTACTGCTTCAATCTTTTTCTGTCAGTCATTCTCATAGCGGCTACCCCGGACTATAGCCTCAAGCTTGTTTATTGACTGTGAAATAGAATCTAGAGAAACAAAGCCAATAAAATTATTTGGTAAAGAAAAAGCGAGATCAGTCCGATTAATCTAGTAGATACATACAAGCATGAGCCTTCCCGGTAGGGTGTCTGCCAAGTCGCTCTGAGCTCGAAGTTATTATTGGTAGGGTAGGTCCAACCTTATAGCTCAACCCCTCCGCTTTAATCCCCCTTTGTTCACCTTTCATGGATTCGTCTTTTTTGGCTTGTTTATCTCCCCTCAATTCTTCTCTCTTTGGCTTCTTGTCCGATTTGGCTCTCATATTTTCGGTTCTGAAGAGGATATCTCTAGCAGCGCCATTGAGTATGTGCCTGAACAACGGGTAAGAATAGAACCACTGCCTCACGAAAATAATGCTTCTCAGTTCTTTGAAGCACGAAGTGTTTATCGCTTTGCTAGCTCCCGTTTTGGAGCAGCTTCAGTCTTTTTTTTTCTGTCGCGGGGAATGTTTTGCTCCCCTTTCCTTTCCGAGGGTCGATCTGGGTCTGAAGGGCGTTTCTCTTTCTTGTCGAAGCCAATTGTCCATTGGAAATTATAGAGGCAGTGTTGTGGTTTGATTGGGTGTTTAAAGTGGTAGGGAAAGACCGACGGGTTTCCACAATGGTTTTCTTCCTCCCTGCTAACACTCTTAATTTTCATTTCCAAAAATATTCCCCTCATCACAGCCACCACTGTCAGGAAAATAGCAATTGTGTGACAACTGCTCCGCGCCCAACTGCCCAAGGATACGCAAGAGCCTGCGCAGGCCAGCCGGAAACTCTTGGGCAATCGCTGCTCCCGAGTCCTCCGAGAAGCCACCCTCTCTAGTTCCCAGACTCGGCAATAGAAGTTACACACAACTACGAAGAACTACCGATGATGACAACGGAGAGGGTGCGGATGGCTGAAAGGAGAATCTAGATGAGAGGGATCGTGGCAGCGATTCTGAAGAAGATGAGTGGAAAATGGGTATGTTTATAGCGACGACTACAGCGATCTCGACAGCGAAGGGGAATCCATGCAATTATCAAGGGAAAGCAGGGTGGATTTAAAGGTATAGTGGGACACCAGACACGACCTGAGATACCCCTGGCACACTACTGGATGGAGGGATATTTTTTTAAGGCAATTTGGCCTTTTAGTTTGAATTAAATAAAGTGCTATTAACACAAATAGACAGGCAAACCCACAAGAAAGCAGACATGCAAATTCACAAGCAAGGTGACATGAAAACCCACAAACAAACCAACAAGCAAACCAATCAACCTTGGGGCTCTAGCCTCTCTTACCACCCAAGTAGTTGTCAAGTTTGTCATTAATATAGTCGAATCGGCTGTTGCTAGTCTTCCCAATAGTTTCCATTTTTGCCTCAATGGTTTCTATTTGTGCCATAAGAATCCTTCCACCATTAACAGCAACATCCTCAACATGCTTTCTTATCCTCTCTTCTCGAGAGATATGGTAAGAATAAACCTTCAAGATTACCTAAGGTATGTGTATTAGCATAGGTCATACAAATCGAATGCATGTCATACACCAAGAAATCCAACCAGGATTGTGCCCACACTCAGAGCCTGCAGTCCCATAAAATTGTTTTCTGTCTCATATTTGAATTCAGCCAGGTTGGTGATAGAATCCGCAACACAAGTATTCACAGTGGCAATATCCTAATATTCATTAGACTTCTATTCCGGGAAAGTTGGATAACTAGTTCATACTGCCGGCCACCGATAAATTGTATTGAGCCCCACTGGCACAACTGTGTCATGCCTGACTAGATTGCTTGTGTTGATCCAAGTAGGGGATGGGCCTTTCACACTAGGAAGTGGTTCTTGCACATGAGGGCCAGGGGTCTGTAGGACAGTGGTCTCCGAATACCCCTGTCTCTAAATTGCCTGTTAATTTAATACTCGAACTACTCAAGTACAGTATCTCAGAGTGTCGTGAGATTCTAGAGTTGCGTGAGTCCTAAGGTAAAAATGGGTAACATACTTTACGGCCATGCAGCTCTTCGCCGGGATGTGTCTCACCATGGCAACCACAGGAACATCAAAGGTATATTTGATTATCTTCATACATTGTCCAATAAGATAATAAAAATTTGTTAAATCGTACTTTTGAATATGGAGATTCAGAATCTGGTATTTTCATTTGATAATAAAAGACTCTTCTTCTTGTATATTAACTTTAGTCTGAACTGGTTCAAATACCATTTTTTATACAATAGTTGTGGAGAAAGTTGAAACCAACAGCAAATATGATAGTTTACGCATGTAATAGGATCTTATAGGGCTAGTATTTGATATCAAAAGTGTTTTATTATTGGCTTATAGCTATGTTGGAAGATGCTGCGACGGTAAGAACAAGAATAGCGAAATAGATAGCATATAAACTGGATAAGATGATATCTGCTAATGTGGTTTACCTTAGATTCCAATACTTTCTGATATACTTCAGTTAAGTAATTCTAGATATGATATAAACTTTCAAGGCAGTTGGTTAAGTCTTGCATATTTTATTCTATAATTATTGGTAAGTAATTTAGTAGGAAATAATACCCTTTGGCCACAACCATGGAGGCTACATGTGCAGGATGAGGCTAAAAGCTGGGTTATGGTATCTGCTAATATATTTAAAGCTATCTAAGAAGTTTTAGTGAGATTGGATATTGGGATTTGGAGATTTCACATCTGAACTCCAATAAGACGGAACTTTGCTCTAGATATTTAGTGTTTTTGGAGTTGTGATGCGAAATCTCCAAATCCGAATATCCAATCTCACTAAAACTTATTAGATAGCTTTAAATATATTAGTAGATACTATAACTCAGCTGTTAGCCTCATCCGGCTTATGTAGCCTTCATGGTTGTCGCAAGAGGATATTATTTCCTTCGAAATTACTTTCTAATACACATTGAATACAATATGCAAGACTAAACCAACTGCCTTGAAAGTTTATATCATATCTAGAATTACTTAATTGAAGTATATCAGAAAGTATTGGAATCTAAGGTAAACCGCATTAGCAGATATCATCTTATCCAGTTTATATGCTATCTATTTCGCTATTCTTGTTTTTACTGTCACAGCATCTTCCACCATAGCTACAAGCCAATAATAAAACACTTTTAATATCAACTACTAGCCCTATAAGATCCTATTACATGCGTAAACTATCATATTTGCTGTTGGTTTCAACTTTCTCCACAACTATTATATAAAAAATGGTATTTGAACCAGTTCAGACTAAAGTTAATATACAAGAAGAAGAGTCTTTTATTATCAAATGAAAGTACCAGATTCTGAATCTTCATATTCAAAAGTACTATTTAACAAATTTTCATTATCTTACTAGTACAATGTATGAAGATAATCAAATATACATTTGATGTTCCTGTGGTTGCCATGGTGAGCCACATCCCGGCGAAGCGCCGCATAGCCGTAAATTACTTTACATGCCTTCACTTATTTCAAAACTTAGCGCCCAAGAGGAACTTCAATCCAAGAGCAAAAAAGAAAAGTATCAAAGAAAATTTAAAAGGAGGGTTCACCACAGGAAAATCCATGCCAAGTGGGCAAGAGTGCCCCCACTTTCGCAACTCGAGAATCTTGAGACCCTCTCGGATACTGTACTATGGATACCTAACAAACTTACCAGGAAAAGAGCTCTCGCAGGGTGAGTACCCAAGTAAGAGGGGCGACGTGCCAATAGGAGCCTCAGCGAGTCAAGCAGCCTTGCAGACATCATGCTGATATGAGGTAGATACGCCGAGTTTGTGATAGTTATGAAGTGATGGGGGTGAAAGAGAGGGAGAGGAAGGTATGGGAGAGGGATGTGGGATGGCTAGGTGTGGTATTTAAGTTTTTGGGTGTCAGGGTAAGTTAGGTGCACATAACGCACCTACCTACCGCGTGGTTGTCATTGATGGCCTTGGACGATAATGCGCTGAGTCACCGACCGAACTAACTACCCATGAGCCTGAATGATGGCTTGCTGGTTTAATAATTGAAGCGACAGCACCTGTATAATATGCGCAGGTGGATGAGTGTGTGTTTTTGAGTGGATAAATGAGGGAATGATTGAAGTTTGAGGGGTAGAGGCTGGAATCTATGCCATACCGGTACCGGTACTGGTACGGTGCTGGATCAACTCTGCCTGCCGGGCATTATTCTGTCTGCTAAAGGACTACTTATATTATTATAGTATCACACCCTATTTTTTCTATGTCGAGGCACTGGATAGAATTGACGAAACAGTTTATGGCTCCACCGCCATTAACCTTAGGGTTGTCAATATGCTGCGAGGCGTTGGACACTTCATCCCCCTTCCTCGGTAATCAGTGCTGTACCTATCATACGACCCACATTTCTACCCCCCCCCCTTTCTTATCTCAGTTCTCCCCTCCCTTCTCCATCCACATATTTCAGCCAGCAAGAGCACTTCCTCTTCTTCCTTCCCCCACCGTTCTCACGAGGTCCTTCCTCTGTTATAATTTTTCCACATGAGTATGACCCTGTCCTATAAAACCCTTCTGCAATTCAACAAGTTTTCTCGCCCCAAGGAAAGGCTCATTTCCCGATTTTCCGCCGACTCCAAACAGGAGACCCGTGGATCAATTCCCTTTCCTCACCATCCCCCTTACTCAGAATGTTCTTGAATCTCTTCGGCCAGGCTGTATACCGCCTCTTCCAACATAAACTCTACCCTGTCGCTGGCATTGTTATCCTCACACTTGCTTACTAGACGCACTCCTACTTGAAAAGTCCTTTCCGTGCGCAAAAGATCTCTGGCCCATTCCTAGGCAAGTTTCACCAATACCTATCGCTGGTACTATACTATGCTAGCTCAGGGACTTGATGGCCCTGCACAAGAAGTATGGCCATATTGTGTGGATTGCACCGAACGAGATCTCGGTTTCGGATACAAATCTTAGGAATGTGATCTATGGTTTTCAAAATTATAAGAAAGACCTCACCTTCTTCAAGAAGTCGCGCTCGTACGAGATTGTGTCTGCCAATAAAGATTTCAGCTTTGTTTTTGAACAAAATGCCGGGAATGCTCGACTGGGAAAGTACCATATGTGGCATTTTTACTCGGAACAGGGATTGCTTGATCTTGAAGAGAATTTTGATAAGGTTCCCCCTCGCCTCCCTCTGCTCTTCCAATTTGTTATGAATTTCTGTATTGATTGCGGGGGAAAGGCGGTGGAGGAATTGATTGAAGGTCTTGACAAACACCATGTCAAGACCGGAACTCCTTGCAAGATGGTTGATTGGACGGAGTTCTTCGCTTTGGACATATTTGCACAGGTTACGGCAGACCAGTCTGCACGGTTTTGCCTTGCCGGAAAAGATGTAGACAATGCGGCCTCTGGAACAGGAGTTATTTTCAGGACCATTGGTGTTCTTATGCAATTGCAATGGGCATTATCAGTTACTTCCCGTGCTATCCGTGGGAATATTTTCCTTAAGGCCTTGATAACCCTCTATCGCAATGTGTTGCTCTTGCCAACATTTACATTTGAAACAGGAACTGTGGGTGTTATGATAATCTTGGGTTCAAGGATGACGGCTGACAGTTAGGGAATAGGTGGATCTTAAAACCTTCAAAGAGAAGGGTCTCAAACACTTGCTGTCAAAGTTTTATAATGCACAAAGTAAGATGAGGGGACATTACCCTCACGGCAATGAAGAGGAAGGCACAACCATCCAAATCTTCAACTTGATGTATATACTCCACTCACCCCCCCCCCCCCCCAAAAAAAAAAAAAGAAACTCTGTTTTTCGGGAGATTAACAATCCTTCTCCACAGTGCCGGCACCCTAGGAGTAGTCCCGCATACCCAAGTTAGAGTGATCCACGAACTCACCCTTCACCCGAAAATCGTGAAACAAATTCGCGAGGAGCTTGCAACGACAGAAAACAATTTGCGCCTTGACGACTTCCCCCGCTACAACGGCCGCGAGAATAAGTACCCAATCTCCGAATCCGCTGTGCGGGAAACTAGTATCCCTCTCCACCCCGCCGTGTCCTTCTCCCTTTCCCGCAAACCTCCCCCATCCGGTTGCCAACTCCACCATTACCACATCCCGCCAGGCTTCAACGTCGGCATGGCCTCTTACCAAGTCAATTACGATGAGGCCTACTTCGGCCCGGACGTGGCCCAATTCCGCCCAGAGCGCTCGCTGGAAGACCACCCAACCGCGATGCTTGATGGCGAAAAGCGCAGTATGAAGAACTACATCGAGGCAGGCTGGTTTACCTTTGACGCCGGTGGGAGGGTGTGCATCGGGAGACATCTCGCCATGTTCATGATGATGAAGTTCACTGCTGCTGTTCTTCGCGAGTTTGATATTCGCGTTGTCAAGCAGCCGGAGGAGGTTCATACTCTTTTTAACGAGATGCCAGGAATGGAGGCTTTGCTTAGTAGGAGGTGTGCTGTTTGAGATAGTCATTATGATAAGTAAATCTTGTGTCCCTCTGGTAGATGGAGGGAAACAGTTGCTAGGAATAAGGATCACGGTGGATGGCTGATGGCTGATGGGTGCTTTTCCTTTCGTTCTCCCTCTTCTTCCTTTCATTGGGGTTCCAGACCGATCTTTTATTATTGCAAGATGGGGGATAGTATTCCTAAGTTGGGCTAAGCACGGGGGGCTTTCAATTTATTCTTTTTTATTCCTTCTGATTCCCTACCCGTTTGCTTGTCTCTATCCTTGAGCAGCACTAACAGAACGGGGGATGAATGGTGCATTGTATTTCTTTCCATTTATTAAACAGAATCGCTTAGCCTCCTCACTATGGTATCACCTCACACACATGATGACGCATTATAACTCCGAGTCCCAAATCAATCAGTCAATCAAAATCCAGATAGGTATAGGTTCGGCTGCATGCAGGATACCGAACGAGTGGGCCTTGCAACAAGACAAAATCAGGCAAGGTACTATAAGTATTCGTAGAATGGTGGCATTTTTATCACTCACCACTATATTGTATCACTCAAGTTATACAAATGCCCATACACCACCCACTCAAGAACTATCGAGACAACAAATCTTTACCTTAGTAGTAGGACCTCTTTCACTTACAGTAGGTTATATTCGGTACTCAGTAGCTTGGGATCCTTCTTTCCTTTATAGCCATGGAGGCAGGGGGGATGTCCTTCTCGTCATCTGGGAACGCCGGCTAGTTCTTCCTGGGGCTCATGGCGGGGGGCGAGTCACACGAAGCACCTTTCTTCGTTCTATGATCAGGAACTCGGAAATACGGGGATGTGAAGGGGTGTATCCGAGGAGTTGGTAGAACACACGATATCGGGCGCGATTGTGATATCTTGCACACGGAGCGTCGGGGTCTCTTTGGCTGGTGGGAGAATATGTTGTTGTTAACGTCCAGTTCGTGGATTAAGCTCAGGGCTGCGTGGGGATTGCCTTCTCCGAGCTTTTTTTCTTTTTTGATCTCACTCCAGATAAACTCGCGAGAAATTTGGTTTTTTGTTGGCCAGCGGAATAAAAGGGGGGTGTTAGCTAGTGTGAGTGATAATCTGTGTCTGCAGTGAGAAGGGGTCGCGTCCTTTGATTTCCGGGGGTTTTACGGCGTCCTTAGATTTGGGAACTATGGTGAAGTCAAAGCGTGAAGCAATGCGGATCAAGCGGAGGATGCGAAGGGGGTGGCCGGCGACTGTTGTAGTAAGTTCTCACTTTTCTCCCTTCTTTCGTCCGTTAGCAATGCATTCTAGCCGAGTTACGCAGACCAAGAAGATGCAGGAACGGTAATAATTAATTATTGCACTTATAGTCCTTGCAGTCATAGTGATAGTAATAACAAGAAACAGTGAGAACAAACAAACGGTCCTGCTTATAATATGGTTTCTAAAGACCCCACAGAATAATCTCCCTTTATCACAATCAATTCAGCCAATAACACCACTGAACAGTACCCACTCACCACTGGCCAACACCGTCAAATCAGAAACAATTCCTGGCCATCCTTCTTGTTACACACAGTCTTGGCCTCTCAAATCCCCCCTTCCGGCTGTGCCATTTGGCCTGGGCTCGCCCCATTCAGAGAAGGGTTCTGATAGCTCTGCACAATCTCATTCCGCCCCGACAATCAAGGCCATCAAGGCCATCCAGGAAGCAATCTAAAATGTCCTGCTCGTTCTCACATAATGCTTTAAAATTTTGCTCTTTTCGTACCATTGCCCCTACCGCATACCGGAGACCGTCGAAATCATTGTCGTTTTGCCTGTCGACCCAGGCAATACCTCCAATGTTCTCAGCCATCCGGGGCCCCCGCAGGGCCTGGCGGGGGGACTATCAAGACCCCCGGATGAAAACGGGACGGCAAAATGCAGTCCGTCCTCGTCCTTGAATTCCCAGGACGGCCGTCATTAGCAAGGACGATCAGCCCTGCGAACATTGGACAGCTGGTTTGTTATAGTATGTGGGACAATAATTGTTTTGCGTGCGTTAAGGAGGGAAAGGGGAGGGAGAGGGGAGGGAGAAGGAAGGGAGAGGGGAGGTAGAGGGGAGGTAGCGGGCTCCGGTATATGACAAACTCACAAGCGTCGTATACATGGAATTGCAGTACGCAACTGCGCATAGCCAAAACTAACCCTCTCCGCCCAAGTTTTAGACAAAAGAAAAGAGAAAAGAGCCTGACATTATCAGCATAGGTACCTCTAACGTGATAGGGTGAGGTCTAATTATTTGAGCTCTTACGGTAACTCAATCATGTCTTACTATGTGCGATCATGATTGATCATTCGATGTAATGTGCTTTCACAAAATTAACCTCACATGAGCGTGCATTCTCTGAAGGGACGAAAGAAAGAAAGAAAGAAAGAAAGAAAGAGGGGGGGATGGATGAAAGAATAGATGAAATACAAGGAGGAAATCATCAATCAAGTAAGAAATTAGTGGTCCCAATTGCAAAAAAAATCCCTGCGAGCCTTCCCCAGGAAGACTTCAATAGAGCAGCGTCATTGCTGTAATCCACGGTCGCGGACGCATGACCATTCTTCTTGCACTCCTTTTTGGCAGGGTGAAGCTGCCCATGTGAGCGCTTTCCATAAACAATTTTGTGTCCTTATCATACATCCGAACATAAATGCATAAGACTTGAGCAGATTTAATGCGGGGAGTAATCTGAAGCGTAAGAACTGCTGTGCAGACACCTCCGTGAGTTCCATCCTGAGCATCTCGGGCGTGTGTCTCAGGCGGCAAGGTAAGAGCCTCTGTCCCTGAGAAGAGACTACTAGTTAACGGCCGACTTATTTAATAAAATGTAACTTCCTTCTTGTGATCGGGGGTGGGTTCTCGTTCCCCACTTCCCTTTGCCATTTTAAGTCGATTTCTGCATTTTGTCAAACTATTTTTTTCAGGGGTCTATTCAGTACATATTTTATACTAAGCGCGGCCGATAGATAAAACAGTCACATGGATCCGATAACGTTAAGGCACAATATAGCTAAAACTTTCATCAAACCTTTGTTATCAAACTAAAATGACTGTTTTACCAATCGGTCTCTCGAGCACCATCCCTCTGATCCCAGCATCTGAGAGTTCGCCGCCGCGCCACTACGCCACCTACCCACAACCTGCTGAGGGAAAGGTAATTATCTGACCTGTCAGAATTCCTAACTCCATTCGGTCTACCGCATTAGTTAAGCGGGAAGGTAATAATTTGTTACTAGGAATAGTAACTCCCTGATGCTAATCATTCATTGGTCATGCCAGCGCCCCACGCTGTGAGAAACAACTGTAGGAAAATGGTTTGCGATGGGATGCCAACAGTCCAACCCTCGTTGTCCCCTCCATCCCGCAGGGTTAGCCGAACCCGGCACCCCCAGCAGTGCAATGGTATTGTTCTCTCGGCCCAAGCAAAACAGTGCGTCGCAGCAGCTTACTTGATCGTCGGTAAATGCCTACATAGTGTTCGAAAAATACAGTACGTTACCGTACCTTACACGGTTGATACCATACGGTAAATTACCTAAATTACACTAGGCAGATAGAATGCTGGAAAACTGCTCTCCCACCTTAGATTCTGATGTTAGGTAATCCTGTCTTCCGCCCTCTGTGTTTATTGTCAAGCCAAAGCAACCCAACACACGAAAGATCAGCTAGGCTAAGGTATTCTTGGTTATGACATGAGCATCGCACTCCATGACGTATAGAGAATAGGAGAGGAACACTGCCAGACAGTCCTACCCGGTATGTTCGGGTTGACATCGTCCAGTGCCATCAGTAGCTATATCGTACCACTATGTGTTGCCCTTTCTTGACAGCGAATAGGAGAATTGTTTGCCCACTCCGAGTCTTAAACCCAGCCGGAATCGGTGACACCGTGTTTCGGTATCGAAACAGGCTCACAATCCTCGGATTCTTCCCCTCGGCAACCCAGTGGAGTGAGATGTGGCCGCCCTTTACCTCACCCATTCCGGGATGGACTCTGCCGCCCCCAAGCCGCATCCCAGCAAGCTCTATGTGGCCTTCCCTGACCCTTAGAATCGGTTGTGGTGGAACGACTTGATGTAAGATTTTCTTCCAAGCTATGGCTGAGGCTTAGAACCTTCTCCGCATGCTACTTATAAATACCACGGTATTTTGATAATTAATTGAGTTTTTTTTGGTAATTGTAAAGAATATGGGTGCATTTATGCGAAAAAGGTGAAACTCGTCAATAACCCCAAAATAGGTTGAATGCCCTTGAGACTTTTAATAGGATATTGACTATCCTCTGGGCTTCTTAAAATATATTTAATGTTAAAATTGAAGTAATATTTGACCTGTAATGATTATTTTAAAAATATCTTCAAAATTTTATTTTTGGATAGAATGATAGCCTACTACAGTTATGATCAATACTAAGTCTGTACACCAACCCCACCCCACCCCGCCTAGTTTAAGACACAACGTGTTTTTACACAACACCCTGCAAACCCCCATATTTAGTTTGTTCTTTCACATCACTGTGAAAAAATGACTTCTTGGCAAGCTTTTGGTAGTGTGATAGCCTGAGGAGGAGATCGGCAAAGAGTGGTTAGATTCAAATGGCATCTGGGTAGCTGAACACCCCCCTCACAGCCCCGATTTAAACTCAAGTGAGCATCTTTGGAAGGCCATAAAGAGTATCCTTCGAAAGGACCATAGATATTTGAAAGATTTTAAGGATAATGCTGAGAGTAGAGTGATTTTCCCATGAAGGCAATGTGGTAGGCAGTCCCCAGGCCCCAGGTGTTAATTGACAGCATAAATAATTCAATGCCCAGACGCTACCACAGAGTACAAAGAAATCGAGGCTGGTATACCAAATATTGGACACTAAGGCAATAGTAGTCGTTCTATATTTTTATTGTATTTTTACCTTTATTGTTGGTGGGGCAATTGATTAATGGAAGTCGCAGCTGAATCACGTGGCGAAGGCGCGGTGGGGTTAGTGTACAGACTTATTAATCATAGCGTTATCAAATGTATCTGAAAATGAAATTTCAAATATTTTCAAGTGTAAAATCTATAGTTATTATAAAAAAGATCAAAATATCTTTACTTTCTCAACATTTAACCAATATGGTTTGTGCAGTTCAAAACGTGCAAAAGGCTGAAAAGCAAGTGTTGCGTGGCTGAGTGAAATTCTGTGCCAAGACCATTCAATAGTAATAATAAAAACAGATAAAGGGTTTAAATTTAGGGTTAAAACAGTATATTATTTAATCTGATAATAAATGGTGAGAGATACAAGATGATAGAATTTAAATACATTTATATACAGGTTAAGAGACATCCTTAGAGGCATCAGTAATATGGTACCTTCTACACTTGCTACTAATATATATTAGTTATAATATGATACTAAATAGCTAGAAAACGACAAGAATGAAAGGAATAATCACCGGTATTCGTATCAGGAAGTTAATGTATTGAGGCAAAGAGGTTCTGATATCAGAATAATATGGATGTTAAGAAGAGTTGACATTTTATACTACTATTATATTTACTTGATTACAAAGAATTCTTGACAGAAATTTATGATTACTAACATGAAAATGGGATGGTCTTGGCAGCAATTAGGTGGCTGTGCGTAACACAATTTTGCATTCTGCACCAAAAATACAAGACTTTCAACAATTATATCATTTCAACAAAAGTTCCAATAATTATAAAAAAACCACTACATTGTTCTCTTTAAGGAGATCTATTACCTAATGATTTTTTCAGGTCAATAGGTAGTATTGAGAATATGATATAATCGATTGAAAAGTATCTAAAATCTAGTCCACGTTTTGAACTGCACGAACCATATGATAAACATGTATCAGGACTACCAAATGCAAGAAAAGTGAAAATTAGGGTGTGGGTATAAGTGGAATTTTGAGCAATATGGTGATATCGGGTGATTTTAATAGACTTGTATACTAATTGTATTGTATTAAGGGCTTTAAAGTATATGCCAAAAGTTGTTGACTAATGTTAAAACTTATGTTAATTCTGCTGACTTACCTCTCATAACTTGCTTTAATGTATATTATTAATAAATAATTTTATTTGAATATATTAGTTGCATTTAAATCAAAAAGCATTTACGTGGAATCAAAGAGGCAAGTTAGGCCATTATTCTCTTTTATTGTTTCACAAATCGTGACTAAGCAAGGCAGATTTCATATGACTAATACTTATTAGTCATAAAGATATTTTGGTTTCTATACTATGAGGTCACTTGACTTATAGTTCTCCCATGACTGTGCACTTGTGAGTTATCATTATATTAGAATTAGTTGATGGTTTCATGACTCATGATTGTGCCTTCATACGATGTAATGACTTTTGCACATGACTCACATTATGAGTCATGGGTTTTACGCATGTAACTCATTGGAGCACATGACTGGATTTAGGGGTTTTGATTGGTTAAAAGACCTGCCCAGTTGACTCAGCAGGGTCGGCTGATGGATCTTGCACTATAACTCACTATGAGTCATAGAGGTTAGGTTATGCGAGGTGATGAGTCACCATGGCTAGGGTTTTGGGAAGATATCCATATAAGGAGCTTGGTTCTGACCAAGAGATAGGATCTTCAGGCAACCATCTAAGTACTTTTCTATACTTAAGGTGCAATATGATTATCTCTACTCTCTTTACATACACTCATGATCTATGAGAGCCCACGCTCTAAAGGAACCCAGAGACTATTGTGATAGTCTCAGCGAGGGGTTGCCCGAACATAGAATTATTGTGATAGTTCTATCAAGCACGACAATCCACCCTTCTTACTATCTGACAAGATACTCAGGTTGGTGTTCGACAAAGACAAGCAAGCCAGTTCCGTACTATCTGAAGAGATAGTATCTTCCTACACCTGGGGATAAGAAAAGGAGACTCTGTTACACAGGAGATCTCTGGCGTTGCCTGTTGCATTTAGGATCAACAATAGGATTGTTACATATTGACATACTATTTGCTTGATTGATAGTGATGGTATTTCAATTTCTTTGTCACAAAATGTTTCTTCCATGTTCTCAAAAGGTCATTGGTTGCTAGGCCAACTAAAAATTCTGCTAGCTCAAAATACGTAAAAGGCAAGTTTATCTCTTTTCCCTAAACTGCACTCATATGATATCGCGATATTTTTCAATCTGGTATATCCAGGAATTGACTACGGTTTAGGGCCTAAGGCGAAAGGTAAATATCACACTCTTTCCCTGAATCATGGCAGAGTGCCTAGGTTTTGTAGGGGAAATTCTAGTTATAGGACTCGTCAGGAAATCAGATTCTGCTGTTGGGGATCTTATCGAATTCTCTTAGAAACAGGTACAACAGCAATGTGGAGGGGTAGACAGGGGCACCCCAAGCCCCAAAACCTGCCGAACTCTGCACAAAGACACTTCTGATTCTACCACACTCAATAAGCCTAAAGTCTTAAATTATCTGACATGTTACCGGGATTTATCAGTAAGTCAAATTCTTTATCGGAGTTGTACTAAATTAAGGTTATTAACTCGGTTTTGATACTTTACAAATCCATCCTAAGGCAATCCGTCAAGCCAATCATTGCCGCTGGAACTGTCCTAGTAGGGCCATGGGGTCCTAAGATTATCGATATCAATGAAACAACTGAAACAGCGAGGAGAGGACATATTGCGTAAGTATCGTCAGACGGCGAATTGTGCTTCTATTGACTCCCTTCGTCAGGGTTCCGAATGGTCGGCCAATCACTGGCTCGAACTAGCCTGACCAGGTCCAAGTCTAGTATAGTCCAATGGTGGAAATTGGAGTGACCGGACAGTCATGATCGTTGAAACTGGCTGGACTGAGCTCTGTCAGACTAGGTAGACAGGGTGAAAACCTGTGATAGAAGGTGTATTAGCTTGCAGCTTATTCGCTTAAAGGCAGCCACCAAATTGTTAAAAGCCCTGCAGAGAATCTAATGAAACGCCAAGAGTAAAGCACCCGAAGACTGAGATTGCTAATAGAGCTCTATGGAAGTTCTCTCTCATTTACCCGCACTTACCAGCAAACTCAACTAACTCATTTACTAATAGTAGAGACTAGAATAAATAAGCAGGCAAGCTCTCTCATCTTGCATTGATCGCAACACATGTCATTTCACTTCAAAGTATATTCCCTTCCGGCTTTTGGCCCTCAAAGCTAACATAGGGGAGGGGGGATTTCCTGACCCGCATTGCTCATAGCATCCCTGAATCCTCTACGTTTTTCTGTCTTCCCTTGCTTTTCACTAACTCCCATGCTACAAAGTAAAAGAGAAAGATCATACCTCCCATTACTCATCGTATTCGGACATTCAGCATTTGTATACTCCTCCCTGGCTATTTCACAGACTTCTATGCTAATAAAGAAAAGATAAATATCCCACAACCCCCTTTGCTCATTGCGTTTGGGTGTCTGGTGCCTTTGTGGAACCGTGATATAGAAACTGGTCCTGTCCTCAAGACTTGACTGGTCAGACTATTCTGAACGATGCTCTTCGTCGCGAGAAGGAGCGACTAAAAGTTCAAATTTTGCGAAGAAGGCTCGAAATCATGGAAAGAGGAGCGAAAGACGCCCCGGACCCGAAACGGGAAACCAAGCCTCCCACCCCCGACAGTTAAACGACGCACAGGGCCCCGAGGAGATGAGGGGGGAGCCACTAGTCAGGCAGGGGTTATTGTGAGAGAAGAGTTGTGGGGAAGCGGGGTGTAGCTAGGGGAAGGAGAAGTGGGCAACAAGCGGAGAGGGCTGACGATACCCGAGGATTCCAGTTTTTCAATAATCATTCTTGTTATATCTCTATGCTTCAGGAGGCTATTAAAGGGTTTTTTTCTACTGCTTCTGTGATTTGCTGGAAATGTTTTCGATAGAGCAAAAAAATCACAAGTGCAAAGCTTTCCCTGACTCTTTTTCTCCAATTCGTGAATCTTTCCTTGAACCCAGCAGGTAAGCTTCATTAATTATACTCATGAAGCTACTACATCCTCCTTTGGAGGCCTCTGCACTGCGGAAAGGCACCACCAATGCTAATCTCTACTGTATGGTGGAGATCATCTGTTTTCTTACCGATACCTTCGATCTACACAACAATAACAAACAGCTGGTTGCAAGGAATGAGAAACCACCTCGACCGGGGAATTACTGCACCGTCAGTAATGGTAGGTCTCTTCTCCGCTTTCTTCGTTGGCATATAAAGACCAGGATAAGACAATTTCGCCGAGAGGATAATGTCGCATTTCTAGCAAAATGGGGGCTTTACTCAGTCCAAAGAGGTTCCATCAAACTCACCGAAGAGGCTCCGCTACTTCGTGCCCTTTCGTTGCAGTCGGGAACTCGCATTGCATCGTTTCGTGATGCCGTACGTGAGCGTGATCGTCGATGCTTTATAACCAGCAGGCCTATACTACAACCTGAACTTGGCATATAGATCTGCTTCGAAGTCGCTCATATCTTCCCTTTGGCATACAAGGATCGCTGGAATAAGTCTAACCTCAGCCGTTGGATCACCGTTCCACCTCCCAACGAATCAGACGGATCCATCCACTCTGTACAGAATGGGATGTTGCTCAGTGCAGACATGCATGCATTGTTTGATGCCTATGGAGTGTCAATCAATCCGGATGTATGAACAACTATAGAGTGTCAGGTTTTCATTGCTAATATTTACATAGGATAGTTGCAGAATTATGTGTTTCGCAGGCGAGATCAGCTGGTATAACATAGCCGGTCGTCACCTTGACCTGAACTTCCTCGAAAATCCACTTCGACTGGCCGATGAACCTTTTACGCTGGCATTTTCGCCAATCGGTATTGGCCAATGTGAAGGGCCTTGGAGAACCTCATTTGGAGAATGATTTCCCACCTTGTTCGGGCGTCATGGCCGGGATCATGAGCGGCCCAAAATCTGAGGAGAGAATGCAGTTGGAGCTTTTTTGTCGTTTTAATGCAATGAGGTGACACCCTTGGTCACCAAGTGATGTGTGTCTAGCGCATAACAATTGGGTGCCCCTGATTGAATATTTGTGTTGGACATGGCTTCTACAGCGGCCCTGTCAGCTATGTTTCTTTGCTCTGTCATTCATTTGAATTGGGTTGCATTATTTGTAGCAGTGAGATAGCTTTGGTCGGGAGTCAGCATGGAGCCTGCTAGGATGTTCACGAAGGTTCCATATATACTACACGAACTGCTAGACCGAGTGTTTGGATCAGGAGGACCTTTGCTAGATGATAGTTCGACATGGAGGTTGAAGAGATGGTGTATATGGGCGAGAGGTTAGGTGCAGCGGAGATGCATTGGGAAGATGCAGGAACTCGCACCAGGAGGTGCTGGAGGTTGGGAACTAAGGTTGGAGTTGGATTTGGTTGAATTGTGTTTAGGAGGTTAATAGTCAGAATCTGAATTTCGAGTGATGAACGAAATGGTATGCTACCCCAAGGAGTAGATTTAGTCTCATAATATAAGGGAGGGCGGCGGAGCATAAACGCATATGGGTAATTGCCAGAATCTCACTCATTTCAGAGTAAGCCCAGGTTCAGTGTGTGGTGTTTCCTCACCCAAGAGATAAGTACTATAGTTCATAGCCCGTCCCTTCCTACCTCTAAGCCTGACAGACGGGACCGCCCTAAGAACTGAAAAAAAAAATTACTCCCGCCCCCCAAGGACACACTCCCTGGTTTGGAGAGGCGATGACAAGCGGCGATTACCCAGTCAGGAGGCGTTGCCAGGAGTTGTCACTGTGACTGTCTTAGCGTCAGCTCCCGTGTAGTCTCCGGTCACTCTACACTAACCCAAACGTTCTATCACTCGCAGTCGAACAAACTTCGGGACTTTTTCTAGCGAAGTCCTTCTTTCATCTTTACCACCAGATAAGCGAAAATGCCCCCCTCCTCCGAATCCAACCAATCAATATGGTGCAATTATCTATGATGCTACGGATCACAATGAGGCACTCGCCCAGCTCAAAACGATTTTTCGTGTTACAAACAAAAATTTATACTGAATGATTGAGCTGGAGTGTGTGTTTTCGAGAATCTTTTTTCTAACAGATGCGGAAAAACCGGGTCATTCAGGCTAGGGAAGCAATGGAGGGATTTGAGGAATCCGGAGGGAGATATCATAATGGAGTCTTTGAGCGCAAGATAGAAGACCTTCAGGGGAACTTAGAGGGGAGGCTGCCAGGTCTTGTCTTTAGCCAGTTTTCGGCTCTGGCGAAGAGTGCCGTGCAGGTGTTCACAGAAATTACAGGCATCCTGAAGTCGGCAAATGCTTCAGCACTGAGCGCATCTTTGAACTATTATTTCGCTGCCGTAGTTAACCACACAAGGTCCACGGTTATTGACAGGTTCATTGCAGAGGCCTCTGAATCGCATAGTCCTGGAGCAGAAGGGTCTGATTATGAAAACAAACTCACCTCTCTACAACCTGCGCTAGATGAAATTGCAGCAAGGTCAAGGGGAGAGGAAATGAAACGGCTTGTAGCTCGTCTCGAGAAGGCAATTCGCTTCTAGCTCCCAGAACCGGTTGAGTTGGAATTTAGAAGAATGGAAGATAACTCGAAAGAGAAGGGTATATCTTTGGCATAGGGTTTGGGAAGGGTGGACCGAGACTGTTGGCGAAAGAGTTGAGGGTTGTCTTACCCGGGCTGACAGTCTTAATGCCACTGGGAAAGAGATATCGGGGCATGGAAACTACGGAAGAAGGCTTGGGGAGTTCTTGAGGCTAAAATTGAAGAGAAAGTTATGAAGGGAAATATACTACTCAAGCTGAGAGAGAAGTACGTTAATTTGATTTTTTTGTGATGTATTTGTACTTTTGCTAACCGTTAACTACAGTAGCATTGAGGACTGTTTCCGCTACGATGAGAAAGGGGTTCTCCGGACATGGAGACCCGCACAGCGGGCGAGGAGGCGCTCGCAGCGGGAAGCAATTTCATTGCTACCATGGGTAGGCTTACCAATTTGCGGCGATCGAGCGTACTCTCCATTCTCATCACAAAGGAGTCCGCTCCATTACTTCAACCGTGAAGAGACATTGATAGTCAGAATATTTGCTTGCCCAGTTCAGGCATTGGTGGGCAGCGGATTCGGAACCAGGTTAGATGGGAAGATAGGTAGAATGCGGCTACACAGCTATATTTACCGGACGGATGGCGCCACCTACGAAGGGAATGGAAGCCAAAAGCAAGTGAATATTACCTGGGAACCTTGGCCACCTCTCCACAGTGCAGCCGACTAGCTATTGCTTAATTTCCTTCGCTGCTCTCTCGGTAATAGGAGTATGTATGGGAACGATTACTCGCCCATCCTGGGCCTTGGAATCCCAGTCGTTGCACCTCACTGCTTTGAACAACATCTAGTTAGAGGGGAATATCTAGTTTCCACTCCTAGGCTCGTGGGGCAGATAATGTCTGCTCTGCGAGCACCACTTACTACCCCCGTCAACATTGCTGTCGCCAGGTATGTTTTTACCTTTCCAGCTCCTGACTCTGTTCCATCCGACCCAGCTCGATCCTCCCCTCCCCCAGTGTTCCCAACGGGCCAGGCCGGCCAGGCTTCGGTAAAGCCGGGCCCGGCCTGTCCAAATTCTCTCGGATCTAGCCTGGCCCGAGCCTGCAGGCCTGGTAAAGCCTGAGCCTGGCCTGGCCGGGCCCGCCTATAGGCCATATAGGCTTTTTCCCGGCTGCCTGATAGGCCGGCCTGGCCTATATAGCCTAGGCCGGCCTATACGGCTTCGGCCGACCCACTCATAGCGAGCGGCTGATACTTCTTAATTAATCACAAAACGAGTGATACTCAACTAACACAATAGCGCCTTAGAAATTTACCTCCAGAGCCACGAGCACAACCCTATCATACCATCAATCCCCCCTATTTTGTAAACTATTTACAGTCAACCTCTCTTATTGATGCCTTCGAAATAGTCACCGTCCTACTGCACACAGTTGATCCAATCCACCAACAGCAACTCTTTTTCTACAATTAATTCAACTAATTAATTCACTACCTCTAGTATTTTTTTGTGTTTTTTTTGCTAATAAGTGAAACCGTTACTTTATTTTTAATCATATTCCGTAATTGGGAAACATTTACCGTGAATTTTGCTGTTAACACGGAGCATAATAGCCGAAGGGAAAGGAGCAAAAAAATCAAAGGCGATAAACACGAAAGAGAGGAGGGGGGGTGGGGGTTTGAATACCCTTAACGCAATGTGTTCTCAACGCTAATCTCCGGGCCTATAGGCGCCTATCAGGCCTGATAGGCTTTCGTAGGCCGATCGAATTCGGCCTATATGGGCCTAGGCTCTCTTCCGGAGCGGCCTGCCTTAGCCCGGCCTACGGCCTATAGGCCGGCCTACCATCGGCCTGGCCCGTTGGGAACACTGCCCTCCCCTACTCCTTCCTCCTATAACCCTAAAATTGAATGATCCCCTAATCAACATATTCCTAAATAGGTACTGGCACAAATGTAACACAAAGTTCAATCCTTCTACCAACGCCTCTCCCTCCCAAGCTGACCTAAGAATGCACACAACTGCAGCCTGTAGCAGCACCTTCATGGGGAATTCCTGCTGGCCAAATGGTTAATCTCAGGAGTCTCGGGAGCGCGCAAACTACATACTGTATTCAATATTTTGGGAACGAGCTATGAGGACACTAATCCATTCCTTGTAAGTTATGCGGGTACTTTGTTTAGGCAGTTTCCCTACTGCAGCTGAACGTGCATTCACTGCTGCTGGCTTCGCAGCTTTAGTTCGGCCAACGAAGAAAGCGGAGAAGAGACCTACCATTACTGACGATGAAGTAATTCCCTGGTTGAAGGGGCTTCTCATCCCTTTTAACCAGCTGCTCGTTAAATGTCGCGCAGGTCGAACATATCGGTAAAACTGCAGGTGATCCCCACCATATATTGGAGATTGGCATTGGTGGTGCCTTCTGCAATCCAGAGGCCTCCGAGCAAAGTATCCCGTTGGTTGGAATCATAGATGAAGGTATCGCGCCCGTATGCACGATTATCATCGATGAGGGTATCGTGCCCACCTGCAGGATTTTTCGGGTTGCATGTTTGACTCTCTTGGTGAGTTAATATTTTTGTTCTAGTTGGGAATAGAAGTAATGTTTACTTACGCAGAAGAAGGGCGTTTGCATTGGTTATAGAGTGGATGTGTGAATCGACAAGGGGTGTCTGGGAAATTCTAGATAAGTAGCAAAGTGGCAACAGATCATATGGGCGAAACCACAGACCGGGTGGCCCTTAGAACCAACCCTTAGTCAGTGCCGAACCAAGAACGAGATCTCAGAGGGATTGCCGTGCTACAGTACAATAGGCTTGGTAGAGTAGGTTAGCGGGATAACGAATACCAATTAATGAGATCCAGCAAGCCCAGCCTCAACAGGCTATACCCCGTCTGGAAAACACTGCTCCTTTTCGGGGTGGTTTGTGGCAGATTGCGAGTTCTAGGTATCCGATCCCGGATACCCAATTTAACGAGTTTTTTTACGATACTATCGGGGAACTCTCAAATTCGTTCCACCTTAAATTCGGTTCCTGGGAGATGTCTTATCAGCTGGCTTAGTAAGTAACTTAACAGAGACTACAATGATACGCTATCGGGAAACACAAAAGACTGGACAACAGAGATGACAGCAACCCCGGATAGTCGCACACAAAAAATGCCTCGGCCAAATAATTAGACGGAAGTATGTTACTGGACAGAATTACACGAGCGTAGTATTCATATTATAAAAACTCCAATAATTAGACCTTATCTTAAGGCTTCCAAAATTGTCTCCTAGATACCGAGATAGTGGTATAGTGGTAAGCTCTCGTAGACAAGCGACCCCATCAGTAGACCCTTATGACAAAAATACACGATCTATCATACCAAAAGACCAAGAAAGGCTGCTTCAACATTCTACGGTAGTGTTCAATTAAGAACCCTTTAGGGCTTTACCTATGAACGGCAGCCTAGCAGCGCTGCATGGTGGCTGCTGTTAAGCGGGGCTTCTTAGTCGGAGATCTGTTGAGGTGTGAGGGTAAGAATCATACATTTATGGTTTCGTGGTGTATTATAGTTGGTCGGCTTATGATTTCCTACGAGGCCTAGTCACCTGACGTGGGTACCGCCAAAAATTGAAGGGGACACTAGCCACAAAGCCACTCCTGACTGGACGCCCATCATCACCTAGCCGAATGTCCGGTTCCAGATTACCCATCATCCTCCTTACCGCAGATCAATACCCCAACAACCCCACCAACTCGCTTCAAATCTTACCTGGAACCAACCTCCCAAATACCAAATCCAATTACCCCAGCAGCAAACCCCACCATCAGCTCTATATATACCAGTGTTTACCGCGGCCGACCCAACCACCAGCACCCTCTTACATTTTGTCGCAAGCACCGAAACCCTGGGGGATGTGCTAAAGATGCAGACCGTTGGTCTTGTGCATCTAAGCGAATTCAAGAAGTGTTGCTTCGAAGTAGCTGAAGAGCGGGACCGCGAAACAGCCGAAAAACTACAACTGATTCGCAGAAGCGACGGCGGCGGTGGTGGAGGACCTACGAGCTCGTCTCGGGAAGGTAGTGAGGCGCCCACGGGGAACAGGGGTAAGAGAACTAAGAAGCGCAAGAAGGTGGTCAAAGGGAAATGATCATCCACTGGGGAGAGTAATGGAGATGATGGCACGGATGATGGCGGTTATTCTTCATCCGCCGACCCGACAAGGTCAAATAGTGAGGATAACAATAAGAGTGGCGAAGATGACGAAATGAAGAAGCGGAAGGTTAATCCGAAATTCGGGTTACCGGCTCCGAAGGTCTTGACGAAGAATACACTTTTGAGAGTCTCAGGAATGTGAGACTTTGAGGAGGCAGATTTTGGCTTTGGAGGAGAAGATTACAAATCAGGAGATCAGTATTCCGCTTGTTTTTTATGATGGTAGGTGCTGTGCATGCTCCAATTTCTGATGTTGACATACGGCTAACACCAACTAGGCACTAATATTGCTCCGCTAGCTGGAGCGGGAGTGACAGTTAAAAAACGCGAGGCTGTATGGCTCTCTCTTCAACGTTCTAGGAGAATGTCTGGACGCAGAGAGTGGCTCCGGATTTCGGTCGATGATTTACTGCTTGATTGCGGTGAAGTTATAATACCTCACGTATTTCTTCCTCCTCTTCCTCCCTTTTCGCGATCACTAACTCACCCAACAGCATTTCGGATTCTACTATTTTATCGTTAATCGCACGATGGAGCCCAACGGATTATTGTTTGATATCCCTTCATCTCCAGCGCCCGCCTCCCAAACTTGTGCTCCGAATCCTAGTTGGGATAATCCTACAATGACAAAAGTGATGGATCGCCGCTGGTAAGAGCGGAATGAGTACATATTCCCCGTGAGCATGTGGACGGAATTTGATCCCAATACGGATTCCTCGATCATGGTACGGCGGGATATGGGTGGGAATGCACTTTTTTTTCGGTTGAGCCTCCATCTCAGCAGTCTGCTCTGGCTGCTTCCGGGTTAGAGATGGTATAATGTACTATCAGAAGGCTCCTCTGAAAAATATGGTATGGTACTGTATACGATATTTACTTCTTTTTTCCCTACCTTTCACTTGTTTGGTAAATGGAATACGGGACTTAGACTGATGGTTGACCCCGATGTAAAATTCTTCGTATGTTTCGTTGCAAGGAGAAATTCAATGAAACTGATGGTTGGATGGGTCAAGAAATTTCGGTCCGCCTTAGAGCAAGAGGCTGAGGAGAGCGGAGGAGCAAACTGAGAAAGCGAGGGAGGGGCTCAGGAATTATCAAAAATCATTGGCGAAGGTACAGTGAAAGCGGTGCAGGGCTCTATGGAGATTAGAGTATCAGGAACTTTGTGAATAACGGCAACGTTTCTTGTCTAAAATTCGGCATGGACTAGCTTAACTTCACACCTCCGGACTCACTAGCATTGGTATCCCCCTCCGCAGAAAATAATTCAGGGGCAGCACACCATCTATTACAATTCCCCCATCTTTATGATGCCTCTCTTTTAATAGAAAAAATAAATAGAAAAATGTGGTAGCCGATGTCAGAAAGCTAACCAAACAAATGTCCAGACCTCATAATCACCGTCGCCATGGGGAGAAAAAAGGGCTCCTTGTGAATGTTAGTCAAGAACACCACTCTCATTCTCATCCACCTCAAGCCTTCCGTTCTTCCCTCCGTCTGCCATCCGCCCACCCCGAGCATTCTCGTAAAGCCCCCTCGCAGGAGGTCTACCGTATTCGCTAAGCGCACCGGGGAATCGTATAGCTGAAGATCGGATATCCAAACATTGGCGGTGCTCGTAGGTGCCGATAGGAGTGGACGGGAACGGAATCTAATCTAGTGAATGCTTAAGGGGGGTGTTAGAGGAGTCGAATGGAAAAGACAAACGTCTACCATTAAAGAGCATACCCTGACCATTATCCGGTCTCCGCGCTGGCCGTTGAAAGGAGTGAATGGCTCTTGCACCAGGACCAGCCCCTTTCTGACCGTCAATGTTCCCGATCTGGGTATCGGGTAGGATATATTCAGGATCCAGGCTCGGCCGGATCTGTTGAGCAAATTTTCCCGAGGATTTTCTTAGGGTGTCCTGGAAGTGCCGGGAGTCGGAAGGCGGGGGGGTGTCATATACAGCGCCTGATCAGCCTGATCCGCAGCCGCCTGCTGGACTTGAGATAATAATGTCCGGCGTTTGAGTTTATCATAGAGTTCCTGTAAAGTATTAGCGCAAGGTCTCTCGTTATGGGAATGGTAAATGTGAGCCAAGAATACCTGTGTTTGTGCCTGCTACCTCGCCTTCTCTCTCCACTTTTACATCAACTCATGGTTCTTCCTTCTCAATTCATCTTCAACAACCCCCACCCCGGCACTCTTATTCCGTAGGGCAGAGATTTCAGCATTAGCACCACGAAGAATCTTCTCATTCTCCCCTTGAATTTCGGTTCCCGCGCTCGTAAGGACTTTGCGAGATGTTCTTGATAAAATCTATGCCATGGTCAACTCCCCGTGTGACTGAAGGGAGGGAGCTAACATGGACATTTCCTGGGTCACTTGATAGGTCCAGGAGGCGAGCCCACGAGTGCGGATTTCTATTATGATACTCGGACTGAGTCCACTGAGAACACTAGTCTTGTAGTCGTCGCTTGGGTTGAGAACAGGGATTACTGCGTCGTCCGGCTTGGAAAGTGATGTACCGCAGGCGGGGCAGGTTCGCTGAACGTTCGGAGGGGGTTCGGTAAGCTGTAGAGCGGCAGCACATGGGAGGCAGTAAATATGACTGTAGGACGTGAGGAAAAGATAATCAACTTAATGGATACCGAGAAATAGGCCCTCCAAGAGTGGGGTGAACAAACTCAGGAGTTCAGTAAAGAACCGGAAGACAGCCCCCGCTTATCCCGTATATTTCTGTTAGGATAAGGAGGTTGTTTTCCGATTATTACTGACACCCCCGAGTAGTATGATGGGTTTATTCAATAAAATCAGGGAGCTAATTACCTGGAGGTAGTCACAACAGCGCGGCCATCTGTTTGTGAACGACATCGGGGGTCGTTACACCGGAGGATCCCTTAACCTGTACTTTCGTTCAGGCACTTTTAGTGTTACGCTAAAGTAGAGATCATCGATCGCATGGATGAAAGAAGTAGCAACTAGAGTTAAAATTCAACACAAAAGGAGTCACGATCGATGGTATTTTTCCGGTGTCCACATTAGCTTATTTTAGTACCTGGGAGCAAATCTACGCGGCCAATCTGGCTTCCATCATGGCAATGCTGAACGTTACTGATTCCGCAGTATTCTGAGCACTACACCACTTCAGAACCACAACGTTTTTCCTATCACGATTACCCAAATAGGCTCTAGCCATGATTACAAGGTAAGGGATTCTGATCGCTTACCACTTTGCCTAGTCCAGTTAAGCTCATGACCCACGCTATCAACTTAGCCTTTAGCCACGGTGTTTGAATACAGGTTAAGGGATGCTGAAAAGAGCCTTCTTCCCCGTTACCTTCCCCCCCCCCCCCCCACCACCCGCTCTGAATCACCTCATTCCACCACTCTTTTCACGATAAACCCGATAGACAATGCTACGTGCTTTCTGTTTGTTCCTCCTACTGTCTAGAAATCATTCCTGTTACTAACAGCCTGTCAAAATTGTTTTTCAGGGACTAATCTCGGGACCAAGGAGACGCTTACGCTCGTCGTGGCAAGCTCTGTCAATACCTGGTTCGCAATGAACTCCGCGAAACAAATTCATATTGACGCGGGATACCGCAAACGAGATCGTGAGCTTTACGCAATGCAAACTGTCCAAAAGGAGTTCCAAGCCAAGCACCGCACCACAACTGGCACCGCAGAAGCGACTGCCGTGCAGGAGAAATCCTCCTAAATACTATACGAATACCTTGAAGCCTCGCCAGCCCACAAAACATTTCGCTACGGTTGGGATTAAACACGGTTGGGACTAAACACGGTTGGGGTTAAAGCGAGGATGGTTCCGGTGGTTCTGGGCTGGGGTTTTTCGCTTTTTGTTCTTTTGTGTTCTGTTTCTTGATGGTAGCATTCAAGTTTGGTTAGGCTTCATGGTAAAGGTTTACAATCTGACGGTTTTGCTATGCCTGGCACAGCCTAAAATAACTTCTCTCCAATATTGCTAGTGAATTGGTTGTGGCAAATCTCATTTCTCTTTTCTTAGCCGCAATCACGCAAGCGATATCAGATCTTAAACCTCGGCTATTGTGCCCATTTGAGGGTAGGAGATAATACAGTAGATCTCCCGTCTGGCCACTCCACTCCACTCCTTTACGCTCTGCTGTTAAGGTTTTCGAGAGACAATGAAAAGGGGTGGAGAATTTAATGCTATAGACTGGGGCGGATAAAAAATCATCTGCAGAGCGGGGAAAGTCGATTGAAGGGGAGAAAGAAACCCCGGAGCGAAGATGCTTTCCAGCCTGGGGGAGTCCTCCTCCTCGAGATTTTATGAGTGGAGCATGTTTTTGACTCGCTCACTCGCTCACTCGCTCGCACATCTCATGCGGTTGGTACGGTACGTCCTATCTAAGCACTGTACGCGTTGTGTCGAAACCGTACTTGCTGCGGTTAGCCAAAGCAATTGTAGTGAGACACCCTGAGTGTTGGCTCTCCACATCACCAGCTCCCTCAAGGACCACCCCCCCATGCATTGGAAGCGGCATCATTTGCTTCACTCACCACCACTCTTTCCTCCCGTATGTTTTGCCGAGTGATCCGATTCGGGGATACCGGCATCTCAATCCTGGAGCTGGTTTCCAAACCGCATCTTGTTGATATGTGTTGTCCACCTCAGTAATTACTGCTTCTAAGGGTGGCGGAGAGAAAGGGGGTTGATTATTGGTGTTTCGTTTCATTCCAGAGCAAATAGATTGAAAAGGAAGTAATTCTAGGGTTGTCAGTTCTCAATATCATATTATACTGTGATGGGACATAGCATTCTTGTTCTATGGAAGGGGACAGAATGGTAATGACGACGACCAGCGGAAGAACGGAATCCCTTCTGTGCTGGGATGAGGGGAACTTGCAGAAAGGTAGGATGTTATGTTATTTGAGAGGTTGGACTAGGGGTGATTTTTTGGTCAGCTCGGAATTAATGGTGATGTGCTTGTTTGATCGCAAAATACTTGGTTTATGACTGGCTTACATCTGCAGGCATCCTCATTTCTTACAGGGCAAGGCTGGAAGCAGTCGTTGATCGCCATTGAAGCTGAGGCTCATGAATCTCGAATGTTTCCAATGATGTGATGTAACTATTGAGATGGCGGGTAATGAAGAAACGCTGCCCCTAGAGACCGAGAAAAATATCCTGGTATTTTTCATTTTTCCTTTGGCCCTTTGTTCACTCATTGCCCACTCATCGCCATCGCCTTCGATTGGAATAATTGGGTGGTAAAATTGCGATACCGTTTTACCACCGCATAGTGCTATCCTCGTATAATAGCGAGGTTTGGCTAGGAGAGTTCTCTATTACCGGCAACAACAATGCTATCCTTCCTCATATGACAAATGAACGATTTCCACATAGTTTATGTAATTCAACCATCACGGTTGACAGGAGAAAGGAGAAAAAAAGATCCGAAAAAGGGCCGGGATCAACCCCCACCCCCGAACATATCTCTAGATGTTGGAAGCAAAAAAAACCCTGTAGAAATGATGATTCACGAAAAAAACCTTTATCCGTGCAAAGGGATCACAAAATATTTAATACTCGATTCGGTAATCACTCACGTGTTTTGCCTCTTCTACAAGAGTGGGGGTAAAAAACTCCAAGTTCCCATCTTCCCTGAACATAAGAATCATCTGTAGAGTAGTGTATAGTCTATCATGGTACTTGCACAGGGTATGTTTACGGTACTTTCCCTCCCTCCCTTCCTTACCAGAGGCTCAACTGTCATCTATTTCCTCTTTCTAACTTTGTGTGGTAGAGGAGTATGAGCCGGCGGGGGGTTGAACATTTACGCTCCATTTCGTGGCAGCTTAGAGGTAGCACATTTCTCTACCCATCTCTTGAGTAGATCGCAAAGCCTCAGTCTTCTTATCTACAGAGCTTTTCTAATATTAGGGGTACTCTCAGGTCCGGGGAGTCATGTTCTGCCGTTGCGACCTTACCTACCTCTAGGAGAATCCAAGGGACCTGTCCCGAGCCAGCTAGCATCAGCGAAGAGGGCCATACCAAGTTCTCATAGCCCACTTTTTTTTTCTTTTATTAATATTTTCATGTGATAGGAAAAACGTATGAAGGGAGTGCCCATTTCGCTTCTCAGACGTAATATTGGATATCGTGGGAATATACCGCATTGTCAGCAGTGCTATCACATGGCGGAACAATACGACTCTTGGGGCCCACTAGCTGAGCCCTTCTTTGTTTTCCCCTTCCTTTTTCAATTTCCCTTCAACCACTCAGAACAGCGCGGCTCGGTTACCGACAGGGAATACTGTGCTGTATGGGCGTAGGGGGGGGGGTGCATTAAGGACAAATCCAATGGTATAAAGCGAACCAGATGTTCCAGATTTCCTTCCCTGCTTAGCTGTCTCGTGGGATCATTGACTGCCTTTTGTCAACGCCTTTAGCCTACATCGCCCGTCTCCCACGACCCCCACATCACTCCCCACTAACTTACCCCGGGTCTCTTCAAACCCCTTGAAAGGACGAAAAACGAAGGCTACCTTACCCGGCAACCGATCGCAATGAAGTTCTCATGCGCGACCGTTGTTGCAAGTATCGCCGCTGTTGGATCCACTCAGACTGTAGCTGATCTTCCTCCATGTGCTGTATGTATTTGGATAGATATGTCTCCCTTCGCTGAGGCAATTAGCTAATATCTCAATAGTTGGACTGTCTGGCCAATACTTTTCCGATCACTAGCTGCTCCCCCACTGACCTTTTTTGCACTTGCTCTGACAGTCTATTCGTTTCTGGCTCTGCTGCTTGCATCCCGAGGAACTGCCTGGACGCTAACCACCAGAGTAAGTTTTGATATCACAATAACCCCTTAGGAAATAGCTTACCAATAAATCCATAACGGGGGCCCTCGCCGCTGCTGCTGCTCTCTGCCGGGAAAGCGGTGTTAGCATTCCCACCACCTTTCCTCGCCCCTCACCCACCGCGACCGTCGCCAGTGCCGGCAGCAGCGTGAGAACTACGAGGCAGACTGTTGGCACTACCACTCGTTCCACCTAGACCGCTTTCCCAATTGCCCCGCCGACAACTACCGCTTTCGCTGGTAACTTCACCTCCAACATCACCGGACCCACTACTGTTCCGGGAATCTCCAGCGGGGCTGAGCGTCTCACCACCGCTCTCACCCTTGTCGGGTTGAGCATTTCTGTGGCCTACTTCTCACTGTGAAACCGCTTTCCGACCGACCTCACGCCACCACCGGCAAAGGAAAAGTTGGCCTTTAAGGGTTTCGTCAATTCTGGTATGATGACCCTTCAGTTCATGGGAGGTTTCCGGCTTTCGAAACGTATGGGGAAATGATAGAACAAATAATGACGGGGATTTTTCTTTTCCGGAAAAGGGTAGTTATTGGGTGGGTTCTTTCAAGAAATATTCTTGTTTTTTTAGTTGTATCTGGGTCGGGGTTTCTCGGTAATAGCCTTGCATCCTGGATGGCCTTGATGGCCTTGATTGTCAGAGCGGAATGAGATTGTGCAGAGCTATCAGAACCCTTCTCTGAAAGGGGCGCGCCCTGGCCGAATGGCACAGCTGGAGGGGGGATTTGAGAGGCGGAGACTGTGTGTAACAAGAAGGATGGCGAGGAATTGTTTCTGATTTGACAGTGTTGGCCATTGGTGAGTGGGTACTGTTTAGCGGTGTCATTGGCTGATTTGGTTGTGATAAGGGGAGATTATTCTGTGGGGTCTTTAGAACCCATATTATGAGCAGGACCGTTTGTCTGTTCTCACTGTTTCTTGTTATTACTATCACCAAGACTGCAAAGGACTATAAAGACAATAATTAATTATTACCGTTCCTGCATCTTGCTAATCTGCCTAACACGGCTAGAATCAAACTCCAATCAGCACTTGCATTCCTAACGGACGAAAGAAGGAAGAAAAGAGAGAGAACTCACCACAACAGTCGCCGGCCACCCCCTTCGCGTCCCCCGCTTGACCCGCGTTGCTTCACGCTTGGACCCCACCATATCACAGTTCCCAAAGCTAAGAACGCCGTAACCCCCCGGAAATCAAAGCACGCGACCCCTTCTCCCTGCAGACACAGATTATCACTCACACTAGCTAACACCCCCCCCCCCCCCTTTGTTCAGCTAGCCATCAAAAAACCAAATTTCTCGCGAGCCTATTTGCAGTGAGATCGAAACAGAAAGAAAAAAGCTCGGAGGACGCAATCCTCACGCAGCCCTGAGCCTAATCCACGAACCGGACGTCAACAACGAGATATTCTCCCACCAGCCAAAGACGCCCCGACGCTCCGTGTGCAAGATATCACGATCGCGCCGAATATCGTGTGTTCTACCAACTCCTCGGATACACCCCTTCACATCCCTGCATTTCCGAGTTCCTGATCAAAAACGAAGAAAAGTTCCTCGTGTGACTCACCCCCGCCTTAAGCCCCTTAAAGAACTAACCGGCGTTCCCAGATGACGAGAAGGACATACCCCCTACCCTCCATGGCTACTAAGGAAAGAGGGACCCCAAGCTACTGAGTATCGAATATAACCTACAGCATGTGAAAGACATCCTACTACTAATGTCAAGATTTGTTGTCTCGATAGTTCTTGAGTGGGTGGTGTATGGGCATTTGTATAACTTGAGTGATACAATATAGTGGCGAGCAATAAAAATACCACCATTCCACGAATACTTACAGTGCCGGCCTGATTTTGTCTTGTTGCAAAGCCCACTCGTTGGGTATCCTGCGTGCAGCCGAACCTATACCTATCTGGATTCTGATTGACTTATTGATTTGGGACTCGGAGTTATAATGCGTCATCATGCGTGTGAGGTGATACGATAGTCAGGAGGCTAAGGGATTATGTTTAATAAATGGAAAAAAATAGAATGCACCATTCATCCCCCGTTCTGTCAGTGCTGCTGAAGGATAGAGACAAGCAAACGGGTAGGGAATAAAAAGGAATAAAAGAGAATAAATTGAAAGCCCCCCGTGCTTAGCTCAACTTAGGAATACTATACCCCATCTTGTAATAATAAAAGATAGGTCTAGAAACCTAATGAAAGGAAGAAGAGGAAGAAGGAAAGTGAAAGCACCCATCAGCCATCAACCGTGATCCTTATTCCTAGCTACTGTGTCCATCTATCCACCAGAGGGACACAGGATTTACTTATCATAATGACTATTTCAAACAGCACACCTCCTGCTAAGCAAAACCTCCATCCCTGGCAGCTCGTTAAAAAGAGTATCAACCTCCTCCAGCTGCTTGACAACGGTAATATCAAACTCGTGAAGAACAGCAGCAGTGAACTTCATTATCATCAACATGGCGAGATGTCTCCCGATGCACACCCTCCCACCGGCGCCAAAGGTAAACCAGCCGGCCTCGATGTAGTTCTTCATACTGCGCTTTTCGCCATCAAGCATCGCGGGTGGTCTTCCAGACAGGGCTCTAGGCGGAATTAGGCCACGTCCGGGCCAAAGTAGGCCTCATCGTAATTGACTTGGTAAGAAGCCATGCCGACGTTGTAGCCTGGCGGGATGTGGTATTCGTGGAGCTGGCATTCGGATGGGGGAATTTTGTGGGAAAGGGAGAAGGAGACGGCGGGGTGGAGATGGATAGTTTCGCGCACAGCGGATTCGAAGATTGGATACTTGTTCTCGCGGCCGCTGTAGCGGAGGAAGTCGTCAAGGCGGCAATTGTTATCTGTTTTTGCAAGCTCCTCGCGAATTTTTGTATGATTTCCGCGTGAAAGGTGAGTTCGTGGATCACTCTAACCTGGGTATGCAGGACTACTCCTAGTACGGCGGCACTGTGGAGAAGGATTGTTCATCTCCCGAAAAATGGAGTTTTTTTTGGGGGGGTGGTGGGTGGAGTACATACATCAAGTTGAAGATTTGAATGGTTGTGCCTTCCGCCGAGTTGCCGTTTGGGTAATGTCCCCTCATCTTACTCTGTGCATTATAAAACATTGATAATAAGTGTTTGGGGCTCTTCTCTTTGAGGGTTTTAAGATCCACCTATTCCCTAACTGTCAGTCATCATCCTTGAACCCCAGATTATCAAGAGCACCCATAGTTCCAGTTTCAAATGTAAATGTCGGCAAGAGCAACACATTGCGATAAAGGGTAATCAGGGCCTTAAGGAAAATATTCCCACGGATAGCACGGGAAGTAACTGACAATACCCACGGCAATTGCGTAAGCACACCAATGATCCTGAAACTAACTCTCGTTCCATAGGCCGTATTGTCTACATCTTTGCCAGCAAAGCAAAACGCTGCAGACCGGTCTACCGTAATCTGTGCAACTATGTCCAAAGAGAAGAATTCCGTCCAATCAACCATCTTGCATGGAGTTCCGGACTTCACATGGTGTCTGTCAAGAGCTTCAATCAATTCCTCCACCGCCTTCCACCACAATCAATATAGAAATTCATAACAAATTGAAAGAGCAGAGGAAGGGGGAAAAAAAACCCTTATCAAAATTCTCTTCAAGATCAAGCAATCCCTGTTCCGAGTAAAAATGGGACATATGGTACTTTCCCAGTCGAGCATTCCCGGCATCTTGTTCGAAAAACAAAGCCGAAATCGTGTTTGACAGACCCAATCTCTTACGAGCGCCACTTGAAGGTGAAATCTTTCTTATAATTTTGAAAGCCATAGATGACATTCCTAAGATTAGGATCCGAGACCGAGATCTCGTTGAGTGCAACCCACACAATATGGCCCTACTTCTTGTGCAGGGCTATCAAGTCCCTGCGCCAGGGTAGTATAGTACCAACGATAGGCATTGGTGAAACTTGCCTAGGAATGGGCTAGGGATCTTTTGCGCACGGAAGGGACTTTTCAAGTAGGAGTGCGTCCAGTAAGCAAGTGTGAGGATAATAATGCCAGCGACAAGGTAGAGTTTATGTTGGAAGAGGCGTATACAGCCTGGCCGATGAGATCCAAGAACATTGTGAGTATGGGGGATGGTGAGGAAAGGGAATTGACCCACGGGTCTCCTGTTTGGAATCGGAGGAAAATCGGGAAACGAGCCTTTCCTTGGGGTGAGAAAACTTGTCGAATTTCAGGAGGGTTTTATAGGACTGGGGTCATACTCATGTGGAGGAATTATAGCAGAGGAAGGCCCTCGTGAGAAAGGTGGAGGAAGGAAGAAGAGGAAGAGCTCTGCTAGAAGAAAAATGTAGAAGGAGATGGGAGGGGAGAACAGAGATAAGAGGGGGGGGGGTAGAAATCTGGGTCGTATGATAGGTACAGCACTGATGACCGAGGAAGGGGATGAACTGTCCAAGGCCACGCAGCACATTGACAGCCCTAAGGTTAACGGCGCTGGAGCCAATCAACAACCTTTTCTTTCCTTCTTAATTCGTTCAAGCGCATCGCTCCCTACTTCACCCTTGTCAAGGCCTTTACCCAATTCATCGTCTGGTAAACTTTCCACCTCTTTGTCATCCGGTTTATCAAGAGGTCATGTTGAACGTGGATCGTTCTGGACTGCTCACCATTTGCATATATTCCCATGCTCGTTGGATTAGGAACCTTATCACTGCGACCTGTTATACACTAAGTCTTCGAAAGAGGTCTCACAACTATTAGCTTCATACCGATCTCCGACACGACCCTGCATATCTAGTGCGACAGGATCAAGACCTCCGTTCATCAACAACGAAACACGAACTATTAGCAATAGCCGAACAACCATGGCGCCCACGGTTATGCACTCAGTATTCAGCAAACCGGTTAACCACTACCTCGGTGCTTGGGTTTTCACCTGGGAAGGGATTCGGCTGAGAAGTAGGAAAGGGCAACTATGCGGAAGAAACTGATCAAAGATATAGCACGCGCAGGAAGTGTGCTGCGGAGGAACGGTCTCATCTCACGGAGGATATAAGAAAGCCTGTTCTTCCCTTTGTTCGTTTGTTTTCTGTTCGTTATCGCATTCATTATTTATTCACTTGGTTTCTCTCCTACTTTTGTCGAACTCATTCATTACCGTACACGATTCCAATATCTCTATTGTTTCTTTGATAATTTTTCTCTATCCAAATTGTTCGTACCAATAAAAGTTCGGTATCGCCAGATCAGTGGAATCTATATTCGCTGCGCATAACCCTATAGTGTTGAATAGGTCACACATACGCACAGGAGGGTGATTTCGGCACGCGCGACACACCATCCAAACTAAACGGGTCCTGCGAAATCAGCCCAACACCGGTACCGGTATGCCATAGATGCCGGCCTCTACCCCCCAAACTTCATCAATCACTCATTCACCCACTCACAAACACTCACTCACCCACCTGCGCATATTATACCGTCGCTCCAATTATTATACCAGCAATCCATCATTCAGGCTCATGGGTGGTTAGTTCGGTCAGTGACTCTACGCATTATCGTCCAAGGCCATCAATGACAACCGCGCGGTGGATTAGGTGCCCTTTGAGCATAGTTTAAGCAAGAAGGATGTACCGGCACTCTTATGGATATAGCCCCAAGTAACGAAACGAACTATATTATATACATACATCCTCTGCAGCAGTGCAAGCAGCAATGAGCTAAAGACCCCTCAACATCCCACTTATAAGAATAGCGACAACTCCAATAATACCATCTCTTTTAATAATAAGTAGAACAACTATACCTTTGCCGATGATCCCCCTTCACTCCTAGAGTGGCTCTCGCTCCTGGATCCAGGGTTACGACATTGCGACATTCAGGAGCATGGTGTCAAGGATGTCGGGGGGGGCGGCTTATGGGGACTGAGAAATTCAGAAAGCGGGTGATGAGTGGAATGGAAAGGGTTCCGAAGGAAATATCGCACGCCTTTCAATTCGTTGGAAGGGCAGACGAGCTCGGCCCCCAACCGGTAATCGAGCAAGGATCCGTGGGGGAGTGTACTAACTACTACTAAGGTGTGAGCAAAAGTACTGCGAAGCTTTGGCTGCCATTTAGATAATAATATGATAGAAATTCTGTGAGCCACATTGGCCAAACATTTTTTTAAAAAAACCCTTTTTCCATTTCGGGTACTACACTACAATAAAGTTAAGACACTATCCTGCCCAACCAAAATACATGACCAGTATAACCAAATTCCATAATCCATCCAGTCAAAATGGAAAAAATGCTTCCCCCTGTAGGCAACTGCACCCTGAGCAGGGTACCAAATGCCCCCTAGAAGCCCTTCCAAAAAATTATAAACCCTTTTAAGTAACACCGATATCTCACCCTTCCCTAACCCAACAGAGTTGTGGGCGGGGGACAAAGCCTCAAAAAAGGCACCACTTAGCATTTATAAAAAATTCCTCAAGAACTCGCCTTTACAAGACTGAGCTCAAAAGAGCGGCCTCTCTGGCCCTCTCAGAACTTAGCCCCCTACCAGATGCCTATAGGTCACGACATTGTCTGTGTACTAATGTTATACTTCCTGCATTGGGCCTCATGGCACCCCACAGCACAATGGACGCCCCCCTCCCTCTCCTTGCGCAGAGCCTACCACTAGCCTCCCCCAGGAGGAACAAAATTCTTAACTCCCACACCCCTGCCCACAGGCACTAACCCCTCAGGTCTGGAAAAACTTATTCCAACCCTAGTATGCACATCATATCCTCTCCCTTTCCTCATCCCTGCCCTCAGACTAAGGCCCTGTTTGGCACGCCACAAGAAAATGAAACTCAGTTTTTCCTAAAAACAGAGGATCTTTCCGAATAAAAATACTGAGTATTTGTCAAAATACTAGCGTTTGGCATGACAAAAATCCTTTGATTTTTTAGTTAGTAGACTGACTGCTATTTGATTATTTTAGGGGCCGGGAGTACAAGAGACTAGGCCATAATAAAGAGTTTGATGGTTTACCAGGGTTGCGACTAGAAAAAATAATTCTATAGTGGGAAACTCTTTGCTGCCCTTTACTTTTTGCAACTACCCTAATACAGGCAGGTTTATCAGAAATATCACACAAAAGAAATACAGGAAAAGTTTATCTGAAGGATAGAAATACTATAGTATTTATGTGCATGCCAAACACGACATAGTTTATTTATCCTATCTCAACCAGAAATACTGAGGAAAATTGAAAATACCATGGTATTTGTAGCGTGCCAAACAGGGCATAAACCTAGTCACAACATGCATTCTGGGTCCTGTCAGCACTCCTAAAACCGCCATCTTCTCACCCCACACCATGCCCCTCTACCAGGATTGTGCCCTTTTCATAATATCACCCCTAACTACCTCCATCCCATCACCAACCTCTATCGTCTGCCTTCACTTCACTCCCAGCAAACACACCACTGCTACTGCCAAATTAGCCACTTCACCTTCCACCTGTAACTCAGCAACTGGAGGCTTCACCACTGCAACCACCCACACATCATTATCTCCCACACTCACAATCTTCCCTTTTCCAGTACAAGGGCGCAACTACAACTATCAGTTCAGGTTCCGTCCGCGAACCTACCCTCATACACCTCCCCTTCTCGTTTAACCTTGAACTCTCCTACCACTTTCTGCACCCAAGATATCACAACCTGGAAACCTGTCACAAATTCTGAGTTAGCCAATTTGTTTTCACATGACTAATCAGTTATTAGTCATCCCCCCTGTTTATGTTTTACGTTATGATGTTATTTGATTTATAGTTTTTGCATGACTGCGCATTTGGGAGTCATAGTTATGTGATGATTGGTTGATGGTTTCATGACTTACGATTGTGACGTCATATGATATCATGAGTTTCGTACATGTCTCACATGATGAGTCAAGGGTTTCACACATGTGACTCAATCGAGCACATAATTTGGTTTATGAGTTTTGATTGGTTGAAGGATGTACGTAGTTGCCTCAGGCGAGTCCGCTGATGAGTTTCGCGCTATGACTCACTATGAGTCATCGAGGTATATGTAACGTGAGGTGATGTGTCACCAGGGTTAGGGTTGTGGCAAGATGCTTATAAAAGCGGCTTGGTTCCGACCAAGAGATAGGATCTTCACACAACCATCTAAGTAATACCACACTTAGATACTGGAGCAGGGGCCCAGACCTTTGACAGTGATCTTCCCATGATGCAAGATATCCAATCCTACTCCTCTACTTCTTACGTGAACCTTTACCACTTGAACGCAACTTGAAGTACCGAGTCCTCTAGGGATTGGACTTTGTACCTCCGGGTGTTATAATAATAAGACTTCCTCCAATGAGAGTATAATAATTGTCAATAATATCGATAAGTACTACGATTAGTCGTTCCCTGTTTAAACGAACACCTAGGGGAATGTCTTCGTTACAAAACCTGGTTCTGCAATTGTAAAATCTTCTCCAATGCAGCCAAAACTGCCCACTCCACCTTTGCAACCTTATGGGTAGAAAAATATTAACACGTCTCTTAGCCATCCCAACAGACAAAAGGTAGGATACAGTAGATAAAGGGAATAAAAAAGTAACAAAAAGAGATGAAATTCTCTCCCAAAAACAAATTAAACTCATGGGAAAATGCACTGAGAATAATGACTTGAGGCTAGCATGAGATCGGTTCCAAGAATCGCTATTCGTCAAAAACCAAAAGGTTAGAAGTCACCTGCTGTTGAAATTTCAATTGTTTATCTCACTTAACCACAACCTCTCATACAGTTTAGCACATATGAATAACCAAGTACTACACCAAACATACCCTAATGCCCAAAACCTTGAATACTACTCCTTGCAATCCTTTCACACCTCTTCCGTACCTCTTTCCCTTTCTATTGCCCCCATCACTTCATAACCATTACAAACTCACTACATCTAATACATATTAGCACCATGTCTCCAAGAGAGCTTCTATTGGCATGTCGCCCCTCTTACCTGGGTACTCACCAGGCAAGAGCTTTTTTTCAGGTAAGTTTGCTAAGTATCCATAGTAGTTAGAGTTTTAAATTAAGATACAATTCAGAGAGAGAAGTATTAGGAGAATACTGCCCCCCTACCCTCTGGTATGCAGGCATCATGGTGTAGTGTGAAAGGCCTATATTTTACTAAGATTAACACAAGGAACTCAGTCAGGCCTGAAACAGTTGCACAGCTCTGTACAATTTATCAGTTGAAAGAAGTAACAACTTGTCATCTATGTTCACTTGAATTCAACTCTAATGAACATCAGAATAGTATTACCATGGTAAAAACTCGTCTGTTGGATTCTATCATTCTCATGGCCCAATTTAGGCATCATACAGACACTTGTTTTAAGTGGATGATATCTTTGGGTATGCGCATAACCTTGAGTGCATTTCTTCGTATATGATCTGTATTCTATGTCTATTATATTTTCTAATACATATAGCTTAGATACTCTTAAAGGTTTATTCTTACAATATCCTTCAAGAACAAAGAATAAGAAAGCAGGCTGAGGATATAGCTAGTAATATTGAAAATATTCTTATGGCAAATATGTAAACCATTAAGAAGACTAGTAACCACTAATTCAACCATATTAATAACAACCTTCACACACTAGTTTAATGGTAAGAGAGGTGAGAGCTCACGGTTGACTAGTTTCCATTTTAGTTTGTTTGTAGGTTTTCATGTTGACTTGCTTGTGGATTTGCATGCTGGCTTGCCTGTGGTTTCGCCTGTCTATTCATATTAATAGTACTTTATTAAAATAAAACCAGAAAGCTGAATTGCCATAAAAAAATATAGTTTCATTTCCTAGTATACCAGGGGTATCTCTAGTTGTGTCTACTACCCTACAATATCTTTCACTCATTATTCACGCTATCACTAGTGCTAAGTAATAGTGATAAGTGAATTGTTTTACCTATTTATTTTTGCAGGTCAGTTAGCTAACTTATCTGCAAGTTGTAAGTATTGGATAATAAACCACAGTGAGTCAGTATAACAATCCTCTTGTCCCCTTTATTGATGCAACAGGCAATCATTTACTCTCAAAAAAGTTCCAGGTTCTCAATTCCTGATCCAGAATACCTTATGCAAGTATTATCCTGTCCAATAACATAGGAGTGACTTGTTGTCTTTCCAGTCTCATACAATCTTATTAGATAGCAAGAAGGGTAGACGCTAATCTGATTGAACTATGGCAATAGTTCGATGTTATTGGCCTATCTGTGGACTGTCATCACTGTTATTAGATGTGAGAGCTTGTCTGTAGAGTACTAGTAATACCCAGTGGTATCAAAAAGGTAAAGGTAAAGAGAATTCTAGGACAACTGCTAGTTAAGAAAACAGCTTGGATGGTTGCATGAAGATCTTGCTTTCAGGTGTGAGTAATCATACGGTTCCCTGGTGAGATACGCATTGGGATAACTATAGTGTTCATTCTTGTATTACACGGTTGCAATGAGGGATTTCCTTTCTAACGTTTACTATAAATTGTATTGTATGCTTGGTTATGCGGATATGCAACTCATACTTGGGTATGAGTGCGGTGGTAAAGGCAGTGCTAGGATATCTTTCTTTATAAAGGACGAGCTTCATCACCTATTTCCTTGGTTCTTTACGCTACCAGGTATGGCTTTCACTACTCCTCTAATTCAGAATATTACGTCTTCTGTTCTGACAACCAAGACCCACGCCAAGAACCCATGAACACAGACCAGGATCTGCCATTACAAGATTAGCCTTGAGCCACGAACATGAGATCGTGATCTCTGAAACCCGGACCCTAAGTGACCATTAGCGGTTCGGACATTCCTGTCAGTTGTCTGCCTTGAACTATCATCCAGTGCCAAGACCCTATTAGTTGAGGTAGCGACTAACGAGGATCCAACCCACACAACACCATGTCTCAACATGTCCAACTCACGACCGCCACACAAACTGCCCTGACCGAACTCGTGGCGGTTACAAATAAACAGTTTGATCAACTCTCCGAATACCCTGTTAGACAGTAGGCCCACACGTTATCTCATCTTGCGATCGCGCTCAACGGCCGCACCTTACTCCGTCCAATTTGCCAACAAGGCACCCTTGACCCGTTCGAACAAAACCCTCACTTCTAACAATAAGAGCAACAAGTTCAGAACATGACTAATGAAAGAGAGGCACTTGCCGAAGAATGATATCCACTTACCGAGGAACACGATGCTTTACTTCCAGAGGGACAAGGCCTTGAGGCAAGGTACAGAGCCATCCTGACTGACCAAGTATTACCCTAGCGGGAATAGCTTACATAATTATGCGCGAGGTATATGCCACCATGGGAGAGAGCATATATCCGAACCCAAGCTTCCTGAGTAGGGACTTCCCGGAGGCATCTGGGAGACTACTCAGGAACCACAAAGAGTTCACGTTTCAAGATATGGCTAACTGATGGGAATGATGATTAGAGAACCAGTTCTCTACTCTTACTAATGGATACGCATTATGCATTGATAGATGAATATCGGACTTGATCACTCCATATTCATGATACTATTGGCTTGTAGCCATTTAGACTGCATATTCCATTATAGTCTATCAGGGCGCAGAGATCGAAGACTGACTACTAGTGGAGTGGGGACACCCTCAGAAGAAATAGCAGTCGGGAGATTCTCAGAGTCAAGCTTCACAAGATTCAGGGTCAAACAGTGTTCGCACTTTGTTCTGACGAACTGAACTCTTAGAAAGACACTTCTTTACTAAAGAAGTCAAAGTAGCGTGAACATTAGTATAAATAGTAGGACTCTCCCCTATGGTTGAGAACATCATCAAGCAACGGAGAAGAGACCTTAACAATATTATAAGTTATTACGATATTCTTCTATTACTTTATTGAACAATCCTTCTTGCGCCTTCCTGACCTATATTCCATTGTCTCGAATATCCTCGGCCTAGATAGCTCGGAATCCTACCGTGTTAGCTAACCCTAACACTATATTGTTATTCTTCAGTCACCAAGGCTCCTATGTTGGCAGACATCCTCGTCTGCTTTATCCTCTATTATCTTTTTTGCATCCTTGAAGATACACTACAGGCTGCCATTGTTGCACTTAAACCCACGATCACTGAAGATTCAGGTTCTTTAGCCGATTGGCAACCAGAATGAGAAGGAGGCATAACCATACCTTGTTCCTCTCCTTCACCACCTCTTGGCCTGTCTCGCCCTTCTACCCCAGAAAGTATTATTCTTTCAAAACAAGCTATCGGACAAGTGGAACGAAATCAAAACCTTTTTCTGAAGCTTATTGACGCTGAAGAACAAAATTGGTGGGTAACACCACAAGGGTCTTTTCGTCACCCTTTCACTACTATAGCGAAAGGTCGTAAAAAGGATCGACGATACTGGACAGTTCAAAATCTCCGTCCTAATTAAAGGATCACTAACCTCTACCATGGCCCTTGTGAGCCCCAATTCTCCTCACCCTGAACTCATCAGAGATCCCGATCAACCCATGGAAGATAACGATACTTCCACCCCACATGTATCCTCATTCGACCCGTCCTCCCGTGCCATGACCCCTAGCTCAAATCCAGGATCGGTCATACATTCCCCCATGAGTCGCTCCCATAGCGCACAATTTCGTGTCGAAAAGAATACGTCAGATTAAACTCCCGTCAATGCGCAAGAAACACTACAAACCAAATGGAACTCCGTCAGCCACAAATCGGACTAGCGTTCTAATATATTTCTTCATCCATCAATCAAAGTCAAGACGAGAACTTGCTAGCTTTGGATGCTTTATCGGAAGATGCTAGGACCCAATATACTAACCTATGGTTATTGCAAACAAGGTTAGCAAAGGGCGAATTAATTGTTGACAAGGAACTCCAGGATGCTAGAAAAGCACTAGCAACTCTCGAAGGAGCAACACATGACGAATAGGAACTGCTAAAGATAGCTATTGCACAAGAATTTAGCCGCCAAGAAGCTCAGCAAAAGGAAAATGCAAAATCTTCAGAGGTCCGAGATAAAATATTGGAAGCCGAAGTAATATCCTTAAAAGCACAATTTGCTGAACAACTTAAAAAACAGGACACGGAATGGCAAAGAGTCCTGAGACACTAGGAAGACCATGCTGCTGAAATATTAAATCAACAAAAGGCCAGTGCAGCCGAACAGCATCAAAAGGACCGTCAAGCAGCAAAGGAGCTTCTGGACAAACAAAATCAGAAATTCCAAAACACCATAGAAGCTTTGACGGACAGAATAGATCATCACGAAAAGCCCAGCTTTACCATCCCGCCTACGGCGGCAGGTGATGGTGATCCAGGACCCTCAAATCAAGGTCAATTCGATCCTTGGATTCCTCCGAATAATCCTAATCCTGATAAATGATCAGCTTCAACTCCAAGACAAGAAAAAGCAAAGGGAGCTGACCATGGAGGAAATTCCCCCCCACCTCCACCACTGCCAAGTAATATTGGTGGTGATTCAGACCCAGACCCTAGTGACCATGACGACGATGACGATAAAGGAGGAAACGATGGCAGGGTCAGAAGAGGCGGACCTCCGGAACGCAACGCTCGAAGACCATCGGTTCCTAGAGCTACATCTCCCCGTACGAGAGGCATATTAGCATTCTTGCAACAACTCAGTACACCAAATCGATCAATGAAAAATGCACCTGAACCCCCTTGCTTCTTTCAAGGCGATGATAAGCATGATGTTAGAAACTGGCTAACCGCCTGTGAATATTATTTTGATCGAAACCCGTACCAATGGGAGAACCACTCTCATCGTATTGTTTTCGCACTGGGTAAAACCAAGGGAAACAAGGTAGCCCCTTGCGCACAAAAATATCGAAAAGTCATGGGAGGAATAGGAGGTTTCACTAGAGATCACCATGATGCAACTTGGGAGTGATTCCGAAAAGAGATTATCAAAAGATATATCGATATCGAGGATGAGCGACGAGCCCCAGAGGAAATGGACAGGTTCAGCTATAAGGGGAAAATTGATACATACCAGCTGCGCCTCGAGAATCTCAACATCAAGGGAGGACATTCAGGTATAGTGGGGAGGGTCCGTGTCGAAAGCAAACTCCCTCAAGAAATGTGACGTCGCCTATCCCATTTTTCATTTGCCACCAATGAAGAATGGATGAAAATTTTAAGAAAAGTGGGTAGGCAAGAGGAGGAACCCCTGGAAAGGGAAAAATTAACAAAATCCCTAACAAACCCGCACGCACCCGGTCCTAAGCGAAAACGAGAAGAACCCGACAAAGGTTTCAATACCAAATACGAAAAAGGGGATCTGACAATAAAGCTGGAAAGGGACCTTCGCGATGGAAAACTCCTCGAAAAAACACTGCCAAAAATAAAAACAATACTGTTGGGATGCACGAGCATACCGATTGGAAAAAAGCACAGGATGGAATCAAGGACGATGTGGTTGAAAAACGAAAAAAGGAGAAATGCTGCACCCGTTGCAGCATGGACAACCACACCAGGAGAAAATGCCGTAAGCCAATCTTGATTGCCGCAACCATCGCATACAAAAATAGGGGAAACCCTAAACAACCCTTTAAACCAAGAACTACCACACTCGCAGTACACCAACCTCCTCCAGCACTATAACGGGGTCTTGGCTCTGGACGTTAGTCCAAGGCACACAACGAAAGAAAGGTCCTAAACGATAACAGTCGTTTAGCGTGAGGGTTTGGAGATGACAATCTCAGGTCAAGGCTGATCGCGTAACGATAGATCAGGGTCAGGGTTCGTGGGTTCTTGGCGTGGAACTTGGGTATCAGAATGGAAGACGTTAAATTCCGCAGTACAAGAGTCGTGCAAGAAATACCAGGTAGTGTAAAGAATCAAGGAAATAGGGGCCTTTTTTTTTTACTTTCATTTTTCATTTTTTTTTTTATATCATATACTTGTTGTTAAGGTACAAGAAATCGCATGGAGCTCTAGCTATGGCGAAAAGATAACCCAAAATCCAAAACAAACTAACAAAGGAAATATCCTGAACACTACTCTTCAACTGGGGTCCGTACCGGTCCCAGGGCCACATACTGGCGCGAAATTAACACAAGTAAATCAAGGAATACCCTCCCTAAACCAGCGGACAGCATGAGATAAAAAATGTAAACCTAGCTCTCCTGAGATGAGATAAAGTAAGCAAAGGAAACTACATTAGAAGAGCGGGAAGAAATCAAGCCAGCGGAGGAAGTCGGGCGAGAAAACATGACCGGCGGGAAGGCTGTGGCTGTAGACCTGATGTAACGGGTGAGAGCGCCCAGGAGGGCTACCGAGGACCATACCGGGACGTCGGGTCCAAGTCCAGTGACCCCCTGAAGGTGACGGGTCCTGGCTGGCTCCTTCGCTGAGCAGTGGAGGACGGCGTGCTCGAAGCTTTCCGGTACTTCTCCGCAGCTGGGGCAGGTTGTCGGGGCGTGGTCGTCCCAGGACGGGTGGGCGCGGAGGTAACTTTTCCCAGACGTCATCTGGTGAAGGCGACCTGCGTCAACCTTGACGAGGCCCATAAATGGATGGGGCTTTAGTGAGGGGCGGTAGGCGTATGTTGGAGGATCCGGCGCCGCTACCTCCCACTCCTCCATGAGAAGTTTCTTGCCTAGGAGCTTAAGCTGCGGGTAGCTATGGCCCGGCGGGGGGTTGGGGTATGCCTCGCCCAATAGGTGCTGGGAGGTGACCGGCAGGGGGGCGTGGCCATCAGGGCCAAGCAGGAAAAGCATCGCGTGAGGGAGGGCATCCAAGGGTAGGTGGGCCCTATTCTTCGAGGGCGGTCTCGGTTGAAGCCAGGGTAGTGGCAGGCTGCAGCGCGTATTCTTGCGGGAGAGGTCTCTATGATCGGTGGTATGGCGGCTTCGCCATGGCGTCTGAAGGGAGGCTAGGAGTCTGGCTGCAGCTGGGCTGATCTCCGGGGTGGAACATATCACCCTCAGGCAGGCCAGGCGGTGTTTGTACGCGAGGAGGAGCGCGAGTGGGGGGGGCAGGTTTCAACAGCCAAGATGTCAGTTGGGGTGCACGCAAAGCAGTTTGTGGTCCATCTCTGGACCTTGTGCCAGAAGGCTGAGAGTTTCCTCGTCATGTGGACAGTGGGTTTGAAAGTGTCCGCGCCATAGCTGAGGATGGGAAATAAACGCGAAGATGCCAGCCGATGGCATAGAAACGGGGGCAGGCCCATCCCCAGGGGGGAGAGCCTTTGGAGGGCCACGAAAGCAGCTTGGGCTTTGGCCAGGCTCTTGGTGAAGTGTGGGGTGGTCGAGAACGTGGGCGTGAACCAGTACCCCAGCCATCGGACCTCGTCCTTGGGGGGAAAGATTGAACCGTCTAGGTGTATTGGGGAGAGGGAGACAGGGCCTCTGTCCCTGTTCGTCCGCCAGTGGATAAGTTCGGTTTTGGGATGGAGAAGCCAACGCCCAGCCGGGCCCCTCTGGCCTTCAGCACCGTGAACCCCCTCCATAGGGATTGGATGTTACGCGAGTAGGACTTGGAGGAAACCGTTAGACCAAAGTCGTCGACATAGGAGAGGGTAAGGCCCTGGGGGATCTGGTGGTGGAGTTGGGAAACATAAATAATGAAGACAAGCCGGGAGACGGGGGAGCCTTGCGGTGTGCCCACGGCGACCGGGGCGAACACCTTCAGTGATCCTTGGTAGCGGAGTCGGCAGGTCCTACCAGTTAGGAAGGACCTGGTCCCGGAGACGAGGTACGGGTTTATAGCCTTCGCCTTGAGCATGCCCCACAGCATTGAGGGGTTCACATTGTCGAAACCTCAGTTGATGTCTAGGAAAAGTGTTGAAACCTTTCTACCGGTCATCTGGAGTGTCCTTACCTCGTGAGTCAGTGTGGTGGTCGCATCAGAGGCCGATAGGCCAGCCAGGGAGCCGGATTGGAGGGGGTCAAGGAGGCCTGCAACGCGGGCCACACATGAGAGTCTTGAGTTCATGATCCTCTCCAGGATTTTTGAGAAGGTTTGCAGCAGTACGATGACGCGGAAAGAGGAGGGCGAGTCGTAAGAGGGTTTCCCTGGCTTGTCAAGCACAATGCCGTCGGCCATCTTGAGGGCCGGGGGGTGGAAACCGTGGGCTACCAGCGGGGCGAGGAGGTCCAGAATCAGGTGCGGAGCCCCCCGATATATTCTTTTCCACACCAAATTGGGGGTCATGTCAGGGCCAGGGGCTGACGATGGTGATAACCTGGCCAGGGCCCTGCCAACCTTGTCCACTGCCAGCGCCGGGCAGTGTCTAAACGGGAGCAGGATGGAGTCGAATGGTCTGGCAGGCGCGCCAGGGAAGAAGTGGTTGAGGAGGGCATTGTTGAGCTCCCGAGGCGTTTTAGCTCCAGGTAGTTAGGGGAAGCGAGGGGGGGGGCGGCCTATGGCAAACTTCTTTGCCGTCCATACCATCTGCGGGGTTGCTGAAGCCAAGAAAGTAGACCAGTGGTCCCTCTTTGCTTTCTTAATTGCTTTGAAGTAGGCTGTTCCGGCAGCTCTTGCCAAGGCAAGGAGTGCCGCATCAAACCTGTCTACCTTCGAGGAGCTGAGAGCCGAATTATAAGCTTTTCTGAGCTGGGAGAGGAGATCAGACCACCAGGGCTTCGACCGCAAAGAAACTCATTTTACCGGGGTGTGGAGGGCCAGCTCGGCCGTTATCCTGTCCAGGTTCGTCTTGAACCAAATGTCCATCGACCGGGTTGTCGGGATGGGAGGGGCAGGTGAGATATGCGCTCCCTGGAGTGAGGATTCGAGCGTAGGCCAGTCTGTCCGGGCCCAGTTGGGGGCAGGAGGGGGTGAGCGAAAAAGGTGGGCTTCAAAGCGGAGGAGGATTGGGATATTGTCGGAGCCGGTGGAGGGGAGGGGGTCGGACCATTCTGAAAAATAAGGGGCGAGGAGGGGGCAAGCAAACGCAAGGTCGAGGACGCCGGGGCGCCCAATGAGGGACATAGAAAACCGAGTGAAAACACCGGGGATGTTAAGGAGAGAAAACCCGAGTTCCGTGGCCCTGTCAAAGGAGGGGGTCGAGGTGGCGATCACGTCCTCCTTGAAGACCCCAAGAGGGTCTGCCGCGGGGTGGTGAATGTTGAGGTCACCCAGCGAGAGTGTGGAGATGGGGGACGCAGGAAAAATAACATCCGGGGGAACGGAGCGGGTATTGTTGAGATGACCTTTCGTGCTGTAGGAGTTTATGATCGTAAAACCCGTCGTGAAAGGGTTAAAGAAACCGTCAGGGGTAAAGAGGTCCAGAGCCATAATATCACCCCGTCCGAAAAAGCGGGGCAGGACGGAAACAGTACTCAAAAATGGACTGTAAACGTAAAAGGCAACGCGAGGCTTGCAGCCATTACCGGTGGGGGGGGAAAAAACTGTAAATAAATTAAAGGAAAAAGGTTTGCCACTGTAGACCGGGGGGTCTTGCAGGGCGACGATGGACGGAGGGTGGGACAGTTGCGTGAACGACCCGAAAAGTGAAAGAAACACATCCCAGCTTCCGAGCCAGTTGTGTTGAACGAGTGTGAAGGGTTTCAGATGGGGGTGGAGGCCTGCTCCCCGCCCCACAACGTATGATTGTATTGCATTAGCGGGCCAGGCCCGATGGGTTTCGGCTCATGGGAGAGGGGCTAACGGGCTCCGCGGGAGGGATTGGTCGGTGGCCTGGGCTGAGCCCTAAAGCGGCCGGAAGTATCGTTGTGCTTCTGGCTCTTGAAGTAGGCATCTCGAACGCCGACTGGAGAGAGCGGGTGGCTGAAGCGGGGGGCGAGAGGTCATTTTTGTCAGTGGCCGTGTCCATCTCGTCACCAACGGGTGGCTGGAGAACAACCGTGTAGGCAGCAGCGGAACGCCTGAGAGAGGGAGGAGACGGGCGGGAGTCACAATCCCGGTGAGTCGCAGTGTGGGGCCCTCGGCAGTTGGTGCACCGCAGTGGTGAGGAAGAGCAACAGCCAGGAGTAGCCTTAAGGTTGCCACTTCCAGGGCAGGTGGGGTTGGGGCATCGGTGCATGGCACGGGTGTGGTTGAGGGAACAAACGGGGCAGACGGGACAGGCAACGGGGCACCTGGGGGCGACATGGTCAAAGCGCCAGCAGTTTTTGCACTGCGTGTACCTATTGGAAGAGTATGCACGCTCAATCGTCCTTGAGCGGGAGAACAGATGGATCGAGGAGCCCATCGCCGGGACATCCCCTGGGTGGACGGAAACGATGACAGAGGTGGCAGACTTCCCCTCCCTTGATTGTGCGTTAGGGTTGAGATATCTGGCGGCGAGAATACCTATGTCTTTGGAGTTGAGGATGGACTCCGCGAGGCCGGGGAAAAGCTCCTCTGGGTCCTGTGGAAGGAACACGATGGGGAGGGAGTAGATAGCGAGTTGGGCCTCGTAGGGGGCGAGGCGGAAGGCCAACTAGGGAGCCTCTCCCACCGGGAAAGACTGGTTGAGTTGGGAGGCGAGGGCGTCCAAGTAGGGCGCGAAAGCAGCAGCGGGCGTGGCAGGGTCGGTGACGCGGAGGGTGACTGAACCACGGTCGTTGATCTTGGTCGGGACTGCGACAGGGAGGATATAGTTGGCATCCCTAAGGACAGGGGCAGCGATGTCTGGGAAAGTAGCCGCTATTAGCGACGCCTGCGGGTGCTCGGAGGGCGAGGAACGGGGAGCGTAGAATCTTCTTTTGGCTATGGGGTGCAACTTGGGTGGCTGGGGGCCAGGCACCACCTTGCTGGCTGACGCGACTTTGGCGGCCGTGAGGGAGCTCTTATTCTTGTTGCCCTTGGGAGCGCCGGAGGCTGCCTTGGCATACGATTGTTGGGGCTTGGAGTAGTCAGGGGCTATATGCCCAACGATGAAGGTGGTAGGGTCGGGGTACTTCCCATCGCGAAAAGCGTTGGCCTCCCAGGAGTCGAGAAACTTGACCGCGTATGCACAGGGGTAGCGGTAAAAGGAACCCGTTTCCGGGTCATACCTGGGTATATCCGGATCGAATGAGAAGGAGGGGCCCTGTTTAGGGGGGTGTGGACGGGGCTTAGCCATTGGTGGTGCCATCGTAGGGGCAGAGTGAGTGGTCGCACCGGTCGAGGGAAATGGAGGCCGAGTGGAGGCTGGAGCAGCACGAGTGGCTGCGTTGCTCAGGGGAATAGGGGGCCGAGTGGGGGCTGGCGCCGGGGGCAAGGGGGTCGTGACGCTGTGTGACAGGTCACCTATGGCCGCGTTTATTGGATCGAGGGCTCCTTGGAGGGCTGGCCAGGTGGGCATGGGGTGGACGGCTTGTTGGATGCTGCCTAATTGGGGTGTTATGATTTCAAGCTGACACGTCATGGACGCGATCGCGTTCAGGGCTGAGGAGGAGAGGGGGACGAGAATCATCTCGCCGTCTGATAGTTCAGAGAGCTGTCTATCATCGAGGATTGGAAGTTGGACCGAGGTGAAGTTAAGCCGTTGGCCGGTCTCATGAACAAAGTCGCGTATTTAGAGGTGGGACTCATTGAGGTCCGGGTGGGACGACTGGCGGGAGGGAGCCCGGGAGGAGTTCCTCGAGGAGGGGAGAGGAGGGAGGTCTTCCATCGCGATGATGGAAGATCAGGGACGCGAAGCCTGAAGGGCAGGTGCAGTTGGGGGGCGAGGGGGGATCGTGCACAGAACGACGTGGAGTTGTGATTTCAATGACAGGAGGTGTACAGGGCGCGGAGTGTGAAAGGAAATACGGGGCTTTTTTTTCTTTTTTTCTTTTTTTCTTTTTTATATCATATATTCGTTGTTAAGGTACAAGAAATCGCATGGAGCGCTAGCTATGGCGAAAACAAAACCCAAAATCCATAACGAACTAACAAAGGAAATATCCGGAACATACCTCTTCAACTCGGGTCCGTACCGGTCCCAGGCCCACATGCGGGCGCGAAATTAAAGCAAGTAAATCAAAGGAAACCCTCCATATACCAGCGGACAGCAAGAAAAATATACACCTCAACCTAGCTTTCTTGAGACGACATAAAGTACCCAAAAGAAACTACATCAGACGAGCGGAAAGAAACTGAGGAAGTAGAGGACGATGGGCGTGAGAAGATCCACGGAGGGTAGGCTGTAGCAGTAGACTTAACGAAGCGGGCGAGGGCTCCCAAGAGGGCAGCCGAGGACCACACTGGGGCATCCAAGGTGATGTCCGGGACCCCCTGAAGGTGGCGGGTCCTGGCAGGCTCCTTAGCCGGGCATCGGAGAATAGCATGTTCGAACGTCACGGGGGCAGACAAACAGCTGGGGCACATGGTGGGGACTTCGCTGTCCCAGGAGGGGTGCGCGCGGAGGTAACTCTTCCCAGATCTTATCTGGTGGAGGCCGCCCGCGGTGAACCTGTCAAGGCCCATGAACGGGTGGGGCTTCAGCGAGGGGCGGAACTGGTACCTTGCCGGGTCTGGAGCGGCCTTGTCCGATTCTTCCATGAGGAGGTTCTTGCACTTAAGCTTGAGTTGCGGGTAGGCTCGGCCCGGGGGGGGCTCAGGGTAGAAATCACTAAGGAGGTGTTAGGAGGTGACCGGGAGGGCGTCAAGCCTGTCCTGGCCCAGGAGGAGTAGCATCGAGTGGGGGAGGGCGTCAAGGGGGAGGTGGGCTCTGTTCTTGGAGGGTGGTCTAGGCTCGGTCCAAGGGAGGGGCAGGCGGATGCCTGCATTCTTCGCGCTTAGGACCCTGAGGTCTGGTGAGTGGCGGTGAAGGGAAGGAGTTTGGACCGAGGGGGGGAGCCTCGGGGCTGCGGGGTTGATCTCCGGCGGGGAGCAGAGGATCCTCAGGTGAGCCAGGCGGTGTTTATACGCGAGGAGGAGATCGAGTGGCGGGAGGGAGGCCTCAATGGCCAGGATGTTGGTGGGGGTGCTCATGAAGCAGTTGGTAGTTCATCTCTGGACCTTGTGCCAGAACGCCGATAGTTTCCTGATCATGTGGACCGTGGGAACAAAGGGTTCCGCGCCATAGCTGAGGATGGGAAAGAGAAGGGAGGAGGCAAGTCTGTGGCAGAGGAAGGGGGGGAGGCCAATTCCCGGAGGGGAGAGACGTTTGACCGCCACGAAGGCAGCTTGGGCTTTGGCTAGCCTTTTGACGAAGTGGGGGGTGGTGGAGATCCAGGGTGTGAACCAGTAGCCCAGCCATCTAACCTCTCCCTTGGGCGTGAAGACCGACCCATCCAGGTGGATCATAGCGTTGGAAATTGGGGCCTTATCTCTGTTCGTGCGCAAGTGGATAAGCTCCGTCTTGGGGACCGAGAAGCTGAGACCCAGCCTGGCCCCACTGGCCTTCAGCCTGGCGTATTGCCTCTGCAGGATCTGGATGTTGCCCCGATAGGAGGCAGAGGACGCGGTCAGACCGAAGTGGTCGACGTAGGAGAGCGTGAGGCCCTGGGGCATCTCGGAGTGGATGCGGGAGACGTAAATGACGAACAAAAGCGGGGAGACTGGGGAGCCCTGGGGCGTGCCCACCGAGACCGTGGCGAACACCTTGGGCGATCCCTGGTACAGGAGGCGGCAAGATCTGCCAGATAGGAAAGACCTGGTCCAAGACGCAAGGTACGGGTTGACCCCTTTGGCTCTAAGCATGCCGCACAGGGTAGAGGGGATGACATTGTCGAAACCCCCTTTAATGTCCAGAAAGAGTGTGGAGAGTTTCCTCCAAGCCATCTGAAGGGTCTTCACCTCATGGGTGAGGGTGGTAACAGCGTCCGAAGCCGACAGACCGGCAAGAGAGCCGGATTGGTGAGGATTGAGGAGGCCAGTGGCGCGGGCCACACCGGAGAGTCTGGAGTTCATTATCCTTTCAAGGGTCTTGGAAAAGGTCTGGAGAAGGACTATTAAACGGAAAGATGAGGGGGAGTCGTACGCGGGCTTCCCGGGCTTGTCAAGGACTATGCCGTCGGCCCTTTTGAGGGTAAGGGGGTGGGACCCGTATGTCACCAAGGGAGCCAGAAGGTCGTGGATGAGGTGAGGGGCCACGCGGTGCACCCTTTTCCAAACCGAGTTAGGGATCGCGTCAGGCCCTGGGGCCGATGATGGGGAGGAGCGGGCTAGGACCCTGCTAATCTCGTCCGGTGCCAGCGGGAGGCATTCCCTGAACGGGAGCAGGATGCCAGTGGTGTCGGTGAACCCAGCCGGTTCGCCAGGGAAGAAATGGTCAAGGAGCGCTTTGTTGAGCTCAGGCGGCGTTGAGGCGCCTGGGAGGTCAGGGAAACTGGGGTCGGGACGCCCGATGGTGAATCCTTTGGCCGTCCACATAGTCTGGGGGGTCACTGAGTCCAAGAAGGAGGACCAGTGGGCCCTCTTCGCCTTCTTGATCGCCTTGAAGTAGGCCGATCTCGCGGCCCTTGCGGAAGCGAGGAGAGAGGCGTCGAAACGATCTCGTTTCGAGGAGCGGAGAGCGCAGTTATAGGCCTTCCTGAGCATCGACAGAAGCTCAGACCACCATGGTTTGGAGCGGAAAGTCACCCTTTTCATTGCGGTGTGCAACGCAAATTGGGACGTGACTCTCCCTAGATTGGTACTGAGCCAGAGGTCCAGGGAGCTCGTGGTGGGGAGAGGGGACGGGGGCGAGATGACCGTTGCCTTCAGCGCAGTATCTCGAGCGGCCCAGTCGGACTGGACCCAGTTGGGGGTAGGGGGGGGAGCCCGGAATAATGGGGCCTCAAAGCGGAGGAGGATCGGGATGTGATCCGAGCCGGTAGAGGGGAGGGGGTCAGACCATTCAGAAAAGTAGGGTGAGAGGAAGGGGCAGGCAAATGCAGGGTCCAGGACGCCCAGGCGCCCGACAAGCGACATGGAAAACCGAGTGAAAACACCAGGGGTATTGAGGAGGGAGAAACCTAGGTCCGTGGCCCTGTCGAAGTAGGGGGACGAGGTGGCAATCTCGTCCTCTTTCAAGGTCCTCAGGGGGTCGGCTGTGGGGTGATGGATCTTGAGGTTACCCAGGGTGAGGGTGGGAAGGGGGCTGGAGGGGAAAATGATGTCCGGTGGGACGGAGCGAGTGTTGTTCGCGCGCCCTTTGGTGCTATAGGAGTTGATTATTGTAAAGCTAGTTGTGGAGGGGTTAAAGAAGCCATTCGGGGTACAGAGGTCGAGTGCCATGACATCCCCTTGCCCAAAAAACCGCGGAAGGAGAGAACTAGGCGACAAAAAGGAACTATAAACATAAAAGGCAACCCGGGGCTTGCAGCCCCGGGACGTAGGGGGGGAAAAAACCGTGAACGAATTAAAGGAAGGAAGTTTGCCCCTGTAGACCGGAGGGTCTTGAACGGCTACAATGGAAGGAGGGTGGGCCAGCGGTGTAAATGACCCGAACAGCAAAAGGAACACATCCCAGCTTCCGAGGCAGTTGTGTTGAATGAGTGTGAAGGGTTTCAGCCGGGGGGGCAAGGCCTGCTCACCACCCTAAAAGGAAAAGTTGTGCTGCATTACTGGGCCAAGCCCGATGGAGTTCTGCTCATAGGGGAAGGCCTCTGGGGCTCCATGGGAGGGAGCTGACCAGCGCCTGGTGCGGGCCTTACAGAGGCCGAAAGCATCGTTGTCCTTCTGGCCCTTGGAGTAGCCATCTCGAACGCCGAGTGGAGGGAGCGGGTGGGTGAAGGGGGGGGCGAGACGTCATGGTCGTCGGCGGCCGTGTCCATCTCGTCGCCAGCAGGCGGCGGAAGAACGACCTCGTCGCCAGCGGACGAACGTCTGAGAGGGGGCGGAGTCGGACGGGAGTCACAATCCCTGTGAGTCGCAGTGTGGGCACCTCCGCAATTGGTGCAGGGCGGTGGTGAGGAAGAACAACAGCCAGGAGCAGCCTTAAGGTTGCCACCTCCAGGGCAGATAGGGTTGGGGCACCGGTGCATTGCTCGGGTGTGGTTGAGGGAGCAGATGGGGCAAACGGGAGAGGCGGAGGGGCACCTGGGGGCGACGTGGCCGAAACCCCAGCAGTTCTTGCACTGCGTGTACCTATTGGAAGAGTAGGCGGGTTCAACATTTCGCGAACGGGAAAAGAGTCGTATCGAGGAACCCATCGTGAGCACGTCCCCTGGGTGGACGGAGACAATAATGGAGGTGGCAGACTTGCCCTCCCCGGACTGCGCATTCGGATTAAGGTGTCTGGCGGACAGCATGCGTATGTTTTTTGAGTTGAGAATCGATTTCGCAAGACACGGGAAGAGCTCTTCTGGGACCTCGGGGAGGAAGGCGATCGGGAGGGCGTCGATGGCGAGTTGAGACTCGTTGGGGGCGAGGCGAAAGGGCAGCCAGGGAGACTCGCCCACAGGGAATGACCAGTTGAGCTGGTTGGAGAGTGCGTCGAAGTATGGGGCAAAGGCCGTGGCGGGAGTGGCAGGGTCCGTGACGAGAAGGGTGACAGAACCACGGTTGTTGACCTTGGTGGTGACTGCGAGGGGAAGGAGGCCGTTGGCATCTCTCAGGACGCGGGCAGCGATGTCAGGGAAGGTTGCTGCAATGAGGGGCGCTTGCGGGTCTTCAGAGGGGGAAGTGCGCGGAGCGTAGAACCTTCTTTCGGCCGTAGGAAGTGACCTCGGCGCCTGAATCTCAGGGGCGAGGTTGCTGGCAGACGCGACTTGGGCGGCCGTGAGGGAGCTCTTATTGAAGGTGGTGGGATCGGGGTAGTATCCTTCACGGAACGCGTTTGCTTCCCAGGAGTGAGGGAACTTGTCGGCGTAGGCGCGAGGGTCGCCGTAAAAGGCTCGTGTGTCCGGGTCATACCGGGGAATGTCGGGGTCGAAAGAGGAAGAGCTAGCTCTCTTGGGGGGGGGCGGCGACCCTTTGCCTTAGGCTGAGCTGGGACGGGTGTGGGGCGTGTGGTAGCACCAGACGGGGGAACTGGAGGGCCAGCGGAGGGAAGTGCTGGGCGTGTGGTCGTACCTGTCGGGGGAACAGGAGGCCGAGTGGGGGCTGGCGCTTGAGAAGGGGGGGCAGCAGACACCCTTTGTGACAGGTCACGTAGGGACGCATGGATAGGGGAGAGCTTGCTGTCCAAGGCCGCAGTGGTGGGGAGGGTGGCCACGATACCTTGTATGGTTCCTAATTGGGTTGTTATTGTGTCCAGCTGACGCGTCATGGATGCGCGAGCGTTGAGAGAGGAGCAGGAGAGCGGGACGAGGATCGTCTCGCTGTCTGAGAGTTCAGCCAGCTGCCGGTCGTCGAGGATTGGGAGTTGGTTAGACGAGAAGTTAAGTCTTTGGCGGGTCTCACGAACAAAATCGCAAATGTAGAGGTGCGACTCAGTGAGCTCAGGGGACGAGGACTGCCTAGAGGGGGCACGCGAGGGGGCACCCGAGGAGGGAAGGGGAGGGAAGTCATGCATCATGAGGACGAGGGATCAGGGACGCGAAGCCTGACAAGAGGAGGAGAAGAGGGGCGAGGGGGGATCGTGCACTGAAAGACGTGGAGGTGTGATTTCAATGACTGGAGGTGTAGAGGGCGCGGAGAGTGAACGCAAATACGGGGCTTTTCTTTTTCTTTTCTTTTTCTTTTTTTTATATCATATATTCGTTGTTAAGGTACAAGAAATCGCATGGAGCGCTAACTATGGCGAAAACAAAACCCAAAATCCAAAACAAACAAACAAAGTAAACATCCGGCACCAAAACTCTTCAACTGGGGTCCGTACCGGTCCCAGGCCCACGTACGGGCTCGAAATTCAACCAAGTAAATCAAAGGAAACCCTCCCTAAACCAGCGGATTGCAGGAACAATAAAGAACATAAACCTAGCTTTCTTGAGACGACATGAAGTACCCAAAAGAAACCACATTAGATGAGCGGACAGAAACTGAGGAAGTAGAGGACGACGGGCGTGAGAACATTCCCGGAGGGTAGGCTGTAGCCGTGGATTTAATGTAGCGGGCGAAGGGTGCCCAAAAGGGCAGCCGAGGACCATACTGGGCCGTCCGGGGCGACGTCCAGGACCCCCTGAAGGTGGCGGGTCCTGGCAGGCTCCTTAGCTCGGCAACGGAGGATAGCCTGCTCGAACGTCTCGGGGGCTGACAAGCAACTGGGGCAAGTGGTGGGGACTTCGCTGTCCCAGGAGGGGTGGGTGCGGAGGTAGCTCTTCACAGATCTCATCTGGTGGAGACGGCCCGCGGTGAATTTGTCGAGGCCCATGAACGGGTGGGTCTTCAGGGAAGGGCAGAATGGGTACCTGGCCGGGTCTGTAGCGGCCTCGTCCCATTCTTCCATGAGAAGGTTCTTGCACTTAAGCTTGAGTTGTGGGTAGGAGCGGCCCGAGAGGGGCTCAGGATAGAAGTCACTAAGGAGGTGCTGAGAGGTGACCGGGACGGCGTCGAGCCCGTCCTGGCCCAGAAGGAACAACATTGAGTGGGGAAGGGCGTCGAGGGGGAGGTGGGCCCTGTTCTTTGAAGGTGGTCTGGGCTGGGTCCAAGGGTGGGGCAGGCGGCTGCCTGCATTCCTCGCGCTCGGTGCCCTGAGGTCTGGGGAGTGGCGGTGAAGGGAAGGAGTCTGTACCAAGGGGGGAAGCCTAGCGGCTGCGGGGTTGATCTCCGGCGGGGAGCAGAGGATCCTCAGGTGAGCCAGCCGGCGCTTGGACTTGAGGAGGAGATCTAGCGGCGGGAGGCAGGCCTCAATGGCCAAAAGGAAATACGGGGCTTTTTTCTTTTTTTTCTTTTTTTTTTTTATATCATATATTCGTTGTTAAGGTACAAGAAATCGCATGGACCGCTAGCTATGGGGAAAACAAAACCCGAAATCCCAGACGAACTAACAAAGGAAAGCCCGGCACCAAACTGTTCAACTGGGGTCCGTACCGGTCCCAGGCCCCCACACAGGCAGACATTAAAGCAAGTACGATAAAGGAAACCCTCCGTACACGAGTGGACAGCATGAAAAAATAAAACAAAGTAAACCTAGCTAAACTGAGACGACATAAAGTAACCAAAGGAAACTACATTAGATGACCCGGAAGAAATAGACCCAGCTGAGGATGTTGGGCGTGAGAACATGCCCGGGGAGAAGGCTGTGGCTGTAGAGCTGATGAAGCGGCTGAGGGCCCCAAGCAAGGGGACGGAAGACCAGACGGGAGCGTCAGGACCGATGTCAGAGACCCCGTGAAGGTGGCGGGCTCTGGCCGGCCCCTTAGCGGGGCAACGGAGTATGGCATGCTCAAAAGTCTCGGGGGCCTCGTCACAGCTGGGACAGGTGGTCGGGGCGTCGTCGCTTCCGGAGGGGTGTGCGCGGAGGTAGCTCTTGCCAGACCTCATCTGGTGAAGGCGGCCCGCGGTGAACTTGTTGAGGCCCTTGAATGGGTGGGGCTTGATCGAGGGGCGGTAGGGGTACCTGGTCAGGTCCGGCGCAGACTCTTCCCATTCTTTGATTAGGAGGCTCCTACACTGGAGCTTAAGTTGGAGATAGGAGCGGCCCGGGGGGGGGGCTGGATAGTGTTCTCACAAAAGGTGCTGGGCGGTTACCGGGAGGGGTTCGAAACCGCCAGGCCCCAGGATAAAAAGCATGGAATGCTGGAGGGCGTCTAGTGGGAGGTGGGCCCTGTTCTTCGAGGGCGGCCTGGGTTGGAGCCACGGGAGGGGCAGGCGGCGACCCGCACTCTTCGCGGGGAGCGACCTATGATCAGGGGAGTGGCGGTATAGGGTGGGGGTTTGAACCGAGGGGGGGAGGCGGGCCGTGGCCTGGTTAATTTCCGGGGGGGAGCAGAGAATCCTGAGGGCGGCTAGCCGACGTTTATACCTCAGGAGGAGGTCAAGTGGGGGGAGACAGCCCTCGATGGCCAGAATATCAGTGGGGGTACTGAGGAAGCAGTTGGTTGTCCACCTCTGGACCTTGTGCCAGAAGACGGCGAGCTTCCTTACCATGTGGGATGATGGTACAAACACGTCCGCGCCAGAGCTGACGACGGGGAAGAGGAACGATGAGGCCAGTCGATGGCACAGGAAGGGGGGGAGGCCCATCCCAGGGGGGGAGAGCCTTTTGATGGCCACAAAGGCGGCTTGGGCCTTGGCCAACCTCTTGGTGAAGTGGGGGGTAGTGGACATC
>Ga0307517_10000377_pt1 | contig 76734 bp, 69 predicted proteins | sample 23_EM_MG_FD_194515 | JGI IMG/M metagenome (GOLD analysis project Ga0307517, IMG submission 194515) | Populus trichocarpa ectomycorrhiza microbial communities from riparian zone in the Pacific Northwest, United States - 23_EM | ecosystem: Host-associated > Plants > Roots > Unclassified | place... | reverse complement strand
CCCCCCCCCCCCCCCCCCCCCCCCCCCCCCCCCCCCCCCCCCCCCCCCCCCCCCCCCCCCCCCCCCCCCCCCCCCCCCCCCCCCCCCCCCCCCCCCCCCCCCCCCCCCCCCCCCCCCCCCGAAAAAGAGTTTCAATGGACTCGATGCGATGCCAAGGAATACCCCATCGGCCAACCCCCGCTCACTATGCCTCCTAGCGCACTTTCCAACTGCAAGATGCCTTATCTGCCAATTTTAGCCAATCCGATCCCCCAATGGCTAGGTATTCGCACCATACCTGTGGCTCCCGAAAACGCATAATTCTAAGCACTCTGGATCAAACCCGTTTAATTCGGGGTTGCTTATTCAGCCGTTAATTATTTTAGAATCTTGTGATATGCGCCTTTACTTCCCGGTTTGAATGACGATTTCAAGATATTGCTATAGTTAGCCTCATGCCTAATTGTGCTAGCTCCATGAAAACTTAAAATCAGCCTAGCTCCTCCCCGAATCTATATTTTCAAAACCCCCTCTAGGGGGGTGATGGATTGAGCGTATTTGCGGAAAATCCTAATTGCGGCTGTTCAGCTATACTGGTTTGAAGTAATAGCATGTCTGTACGAGTATCTCCAGAGATTAGATTTCATGAGATTCGAAATCTGGGTATTACCAAACAATAAATGGGGGGGATTAGTCTCATATATCCTTTTTAGCTGTGTTTAATAAAACAACATCATCGGCGGAATCTCTTAATAAGGCTTGAGGTGGGATGTGTTGTGTGCAACGGAAAAAACTTTAAATATATGATAGATGAAAAGTGTCGTGCTACCATATACTTGCTATGGTGTAATCTCTTGAATTTTTACCCCAAGAAGTGAACATCAAATCTCAGATATTGCAGGGATGTAGCAACCTGGGAAGAATGAACATCTAAACAGGCCTGAGTGGTATGGTGGGTTGGTTGGGGTGTGGATTTGGAGAGATAACAGGGATTCCTCAATGCCAAGAACCTGCATTCAACACCACAGTAGGCCCGTTTCCCTAACGGTCTAGTTCTAAAATTTAGGCGATGGAACTACCGTAGACGGTGGCATCTCAGCCGCCATCACTTTCCAATAGACGGTGAAAAAGCGTTTGCCCAATCCCCTACCGTCTTAGATCTTTGTTACCAGACGGTCAAAGTGTGGCATTGCCTCAGAGGTGGGTTTACAAATCCCACTTGACGCCAGGCCCAATGCTACTGTAACTTAAGTAAACACCACCTATTTAGCCGCACAGCTCCAACCGTCAAGCCCCCTTAACGGTCGGCACCATCTCGAGCTGCTAGGCGGCTGTCTACAGGTAAATGGGCACCGAGTCGGGAAATATCACCGCAGTACCGGTGTCCGAGTGGAGGCATTTGGCACCGGTATTGAAAACCGTTCATGCGAGTATTTCGGAGTTGAAAGGCTTTGGTGTGTGTAACCCCTTTTAGCATACCAAATTGACACCAAACCTTGCCGTTCAAAAAGTCCTTTTTCAAATCGGTGCTGGATGACGCCTCTCAAAGACAACCGATACTGGGCGAGTATTAGGGAGAATTAGGGAGGGCATGTGATGGGGTTCACCGGGGGTGGTGATAGAAAGGAAAAAGTTTTTAAGGATAAGAATGAGACTTTCTATCAGTGGTACCTCCATCACACCTTCCTAGGCCGCCCGAGGGTGCCATCTAGAACTCCCTTTTGTATAATCGGCTGCTTAGGCTGACGGAAGAGGTAGAAGCTCATAGTTGGTTCACCGGGGATAATTAGTAGGCATTCAAGTCGGGGATAAAATTTCTCACTTTAGAAGCTTTGTCTGTGATGGCTGTTATAACGTGATTAGGATATACGGGTGTAGTTAATTGAGCCTCCCATACAGCTTCCATCGCGGGTAGAAGTTTTTGGCGAAATAGACAGCAGAGTGTGCATGCAGAACCTTGGAGTCGTCACCCCGTCACTTGTCTGCTGCTAAAAAAAGTCCCGGAGTTTGACATGGTGCCAAGCATTACAAGCTACTGCGCACGGCCATAAATACCGTGTCATGGAGGCTCGCTGGCATGTCACGGAAGATCTACAAGGCTGAGATTAAGCATCACTTCGTCATACCCGAAGGAAGGCCTTACCCATAATTCATACACCGCAGGTTGGACAAGCTAGATATGGCATCAGAAGTCCGAATTTGAGGAGGAGTGTGATACAAAAACCCAATATCTAGTGAGCATCATAAGAAGCTCAGAAAACTCGCTATGCAAGCAAAACCTACATGCGTTAACACCGCGGTAGATCAACTACATAGTTTATGATTTCAGAGCAGCACCCGGTTTATGCTGGTGTAATTTCTTTAGTTTAGGCTCAGCTTTATCTCCAGAATGCGCTATGAGGGTTACTTCTCTGACGGGTTCAATCGTTGTAATCTCCTACTTATTTTGGCCAATGGTGCATGCCCCAGGCTCTCTGTGCCCCCACTAGTATCATATGTACAAGGCAGAAGCTTCGGGTTTGTAAGTTGAGTCACTGTGTTTTTCCCGCCAGGGTTACCATAGAGTGTGGGCATCCAAGAGAATATTAATTCATTCTGACGCGGTACAGAACGCCACTATATCTGCATCTCCTAGAAGGTGCTTGTGCATTCCTTTGGTTTCGTCTCAATTGGGGGCTGAGCTTGCGGTGTTTTCCCGTCCAGTAGCTGACGGGGGGGATTCCAACGTCCTTCCATATTTACCCCTCATTCAGTGCTTATGGCATGGCTGCTTCTGCTTCTTCTCCCGGAATTTTATTCCTCCCTCCCTCCACCCCTCCGGTATACTCGATTGTTTTTTTCATTATCTGCTGCCCAGGCCAGTTGATGCTGCAACTCGCGCATCTAGTTTTCAGAATCTTAGAGGACTTCTCGGGAGGCCAGCGCTTGCGGGGAGATGGACGTTACGTATGATTCTGGGTTGTTTTCTCTCTCTATCGGTCTAGATCGGCTAATGGGTGGCAGCTCGGAAGTGCCCAACGTCATCCAAAGTCCAATTGGTGAGAGGTTCTCAGGCAATAAAAGCAGCTTCAATACGAATACCATAAACTATAGTGTGCAAGTACCTCCACGTGTTCCTGGTATGCAACTTTTCATTGTCAATCTTCGTTTTGAACTTGTGGCTAAGAATTTATGTGTAGCAACCTTTGAAGAGCTGATGTGGCATACCGGTTGGGGAGCGCCACCGCCGGAAATTGACCTAGACCACCTCCGCGACCGGTATAACCTGCCCGAGGGAAATACCGGAAAATGGATTTTCCAAGAGGATGAGTACAGGGAATGGCGGGGGAGTAGGGAATCCAAGCTTCTTTGGCTTTGAGGTGGTCCTGGAACGGGGAAGACTATGTTGGCCAAGCGCGTTGCCGCCGAATTTCTCAATGAACACGGCGATCCTCCTAATGGAGTTAAATTGGTCTTCCACTTCGTCTCGCCCGAACTCCTCACCCACCAAAACTCGGCTGATTTGGACGGGTTATCACAACGCACGCTTGCCAAAGTAGCCAGCGACCTACTATACGGCATTCTCCAGCAGGATAGCAAGCTTTTTGATGGCTGCAGGGCCGAACTTGAGAAGCAAGGGAATCGATTTTTCACCAACCCATGCTCTTTATGGAAGGTTCTAAGAAAGGCGATCCAGGATTGCCGGAGAGGCCCTGTATACATTCTCATAGATGGTGTAGATGGTCTCAAGGGGAGGTCAAACAGAGAATTGATGAGAGGAATTCTGGGGCTCATGGAGATCCGCACAATCAAAATATTCTTCTCCAGCCGAAATGTACCCCACATCGCGAATAACCTCTCTAGCGGCCCTCTCAGATACACCAAGATCAACCTTGACACCAACAGTTTTGTTAAAGAGGATGTGGGGGCTTTTATTCGAGGCCGAGTGAATGTATGGGGCTGGGATACCTATCAGAGGAAGAGAGCAATGAAAGCCCTTTTGGCTAAGTCGGAAGGCACATTCCTCTGGGTATCGTTAGCGATTGAAAAGCTGACACGCCTCAGCTCGGGCCCTGATTTTAAAAAGATTCTAGATGAACTACCATTAGAGCTTGAGGAACTATATCAAGAAATGTTAGATGATCTTACTTTACGGAAAGAATTGAGAGTTCTGAGAATGATCCACAGTGTGGCACTAGCTTTGCGCCCACTTACATTTAGCGAATTGAGCTATATCTTGGTATGGATGGAGAAAAAAGCAAAGACCAAACAGCCCCTCTCTCGACGGACTAGTGGCAAAATTCGGCTGAGAACAGAGGCAGAAATCAAGAAATATGTCCAGTCCTCTCTAGGATTTCTCCGCGCTACCGCCACAACTGTATCCATTGTCCACCATACCGCAAGAGAATACCTTTTCTCCGAAACCGCCAATGTCGGCCTCTCGGTACTTTCCAAAAGCGAGGCACACCTCACAATTTCTTGGGGGTGCTTCCGATACCTTCACCATACCTTCGCAGACCCAGAAAAATTCCAAAATGGAAATGACAGTGGACCTCACGATAGATTCCTGGACTCAAGTTCAAGGCGAGATCACCGGGAAGAGGGGCCAGGAGAGGCTCCACGGGAAATGGCGCAGAAGGACCCACGAGGAGCCGCGGCCATTTGGTCATGTCTCAGATATGCAGCAGAATCCTGGTTCGTTCATGCCCGCAGGAGCCTCGAGCTTTCGAAGGGCAAATTCTGTGACGACCCTGATCGTAACTGGCTGCAGCATCAGTTCTTCGAAACCAGTGACGTCATACGAAAGCCCTGGATTGAGCTGTGTGGAGATCCGAAAATGGAGATTTTAGCGGGGAAGCAGACTCAATTGCACATCGCAGTCTGTCTAGGGCTCACGCCCCTTGTAGAACAAGCCCTCTCAGATTTCATAGAGGGGACCAACGGCAACCAGTCGTCATTACACCTAGCAGCCAAGTTCATGTCCGGAGCATATAAGATCCTGATCGACAAGAGCGATCCATCCCTCCTCACAGCACCGGATCGAGATGGCAACACACCACTCCACGAAGCAGCCAGTTCCGGCCATTTGCCAATGCTAAAAGGCCTTGTGAAAAAACTCGCAGAGTGCAGGGCATACAGTAACGAAATCAACAAGAAAAACAGTCTCGGCAACACCCCGCTTCACCTCGCTTTTCAATTTGATCACCCAAGCATAGTCAAGCTTCTTGTCAGGCAAGGCGCGAATCCAGCCATCAAGAACAATGCCCAGTTAACAGCATTGGAATTGGGGGAAAGGTTGGGGAGAGGAGATAGTTTGCATATTTTGACACGCTACAAGAAGGAGACTAAAGGGGAGACCAAGAGGAAGACGGGGAAGAGGACCGGGAAGAGGACAAGGGAGAGGACAAGGGAGAGGACAAGGGAGAGGACAAGGGAGAGGACAAGGGAGAGGACAAGGGAGAGGACAAGGGAGAGGACCAAGAAGACCAAGAAGCCCAAGACCAAGGAGACCAAGAAGACCAAGAAGACCAAGAAGAAGACCGGGGAGAAGGCCGGGAAGAACGCTAGGAAGGGGGCTGAGGGCAGGATTACCAAGGAACCTAGGAGGGGTCTGTGGAGGAGATTTTCGAGGTGGCTGTGTTGGGGTTGAGGGTGTTGGATTGCCTATAGGGCATGCGGTTAGAGGGTTAAGCGGATGTGGCATGTATACGGATATGCTGCTAGAAGAGAAGCGGTTTAGGGCAGGCGGTTTCTTGTTCTTCCGGCGGTTAGGTATTTCTCCACAGGTTATTGTTTTCATATCCTATGCCGCTAGGCATAGGACATTCCGTTATGGGTTTGCTGATGTGTTTAGCCATAGGGTATGAGGTATCGGGTATTTGGTTTTATTGTTTCTTTCATACTCTTTGTCACTAGACATACGGGAGTTAGCACACGGCAGGGCATAGGCCTTAGGATCATGGAGGATCATGGGAGGTATCAGGATGAGTCTAGATTGTTTGTGATCATTAGGGATCAGGTTTAGTTAGTTGCGTATGTATTTTTAGAGTGCGTTGAGTTTCGGGAGTGCTTTGTTGTTGTTAGTTAGACGGAGAGATACATCTCCTAGCTTGTCCTTAGCTAGAGAGGGGGGAGCCATCTAGACAACCATTCTGCCCTCCTTGATTGCTCCACACAAAGTCTGTCGTGATCGCACTTTCGTTTCCTTCAGCTTTTGTGCTTTCCATTAGCTTCCTCAGAGGGGGATACTGTAGATTTCTTCCATTATATTATTTTTCAGTCTTTGTCGAATCACCTTTCTGATCACATTGCACCCCTGCGCTAATATCCTGTTTAGTTTACCCGAGCGCACAGATGGTGGGGTAGTCTATCATGGCTTTACCACTAGTTACTCGTGTCGGAGCATCCTTCCATATCTGGTATGGTCGACTGCGGGGGGTTATGTAAGCCGGGGATATGGCGGCGGTGATGCGGCGGCGAGTGAGGCTCTGTGAACTGGGGAAATCGTGACTGCGTCTTTTCTTGTTACATAGCCGGGGTCACCCCCACTTTTCTCTCTCCCTCAATCAATACAGCAACAGTCGTTTCAACAACTCGATATCAGAGAGTGTCGAGTGACCGTCCATGATTACACGCATTCCTTCCGTCCTTCCCTCGTCCCTTGATAGCAAACAACGTCCACAAAGTAAGCAAAATATTCACCCCCAAAATGCCTCCCTAACCGAAGCGGGTGACCCCATGGGGTTTCGCGGCGAGCCCCGCCTTAACAACCGCCTCCCTCTTCTCGCCCTGCCGAAGCTGGAACCTGTCAATCACGACCGCAAACAGGCACTTGAACTCCACCCTGTCAATCACATCCCTGCTACACACACCCCTATGCCCTACCGGTGAAATAGGGCCCATAATTGTTCTCGACAGCGGCCGCCCCGCCCTCTCCACCTACCTACTCCTCAGGCCTTAACTCTTTACCATCGGCGCCCCGGAAGACCATGCTCCAGTTAATTGTGAACGGGGAGAATGCGATGGGTGTTCCCTCCGGCACGAATTCCTCTTTTAGACTTGTATACTCGGCTACTGAGGGTCGCAAGATTGCACAGAAGTAGGCGGTATATTAAGAGAATTCGCGTGGACCTTAGGAACTTCGTAGGAAGGATATGGAATATAATGTTTCTTCCTACCGCCCGCACTTCATTCATTCGCGCTCGCTCGCTTCACTAAAAACTAAACTAACCGTGGAGACAGGTGTCTAAGTAAAACACAAATACCACCTCTTGATCCTTTCGTGGATCACCACACCTATCTCTGTATTTCCCACATTCCCGCATTCCTTTGTACACTCTCATGATAACGAAAGAAAGGCATGTCGGTAAAATCTATTGTTGAACATTCTCCCGTATCCGATCCATCTGCATATCTCCTGAATGATCCTTCACACTCCCGTATCAGATCCTTCACACTCCCGCAACAAAGCCAAGCACATCCGTCTAAAATGGCCAAGATCATTGACGTAGTGGCGATTTCGTGGCTCGTGGCTGGGAAGGTTATCGTTTGGTCGCGCATGCTGGGCTCCCCGTCCAAGCCCCTGCAGGTATGATACTCTACTATACCATTACACAGAGGACGCCTTAGGTTCCGAGTCTGCTAGGGAGGTAGCCGAGATAGATCTTTGGAGGCAATTATTGCCGGTCACACGTCCTATAGTGAGTGCCACATGTGCGAAGTCGCGGGTTCGCTTCAGTGAAAGGGATCATTCGAAGCGGGGGGGAATTATTATGGACAAGGCCACCACTATCCAGGATAAGCTACTTATGCTGAAGATTGTATTGTATGCATCTGCGAAGCGGAGGCCTGTAGTTTCTTCGGCATTGCTGCAATTTGCTTATATAAGCACTCTCGAGCGCACGGAATTAATTGTTAAAGCCCGAAAAGCCAATTGTATCAAGTGTCTCCAACGAGCACCTCTTCCCCATCTCCACCAGCGCCACCTTGGGAGGCACGCACCACCTCCGCCACTTTCTAGAACATTTCCACTCATTAGCCCAAAATCCAGGCACTAATCCCTTAATATGCACTTGCGGGAAAGCCAGTAGAAGAAACCTTCTCTCCACTTGTCCTCCTCAGCCTCAGCGAATAGCAGCCTGTTCTTCCTAAAACCCTCCCGATATCATTCGTCACCAGCGGGGGCCCGATGAAGCCGTAGCTCTTCGTGTGCAGCACTCCTTTCAGCACCTCTGGCGTTGTGGGGAAGATCCCCTCAATGTTACCGATTCCCAGGTACCGTAGTAGTCCGCAGTCTGGAATCGTCCGCATCCACATGGGTTGCAGGGCTTCCGACTGCAGTTCTGGGCTACCGCGAAGTTGCAAAAGAGGAAGCAGGAGTGTGTAGGCCCCGAAACGGTTCGGGTTCGGGAGAAGAATTCATGCCGGTGGATGAGTTAGTAGAGGGGCTTATACTTTCCGGTGCATTTTTCAACCGCAAGATGTTCCATCGCCCATCTCAGTCAATCCGTCTCAAAAGGGTAGGTATTCGGAGCATACCCGCAGTTCAAGTGCTTAAAAACGTATGGCCCCGGGTACCACATATCAACACTGGTCTTTATTCAAAGTAGGCTACCACGCAGTAGATCATTTCCTAATATATATTTTGGCATCCGCACAGACCCTGAGTGGTACGGGTATTATGGGCTGGCCGAGCTGATATTTTGTTAAAGTTGGCGGGGGCAGGTAGACGTGCTCGCTGTCGGAAGAGGATATGGGCTATGGCACTTGAAGGTCACGTAAGTCTACAGAATGTCTTGAGCGATTTTATTTGTTCTAGAATTATTATTTACAGGGATGGTTCTATGATCATGTCTCTCATTTGTTACTACGGGGGTAAGCAAAGAGATGGGGTGTGCACAGAGAGAAATAGGAGTGTGTGGAGAACCACGGAATGATCAGGATGATTTCATTATACCGGTATTTCGTATTGATATTAATGCGTACTCATGGTGACAAGTGGGTTGGAGCCGTGGAAGAAGAGGGCGAGGTTTATGAATATACCTTTCCCATAGCGAAGCCCTACTCTAGTCTGCCAACTCTACCGCTGCACCATTTATTAGTTGTCCTCCGACATATATTACAGTGTCCGAAGACGATACGGAGGAATTCCTCCATGCCAGGAGTCCGTATTCAACACCACCAATAAGTCGGTCGTAAGCCACCGCACCGCACGAGTAGAGGCATTCAGCCCGTATGCAAGCTTTTCGAGTTGAAGAGCTTTGGTGTGTGCAATGCCTTTTTGCGCATAAAAAAAACTGACAGATCAACCCACGCTTGCATTCGGGGAACTCTTTGTCAAACCAGGGCTGTGTGTCTCTGCTCGGGGACTGCCGGGATTACCGAGTATTGAGGGGAAATAGTGAAGGTATGTGATAGCTTTCACGAGAGGCAGTGTTTAAAAGCAAAAACAGAAGCTTCATATCAGTGGCATCTTCGTCACATCTCTCTTCGGGCCGCCCGTGGGCCCCATCCAGAATCCGGCTTTGCTTACCCCGCGGCTGAGGCTGTTGGGAGGGGTAGAAGCCTACGGTCGGCTCACTAGGGATGATTAGTGGGTGTTCTGGTACCCGGAATAAAATTTCTCACGTTAGAAGATTTGCCTGGGGGAGCTGTGAGTTATTTGATGGAGGTTGCCATCCCTTGGAGGGTATAAAACAGTAAAATTCCACCCCGGCACGCTAAACCCAAATAGTTACCAAATCGGTTGTTGTTAGTAGCGAAATTTGACTCTTCAACCAATTACAAAATCCGGCTCTTTCCTGATCCGGCTTAGCTTGCCTGTGAACCAATTACTATTTGGTACCAAGGGATTTGTTTGCAGCGGTAACGCGGTTATGTTTTAAGAGTGTGGTTGGTTAAGTCTCCTACGGTACCGAGTTTCCATTGAGGGGGGAAAATAGAGTGTACCCGTGCCAAGGTTCCTGCTTATTGTGTGCTCCCTGCAGGGATGTCCAGAGGCAAGGGGCTCAATCACGATCCCCGCAAAGTTTAACCATCATGACAACCACAATAGTGATTAATTACAATTACAACCACAACCATAATCACTATTAATACTAAGGCTTGTATGTTCGTGCCCCTCCTTCTCTCTAGGAGCATGGGATCTAGTACTAGGACCTTTGATTTTGACTGCGTCATTGGCTTGGGTTGTTGTGCTATTGTGGTGGCTGAGTGTTGTGCTGTCTCAGGACTTTTTTTTTCTTTTTTAAACTTTTCCCAGGACTTATTCTCGCAGCGAGTAACTTCGCGCAGTTCCAAGATCATCTTGCAGCACATCTGCGACGCGCCTCTCGGCTCAACGTACGATACCAGCTCAACGCAAGATTTACCCTCTACTCTAATTTTCACCCCCGACCGGCCACCCCAAAGATCTGTATTGATGCCTAAAAATTATACAGACGCTAAGTCCAGAATCAGAGATAGACGGCCTCCCAGGCCGCCTGGGCACCTCCCCTCACCCGGACAGCTAAACTCAAATAAGAAACTTTCAAGTGGTGTTCTTGGTTTGATTGGGTGAACGGTGGCTACCGTGATGGCCCTCGCCCGCTTCCCATACAGAACCCACCAATCGGCCTCTACCCTAATTGGGGGTGTGTCCGGGTTGCCTGGGAGGTCGTCTACATGCCAGAAGTCAATCAAAACCGAAAAACTAAATATTGCTACGACGGAATCCATAGAAATCAAAAGTGCAACACGGTAACAGCTAGAGAGATTGAAAAAAGAGACACTTCATGACGGGAAAGGGCGGCGGAAACTAGCTTGTAAGGAACTTAAACTGTTTGTCAAGAAGCCAAATACTCAATTGAGAAGGGATGGGGTGGGTAAATGCGGTCTTTGGGGGTGTATAATTTAAAATCTTACTTTGAGCTGGGATCTTACTTTGAGCCGAGACGCACGCCGTAGACGTGCTGCAAGATTTTGGGACTGCGCACAGTTACACAATCGGCATGGACTTGAGCACGTAAGGGAGGATCTGCCGTATTTGGTCGCGGGATCCACTATCGGGGGATCGGATGCTTGGCTAGCGTGTTGCGGGGGATGCGCAAGCGAGACCACAAACTAAGCCACGGCAGGCTGAGGAGAGTACCGTACCATAGGTTAACGGAATTGCGAATACCAGTTAATGACGGCTACCAAGTCCAGCTCTCCCAAGCTATCCCGTCCGAAAAAAACACTACCGTATCCCTTCCCGGAGTGCTTTGTCTTGAATTGCTGAGATCAGCGATAGTGGATCTGGCGAGTGCTCTGGTATGGACGTGGGTGATCGGACAGACAGGGATCAAAAATATATGTATCCTCATATATTTTTAACCCCTGTCTGTCCGATCACCCACGTCCATACCCTAGTACATACGATTGCGGTACGGCAAGAGCCATCTCTCGTCACCCGCCCGCCCCGCTCGTCTCCCCCGCGCCACCGCTCCCAAGGTGCCGCAGCTTGAGATGGTGCTAAGGATCACATGCTACTGCGCACGGTCATAAATTGGTGGGGTCATGGAAGCTTCCTTGCGGGTCGGGAGAGATTCCGAGACAGATTGAACCACTTCGTGACCCTGGGGAGAACCCCTCATCCATGACCCTTACACTGCAGGTTGAAAGAAGCGAGATACTGCATCTGAAGCCCGAATTTGAGGCGAAGTGTGACACAAGGCTAGATATCTACAGTATGATACGAGCAGATACCGGGATCAGATAAGCTCGGAAAACTCGCTATGCAGCCAAACTCTGCATGCATAGATTTCGCCGTAGATTGACTGCATATTCTGTGATTTCAAAGAGCAGTACTCAGCGTATGCTGTTGCATTTCCCCTAGTCCAAACTTAGCTTGGCCCCTTGCGCCCGCTATGAGGGTTGCTTCTGTGAGGGGGCTAAATTATTGTAGTCTCTTGCTTTTTGTTGGTCAATAGTGTGTGTAGCCAAAATTCTCTGTATCCCTACCTATATTCCAGGTATAGCGAGGGTTTCGGGTTTGTGAGATGATGCACTCCTTCCCCATCCAGGTCGCCATAGTGTGAAAACTCAGATAGAAAATAAATACATTAGGACATTACATTATACACCACAATACAGTAACTGCATCGCCTGGAAAAGTGTTTCTTATATTCCTTTTGTTTCGTCTTAACTGACGGCTGAGTTTGCGGTGTTTCCCATTCTGTAACTAAGAAGCGGAATCCTGAAATTCTATCTATCTTCTCTTCCAGTGCTCCCGGTATTAATATGGCTGCTTCTGCTTCTCTCGGAATTGCATTCCTCCCTTTATCTCCCCACCATACTCGAATATATCCGTTATCTACAACTTAGACGAGTTGAGGCAACATTCGCACATCCAATTTCCAGGACCTCCAGCGACCCTCCGGGGCAAGCACTCGTGAGAAGATGACTCCAAGGTATAGCACTTCGTTGTTTTTCTGTATGGGTCTAGGTCGGCTAATAAGATATTAGTTTGGGTGGACCGCCGGTATTCCCGTCTGCTGTCCAGAGTTTAATCCGCGGGAACTACTCAGGCAACAATAATAGCAACAATACCAATACAAAAACCATCAATAATAATTATTACGGTGCACAAGTACCTTCATATGTCCCTGGTATGCTAATGCAACCTTCCATTGCCAATCTTCTTTTGAAACTTATGGCTAAGAACTTGTTGTAGAAACCTTTGAAGAGCTGATAGCGGGTGCCGGCTGGGGGGCGTCGCCGCCGGAAATTGACCAAGATCACCTCCGCGACAAGTATAACCTGCCTCAGGACAACACTGGAAAATGGATTTTCGAAGAAGCCGAGTATAGGGAGTGGCAGGGGAGCAGTGAATCCAGGCTTCTTTGGATTTGTGGTGGTCCTGGAACGGGAAAGACCATGCTAGCCAAGCGTGTTGCAGCCGAGTTTCTCGAAGGACTCGACGATCCCCCTAACGATGTTAAATTCGTTTTCCACTTCGTCACGCCCGAACTCCCCACCGACGAGATATCTGCTGACGAGGCCGGATTATCACAACTCAGGCTGGCCAAAGTAGCCAGCGACCTGCTACATGGCATCCTGCAGCAGGATGGTAACCTTTTCGATGGCTGCAACGCCGAACTTGGAAAACAGGGGGATAGATTTTTCACCAACCCATGTTCTTTGTGGAAAGTTCTGGGAAAAGCGGTTCGGGATTGCCAGACAGACTCCATATACATTCTCATAGATGGCATAGATGGGCTCAAGGAGGGCTTATGCAGAGAATTGATCGGAAGGATTTTGGATCTCATGGAAATCCGCACAGTCAAAGTATTTCTTTCCAGCCGGGAGGTACCCCACGTTTCGAATATCCTCTCTGGTAACCTTCCGAATGGCCTCCCTAGATGCGCCAGGGTCAACCTTGATATGGACAATCCTATAAGAGAGGATGTGAAATCTTTTATAGAGAGGAGCGTGGATGAGTTGGGGTGGGATGGTAATATTAAGAAGAGAGCAAAAGAAGCCCTTTTTGCGAAATCGGAAGGCACCTTCCTCTGGGCATCGTTGACTGTTCGAAATCTGGAGTGCCTTAGTTCAGGCCCCGATTTTGATGCCTTTCTGAAAACTCCCCCATCAGAGCTTCAAGATGTCTACCGAAAGATTTTAAGCTCTCTCACAAAACGGGGAGGATCGGAGACAGTTCTCAACATGATCCACAGTGTGGCGCTTGCCTTGCGCCCGCTCACATTTGGCGAATTGGGCCATATCCTGGCACGTATGGAGGAAACGGCAAAAGCTGAACAGTTCTCCCATGGGAGAACAGGTACCAAAATTCCACCAACGAAGGAGGAAATTAGGGGGTACGTCCAGTCCTCTCTGGGATTTCTCCGGGCTACCGACACAACGGTGTCCCTTGTCCATCATACCGCCAGAGAATTCCTTTTTGACGAAAGTCACAATGAGGAGCTACCAATACCTCTTAGAAGCGATCTCACCGTTTCATGGGAGTGCTTCCAATACCTTCACCATGCCTTAGAGGACACGGAGAAATCCCGAACGGGGGGTCCTAGTGAGCATGACAATGAATCCCGGGGCTCAAGTTCAAAGCAAGATCACCGGGAAGAGGAGCTAGAGGAGACTGTAGGAGAAGTGGAGCGGAAAGACCCTCAGCACGCCGCCGCCATGTGGCCATATCTCAGATATGCAGCAGAATCCTGGTTCATTCATGCCCGTCGGAGTGTTGAGATCCCGGAGGACAAGTTCTACGACGACTCTACTCGTAACTGGTTTCAGTATCAGTTCTTCGAAGCCCACGACATCATACGAAAGCCATGGATTGAGCTCTGCGGAGATCAGAAAATGGAGATTCTGGCTGGAGATCAGACAAAATTGCATCTTGCGGTCTCTCTAGGGCTCTTACCCCTGGTAGAAAAGGCCCTCTTAGATTCCCCAAAGGGGACAGACAACAATTGGTCACCACTACACTTGGCGGCCAGGCTCATGTCCGGGGCATACAGGATTCTAATTGACATGGGAGGGCGGTCCCTCCTCACAATGCGGGATCAAGACGGCAACACGCCGCTGCACGAAGCGGTCATTTCCGGCCATTTCCCCATGCTAAAGGGCCTGGTGAAAAGATTCACAGAGTATAGGGTTAACGGCAGCGAAATCAACAAGCAGAACCAATATGGCAACACCCCGCTTCACCTCGCTTTTCAATTCGACCACCCCGAGATAGTCAAGTTTCTAGTAGAGAAAGGAGCCGACAAAACCATCAAGAATAAAGCCCAGGTGACAGCATTGGAATGGGGGAGGGAATTCGGGAGAGATGATAGTTTGGATACTCTAAAACAGGCCGAGAAGATTCGGGGAGAGTCTAGCGAGGATATTATGTCTGGGCCCGCTGATGGCTCTTCACAGCCCCCCCCGCAAGATCCTCCACTGAGTCCTCCGCTAGATCCCCTACAGGATCCTCCACAACCTCCTGCACAAAATCCTCCACAGGGCCCTCAGCAGGATTCTCCACAGGATCCTCTGCAAGCTCCTCCACAGAATCCTCAGCAGGCCCCTCCGCGTCATTCTCAACAGGATCCTCCACAGGTTCCCCAACAGGCACCCCCGCAGGGTCCCCCACAGGATACTCTACAAGATCCTCCACAGGCTCCTCCACAAGATCCTCCCCAGGATCCTCCACAAGGTCCTCTGCAAGGTTTTCCACAGGATCCACCACAGGCTCCTCCGCAGGATTCTCCACAGGATCCTCTACAAGCTCCTCCACAGAATCCTCAACAGGCCCCTCCGCGTGATTCTCAACAGGATCCTCCACAGGTTCCCCAACAGGCGCCCCCGCAAGATCCCCTACAGGGTCCCCTACAAGATCCTCCACAGGCTCCTCTACAAGCCCCTCCACAGGCTCCTCCACAAGATCCTCCGCAAGATCCTCCACAGGGCCCTCTACAAGCTCTTCCGCAAGATTCTCCACAGGATCCTCTACAAGCTCCTCCACAGAATCCTCAACAGCCCCCTCCGCGGGATCCTCAACAGGATCCTCCACAGGTTCCCCAGCAGACACCCCCGCGAGATCTCCCACAGGATCCTCCACAAGGCCCTTCACAGGGTCCATCACAGGCTCCTTCGGGCAATTCTCCACAGGATCCTCTACAAGATCCTCCACAAGATCCTTCACAAGACCCTCCGCAGGATCCTCCACAGAGCCCACCACAAGCTCTTCAGCAAGATTCCCAACAGAATCCTCAACAAGCCCCTCCGCAAGCCCCTCCGCAAGATCCTCCACACGATCCTCCCCAAGATCCTCCACACGATCCTCCTCAGGATCCTCTACAGGATCCTCCACAGGATCCTCTACAAGCTCCTCAACAGGATCCTCCACAGATCCCCCAACAGGCACCCCCGCAAGACCTCTCACAGGATCCTCTACAAGATCCTCCTCGAGGGACTCGACGGACCGGGCGTGTTGCTCCGCCGGCCCCTGCACATCCTTCGGGGCCACCACCGAGGGTTCTAGATGAAAACGAACTAGAGGCTGGCAGCAGCATCGGATCTGGAGAAAACAAAGTCAACAACAAACACCGCCGGGGGCGTAACCGAGTGCGATACGTTGTGACTGCGATATGCACAATAGGGATCCTTTTAGCCGTCATCGTGCCCTTTACAAGAGGACACAATTGACCCATCAAGAGGAAGGAAGGTGCTATTCGGCCCTAAATATGCGGTATGAAGGTGGGGCGCATTTGCCTAGCCTACGATCTATTACCACAACTTTTTAACTAACGTTATAGTCTCAACCTTGTATTGTGCGTTGGTCTCATTCATAATGTTTCATGTAGAGTAATGCCGCGAAGGATTTTCACTTGGCTAGGTTATTTCAAGCAGATAATTTTCCGGCTCTCGGGGGTGGTGGCCCTCGCGGGCTGTTACATTGGCTCTTTTTCGGGTTATGTTTTTGTTTGGTTTTTTTGTTTGGTTGGCTGTTAGGATTGGTCGGAGTTGGCATATTGGCGGTATATTGTTACTTTATTGGATAGCTAAGTTGGGTGTTTTGTGGGGGGGGGAGGGATGACGCTGGTTCGTTGGTTTGTTCCTTGTTTTGGGGTTGGCGGCTTATCGTTATTGGCTTCTTTCGTGTGCTAGATTTACTTGTTTGGTGAATTTTTGACAGTTTTATTCCACTATTTTACTTCCCTAGTCTATAGCGAAATGCCGCTCTAGCTATGCTACGCGTCTGGGTTGAGTTGTTTGGTTTATCCGAGCGTAGTGAGAGTGAGGTTGTCTACGATAACCTTACCGCTAGTTAGAGGATAGCGCAGAGAGCGTCGAGTGACCGCACGTGATTCGGGGCATTCCTTAAATTTCCCTTTCATCCTTCCTTCATCCTTTGATCACTCATAATGTTCACGAAATACACTAGAGACTCGCCGCCAAACCATCTCTTTACACGCACTGTGTATACTCTCTGGGTTTCACTGTGAGCCCCCTTTAGCAACCGCCTCCCTCCCATCCTGCTCAAACTCGAACCTACCAATCGCTACAGGGAACAGACACTTAAGCTCCACTCTGGCAAACACATTCCAAATACACCCCCCAAGCCGAGCCGGGAATATGAGAAACCCATAATTCCTCTCGACAGCAGGCGCCCCTCCCCTCCGCCCGTCCACCGCTCGGGCCTGAGCCCCTCCGCGTTTGCGCCTTATAGTGTCACGCGCCTGTCCACCGCGAACGGGTAGGGGAGAGCCTATTTATATAGGTCAGGCTGGAGATCTGGTCGTATAGGATGGTTGTCGGTAGGCTGGAGGGGAATGTAGTGTAGGTCTCGGCACGGAGGTGGGATTGAATGTGTCCGTTTTCCGGTTGGGATAAGGAGTGCACGACCCAGACCACTGATCCGGTGATGGCCTCGTGCTCTGTTGCTAGTAAAGTCATTGCTCGGCCATCCATACTAGACCCCCGTCCGAGCCCGTGCAGGCGCTCGTTTAAATTTAGCACTATTCAGAGTATACTTTCAGATTTAAAGTCTTCTGGGGAGGTAACTAGGGCAGTTTTCTTAGTTTCGGCGCTCACACTTCCGACAGTCGGTGCTTGGCGTGCTACGTTGCGGGTTGGTTTTAGCTGGAGGGACCGCTTGAAGCTAGAGCGAAATATCGTGGATAGGATCGCCACGACTCGGGATGGACTACTCATGTTGAAGATTGCATTGCACGGGAAACCGGCCCGGGCAAAATGTACCTAAACACTCGAGGACTAATTAGTATGGACGCTCAGATAGGGACGAATTATTGCCCATATATTTTGCTGATCCCAGTGTTCGGATACCCTCCGGCTGTTACTTATATACGTCTACTAATTATGGGCCAGGATTTTTTCTTCGGAATTATTAATAGCCGGTTCCCCTCCTATTTCGCTATCATAGTCGGGAAAAGCAAGTGTGACGCTTAAGCAAGTGTGACGCGCCGGAATTTTTTTTCTCTTTCCCATAAGGAGGCTTACATAATACAAGCCCCAGATACATAGCTCCTAGTAGTCTATTGCAATGTAGGCTACAAAGTCTCAGTTTGAAGCCACAAAGTTGGCATTTCTTGTGATAGAGTCAGTTGATATACTATCCAATCACTTCCGGTCAATGCGTTCTTTTGGTGGGAAATAGGAACTTCCGAAGGAAAGCAAATTCGCTTCACTTTTCTTCACGATTCCACAGCCCAGGTCAGGCAAGATAAAAATCAAAGAAAGAAACGATGGAAATTCTATAGAAAAAAGGGGGGAGGGGGGATGGACGATGACGGACGATGCTTTCTCCTCCGCTGTTCCTCCTCAAGTACCCATTTTCCTATGAAGCTAAGCTTACAAAACAACGGTACCAAGCCTTCACGATAGTTTCTGTGGTTCAGCGTATTTTTCTCCATGGTCATCCACGTGACCGACAACACAAAACTAACAAAATCAACCCAAATTTGCCATCGAAAAGCCTTTTCTAAACTATAGTACAAGCATTAAGGAGAACTCGTTGTTAATCAAGGGAGGTGTGTGATAGCCTACACGAGGGTGAGTGTTGACTTTTTTAATGATAACACAGGCATTTTGTATCAGTAATATCTCCGCCACATCGTTTTTTTGGGCTGCCCTAGTAGTATCCGGAATTTGGTTTTGCGCAATTGGTAGCTCAGGCTGCTGGTAGGTAGAAGCTCATGGTCGGCTCACTTAATACTGTAGTTACTCACATAGCGGGAATAAAACCTCTCGCTTGAGAAAATTTGCCTGTGGTGGTTGTTGGTCGCTAGATGTGGGTAGTTATGAGATTTGATTTGGGTGATTGAGACTCCCACTGAGTTTCTGTCACCGCTATGTTTTTGTAGAAATAGGAAGGAGAGAGTGTATCCGTGATTGCCTAACCTTCGCAAAACGGGCGGCTATTGCACTTGGCCCGAAAGTTGGCCGGGGCTTAACCGCGCCAGGGCTCCCGCCACTTCGAAGGACGCTAGGCGGCCCTTGAAGTTGACGGCGCTCCAAGGGAGCGCCCGACAGCTCAACGATACTCGACAGCTCAACGATACATTTTTCAATTATCACCATTCTACAGGGCTTTCTTCCACCACCTGGATGTCGTGTCCAGCATATCATATTCCGAAGTAGGGGGACGAATTCGGCAGGCAATGGTAAGAACAAAGGAAGAATGAAAGCTAGATATAGCTGCGGCAGCTGGTGAATTTGAGGCGCCAGCACAATGTCTTTACGCTAGATGGAATGGCCGTGGATCCCGCCACGATCAACCTCCGACTAATCAGCAATTAACTGAAGACAAGCAAGAGAGTTTATCCCAGTATCTCAGTAGACTAGATCGGGCTTCATAAAATTCTATTTTATTGTATCTGGCGTTCAACCGTTAATGTTTCTACGCTGGTTTAATAATTGAGCTTTCGTGTATCGTTGAGCTGTCGGGCATTCCCTTGGAGTGCCGTCAACTCCGAGGGGTGGTGAAGTGGCTGGAACCTTGGCACCGCTAGGAATTCGGCAGTATGGAATAATATTATGCCGGCACTGCTGGAAACCATGCCATACTGCTCAGAATGCTGTCCCGATATCTCCTTTGTTTGTTTAGATAGCCTCCGGGGACGTGCTTGTTTGTGGCTGCGGAAATGCGCTTAGGATGCGGGTATATGTTCTAGCTTCGGGCATGTGTTTGTGGGGAGAATTTCGAATGCAGGAATGCACAAGAGTTTTAGAACCGTGTAGCCGGCGGGAGAAAAGCGGGAACGCTGTAAGGGAAAAGTGTGAAAAGCCCGGAGGCTATGGACTGTGGGAGTTTGTTTTCCTTGTGTTAGCCCGGGTGTCAACAAGGAGAAGGAGGGACTTACATGGAATATCCTGGACATGTATGGTGGCTCAGAGGGTGTCGTTGTGGTTGATATATGTTCCTGTTTCGCCGTTAGCTAGTTGTTGATAGTGTTGTTGAATGAAGTCCACTTCCCTGCTCCAGGTGCGATCGTTTTGTGAACTCTTGGCGTTTCGCCGTTTCGTTTCGTTTCGTCTCGCCCTTTTTCCGTCGTCCTCGACCCACGCCTAAAGAGTACCAGTCTGCAGGATCCAAGAAACTCCCGTCATTTGCCTTCCAAACTCGCCCCTCCCCGCTTTCTCCTACGAAAAGCGTCGTACTTTTAAGATGGTTCCAATCCTCGCTGCCACTGCACGCGGCCATAAGTTGGAAGGGGCATTAAAATCTGGTCCTTTGCTGCGAGAGATATGCAAGATAAAGGTAGAGCTCCACTTTGTGGTACAGCAGAGGACAAAAGTGCATGCGTTTTCGTACAACGCAACCATCGCCAAAAAAAATATCACCCCAACACCGGTAGGGCCAAAATCCAACGTAGTGCCAGCAACACAACATACCGGCCCATGCCAAAGAAAGAATGCTGATAAGGCTGCAGAGGCCTTGCATTAACTTTACCTTGTATAAACATACTGTACTCTTTTAGGCTGAGAAATGGTGGAAATAGGTGCGCCGCAAAGCAAGTCTGCTCCAGAGAGCACGTTAAGTTACCCGGCAGATATGTATGTGGCGGACCTTGGGCTCTACAATCCTACCCCAACTCCCATTTTTACCAGGAGAAGTTGCTAGTTCTAAGAGAGACTTGACTTAAGCATACGGGGACACAATGTAAGGAGTTCATAGAGGCATGGTGGTGGCGATCGGTGCGTTGTGTGCTTTATTTCGGATGCGAAGTTTTTTTTTTCGATGGTTGCACTGCGAAAAAACTCATGCACTTTTGTCCCCTCCGATGTATAGGAAGAATACCTCATTTATAATCCTTACTCGAGCACAGGGTATGAAGGGCAAGTCTATTGGGCTGTACGGTGACAAGGGTGGGGGATAGGAGAGCAGGAGATGGGGGTCTGAGAAGGAAAAATGGTACTCGAGTAAGTTACCTACTACAAGCGACATTACCGCGAAAAGGGATGGGAGAGTGGTGAGGATAGATCGGGGTATCTCAGGGACGGATGAGAGATGCAGATCCACGACCTTCCATATACGGTATGGTGGGGGACTCCTAAAACCGGACCACTGCTACATTGGTTTAGCTTACTAATTTAGGTTAATTTAGGTTAATTTAATCCGATCCTAGACTTAATAGGAGGTTATCTATGGTCTTGCTATATTAACCGGTATATTCACAGTAAACAATAGTGGTGACATTGCCTCAATAACTGCCTTTCCAATAGCTCAATCAAAACTTCATATCTTTTAAATCTGCTTCTATTACCTTGTTCTCTAGCTTCTAATCTATCATTTAATAGCTTTATATTTTTGATAGGTGTTGTTGTTCTGGAGCCTTCATCATTCAAAGTCGGGCAATCTTGGGGTCTGGAGTACGGTAGGTCGATTCAAGGAGTCCCCCACCATACCTCTATGCTGCGGCTCAGTGACTTTGCCTGAAAAACAGTCATGAAATTCAGGAATGTGCGCAGTCAATCAGCATGGAGCTGGGGCTGAAGGTGTGGTACAAAATGGAAAAAGAATTAGCTTCCGATACCGTAAAATCTCGTGAAATCCACTATCTCCATCAGCTCCTAATCTCCGGATTCTCAGTCAAAGTCCTCAAGAAGGATTAGTGCTTTCCTGACACGGTATAGCCTGAGTCATTCCGTCTTGTTGGATCTCGTTAACCTGGCAAACTAAACCCATCGTGAGCTGATGTCGCGATTTATAGGGATATTCGCCACTGCTCGGAGATAGTGGATTTCACGAGATTTTACTGTATTGTGAAACAAAAGAAAGAAAGTGTCTGATAAAACTCCGATTGGCTACAGGGAGACCACCCCAGGAGCAGCGTTTTCTCCATCCTGTGGCCCATGGAGTACCGTAAAAACTGGAATAATTGGACTTCGCGCTAGTATGTTGACTTAAGGTATGTCTCGCCAAGGTTCATACATTTGTTTAAATTTTCCCTCTTTCTACGAATCACCGCAGTCATATCAAGAGCTAGCCTTGAGACTCAGCGAAGTGAACCCCAGTTTTCAGTGTTGAGACACTCATTTCCTTTTAAATTAGGGACTTTCCGTGCGCCCAACCTTATGTCAACATACTAGCGTGAGGTCCAATTATTCTGGTTTTTACGGTATCCAGCTGCATAATTCAAGTTACACATACTGACTTTCGACGAACCAGAATTTGACAGATGGGCTTTTGTGCCTAGCCTGATACGGGACTGTCTAGTACTCGAGTACGGTAGCTGCATCCTCTTGCCTGATCCCACCTGCGGGGTGTGTTGGTGGTCCTTTCCACTCCCGTAACCAAGAAGGGAATTTCGCTGTCCTAGCACATTTACAAGTAAATTTATGCTCTCTTCTAAACTTATGGTCGCTGCCTCCTCTGCTTCGAGAATTGTATCCTTCCTTCATCCCTCCTAACCCCGCACACCTGATTTTCGAAGCCACCAAAATATCTCCGGCCATGGCAGAACATGGGAAGATGACAACAATGTATAGTATAGCACTAGGGTGTTTTCTATTGAGGTCTAGACCGGCTAATGGGACATTAGTGAGAGAGAGGTTTCCGGGGCGACGGTCCAAAGTTCAATTGCCGGGAACTCCTCAGGCAATAACTACAGCAACAATCGAACCATAAATAATTACGGAATACAAGTACCTTCATATGTTCCTGGTAAGCATCTTTTCATTGCCGCCCTTTGTTTTAAAATTATTTCTAAGAATTTGTGTAGAAACCTTTAAAGAGCTGATAGCGCGTAAGGACTGGGAGGTGTCGTCGCCGGAAATCGACCTAGACCACCTCCGCGACGAGTATAACCTGCCACAGGGGGGTACTGGAACTTGGATTTTCGAGGAAGCTGGGTATAAGGAATGGCGGAAGAGCGGGGAATCCAAACTGCTTTGGCTTTGCGGTGGCCCTGGAACGGGGAAGACTATGTTGGCCAAGCGTGTTGCCGCCGAATTTCTCAACGAGTCCAACCATCCACCAAAGGGGGTTAAATTGGGTTTCCACTTTATCTCCCCCGAACTCCCCACCGGAGGAAACCCTGATGATGAAGATGAGTTATCGCGACCCAGGCTTGCCAAAGTAGCCTGGAACATGCTCTACAGCATTCTGCAGCAGGACGGGAGCCTTTTCGATGGCTGCAAGGCCGAGCTTGAAACGCAAGGGGATAGATTTTTCACCAACCCATCTTCTTTATGGAAGGTTCTAAGAAAAGCGATCAAGGATTGTTCGACAGACTCCATATACATTCTCATAGATGGCTTAGATGGGCTTGGGGGGAGTTCACATGGCGAAATTATTGAAAGGATACTGGGGCTAATGAAAATTGGCACAGTGAAAATATTTCTCTCAAGTCGGAATGTCCCCCACATCTCGAACAACCTCCGCGCTGACCTCCACGCTAACCTCCGCGAATTCGCCGAGATCGACCTTGATAGGAGCAGCTTTGTAAAAGAGGATGTAGAAACATTCATTAGGCGTAAAGTGAATGCGTGGGGGTGGGATGATGAGCAGAGAGAGAGAGCAACGGAAGCCCTTCTGGTGAACTCGGGGGGAACCTTCCTCTGGGCATCGTTAGCGATTAAAAATTTAACACACTTCAGCTCGGGCCCTGATTTTGACGAATTTCTAAGGAAGCCTCCATTAAAGCTTGAAAACATATACAAAGGAATGTTGCACACGGTCTTCTCGCGGGGGGGATCGGGGGAAGTTCTGAACATGATCCGGAGTGTGGCACTCGCCTTGCGCCCGCTCACATTTAGCGAGTTAGGCTTCATCCTGGGATGTATTGAGGGAAAGGCTAGGGCTCAACAACGGCCATCTCACAGGGGGGAACGCAGCGAAATTCGGCCGAGGAAAGAGAGGGAAATCAGGATGTATGTCCAATCCTCTATGGGATTTCTCCGGGTTACCGACACAACTGTATCCATCGTCCATCATACCGCAATAGAATATCTTTTCGACGAAACCCGCCAGAGCGACCCTCCGGTACTCTCCAAAAGCGAGGCAGAGCTCACAGTTTCTTGGGGGTGCTTCCAATACCTTCATCATGTCTTTGGAGACTCAGAGGGGTTACGAAGGGAGGGTGTTAGTGAGTGCCACAATGGATCCCAGGACTTAAGCTTGGGGCGATACCACCAGGAAGCGGGGCCAGAGGAGGCAACACCGGAAGAGGCAAGGAGGGACCCAACCGGAGCTGCGGCCCTGTGGCCATGCCTCAGATATGCCTCGGAATCCTGGTTCATCCATGCCCGCCGGGGCATCGAAATTTCAAAGGACAATTTCTGCAACGACACTACTCCTAATTGGTTCGACAATCAGTTCTTTGAAAGAAGCGACATTATACGAAAGCCCTGGATAGATCTGTGTGGAGATTCGAGAATGGAGGTTTTGGCGGGGGAGCAGACGCCACTGCATATCGCGGTATGTCTTGGGCTCATACCTCTGGTAGACAAGGCGCTCTCAGATTTCACAAAGGGGGCGAATAGTGATTCCCTACTACTACACCTAGCAGCCAAGTTCAAATCCGGCGTATACAGGGTCCTGATTGACAAGGGCCGACCATCCCTCCTCACTGATCCAGATCCATGCGGCAACACACCGCTACACGCAGCGGCCATTTTCGGCCATCGGCCCATGCTGCAGGCACTGGTAAAAAGATTCGCGGGGGGCGCGGCATACAGTAACGAAATCAACACGAAAAACCATAATGGCAACACGGCACTTCATCTTGCTTTTCAATTCGATCACCCGGAGATAGTCGAGCTTCTAGTCAAGAGAGGTGCCGATACAACCATCGAGAACAACGACCATTTCACAGCATCAGAATTAGGGGAAAAACTCGAGAGAAGAGACGGTTTGAAAATCCTAAAACAGGAAGAGGGAAAGAGGGAGGAGACCAAAGGCGGTGCTGTGAACGAGCCGCCCTACCTCAGAGAAAACCCGCTTGACCTCGCCACCAATCTCTCACGGTTGAATACAATTATCCCCGGATACGGTATACAAGTACCTTCAAATGTTCCTGGTTTGCGGCCTTTCACTGATGGTCTTTGTATTGATGCAATGGCTAAGAACTTGTTTAGCAACCTTTTCGGAGTTAATAGCAGGTACTGGCTGGGGGGTGCCACCACCGGAGGTTGACCTAGACTACCTGAGCAATGAGCACAACCTGCCAGAGGCTGACACTGGAAGATGGATTTTCGAAAGCGTTGAATATAAGAAGTGGCGGGAGAACAGTGAATCAAAGATCCTTTGGCTTTGCGGTGGCCCCGGAACAGGAAAGACTATGTTAGCCAAGAGTATTGCCGCCGAACTTGCCAAAGGGCCCTGTGGCCATCCGGGTGGGGTCAAATTGCTTTCCCACTTCGTCTTGCCCGAAATTCCTACGGAGGAGACCTCTACTGATAATCCCCTGGCACGAAAATTCGGACTTGCTAAGGTAGCCAGTGACTTGTTGCATGGTATTCTACAGCAGGATGAGAGCCTTTTCGGTAGCTGCAAGGCTGAACTCAAAACGCAAGGGGATCGATTTTTCACCAACCCAAGTTCTTTATGGAAAGTCCTAAGAAAAGCGATCGAGAAATGCCACACAGATCCAATATGCATTCTCATCGACGGCATAGATGGGCTCAAGCCGACCTTATGTGGAAACTTGATGGTAAGGGCTCTGTGGCTTGCAGATATCCCCAAGGTCAAAATATTCTTCTCCAGTCGTATTGTACCCGTCGTTTGCAATAATCTTTGTCAACATATGCAAATCAACCTTGATGGAAACGATTCTATAAGAGGGGATGTGGAAACCTTTATCAGGCAGAAAGTAGATTGGTTGCAGTGGGGTGAGGGTCAGAAAGAGAGAGTAAGGGAAACCCTTTTGGCGAAGGCAGAAGGCACTTTACTTTGGGCGTCGTTGGTGGTCGAAAATCTAGCCTGCCACAGTTCAGGCCCTGATTTTTACGCCTTTCTGGAGGGGTCTCCGCCAGGGCTGGAAGGAGTATACCAGGAAATGCTTCGCCGCATCAAAGAGAGAAAGGGATCGAAAAAGGTGCTGGACATGATCTGGTGTGTGGCGCTCGCCGTGCGCCCGCTCACATTTGACGAATTGGGCCATATCCTAGCGCGCATAGAGGGGAGAGCAAAAAGTAAACAGCGGTCCTCCCGCGGGGGAGCAAGTACCCAAAGTCAACCAACAGAGATGGAAATCATGAAAGCCATTCTGTCTTGTCAGGGATTCCTCCGGAGTGTCGCCGGGACTGTATCCATGGTCCATCATACGGCAATCGAATACCTTTTTGACGAAAAGCGTGATGACGGCCTCCCAATATGTTCGAAAAGTGAGGTGGATTTCATCATTTCCTGGGAGTGCTTCCAATACCTTCACACTGCCTTTGATGATGTAGGTGAAGCCCGAAAGGAAGATGTCAGGGAGCATAACGATAAACTCCGAGACTCAAGTCCAAAGCGAGAGCACCAGAGGGAGGATTCGGGAGAGATTGGATGGGAAGTTGCGCACAAACGCGCACATGAAGCTGCTGCTAAGCACAAATATCTCCGATATGCCGCGGAATCGTGGTTCACTCATGCCCGTCGGAGTATCGAGAGTTCAAAGCCTAAGGATGAATTCTCTAGCTATGAAACTCATAACTGGTTGAAGTATCCGTTCTTCCAAACCGGCGACACAATACGAAAGTTCTGGATTGTGCTCTGCGGAGATCCCGGAATGGAAGTTTTGGCGGGAGAGCAGACACCACTCAACATCGCCGTATGCCTAGGGATAGTGCCCCTGGTAGAAGAAGCCCTCATGGGTTCTGGGGGGGGATCAAACATCACGCAGTCACCACTACACTTAGCAGCCAAGTCCATATCTGGGGCATATAAGATCCTGATTGCCAAGAGTGGGAGATCGCTCCTCATGAATCAGGATCGAGACGGCAACACACCACTCCACCAAGCTACTATATTCGGCCACTCACCAATGCTCAAGGGCCTTGTGGAAAAGTTCACAGGGGATACTGCATATGGTAAGGCAATTAACATGAAGAACAATTACGGCAACACGCTGCTTCACCTTGCTGTTCAATTCGATTACCCAGATATTTTCAGGTTTCTTGTTCGAAATGGTGCGGATATGACCATTCCAAACGATGCCGGGTTGACAGCCACAGAATTGGGGAAGAGGCTTGGGAGAGGAGAAATTTTGGATATTCTAAAAGAGCTTCAGGAGACTCAGCAGCGGGGGTCCACGGAGGAACGTGTGGAGGAGCGTGTGGAGGATCTTGTAGAGGATCCTATGGGGAATCGCTGGGAGGAGCCTGTGGTGGATCCTGTGGACAAGCCCGTGGAGGAGCCCGTGGAGGAGCCTGTGGAATCTGCGGGGGAGCCAGCAGGGGAGCAGGGGAGGAGTTGGTGGAGGGCTCAGGGAAGGAGACTGCTGGTATGGTCGAAGAGGCTGTGGGAAGATCTCTGGGGAGCCCCTGGACAGAACCCTGGAAGTGTCCAGGGGGTGTGTGACAGAGGGGATGGTAGAGGAAAGCGGAGCGGGATCAAACGAAATCGGCGCCATAGAACGCGAAGTCATCACCAAACCACTCCCAGACAATGATCTGCTGTTAAGGCATTTGAGCCGCCTTTTTCTTCCCCATCAAGCTTTTTGTAATAATTTATACCTAATCCATTAGGAGGAAGAAAGGGGCTATTCTGCCCCTGTTGTGCATTAGCAACCCAGGAGCTTTTCCCAACCCCACGATCTGGCATTACACTTTTTTAACTAACATTGTCGTCCCAACTGTGTGTTCTGTGTCCGCCTCATTCATAATGCTTCATGCAGTTTAATGCCGCCAAAGATTTTCACTTGGCTAGGCTATTTTTGCGCGGGGAATTCTCCGGCTCTCGGGGGTGGTCCTCGCGAGCTGTTACCTTAGCTCTTTTTTGAGGAGTTGGGTTTTGCTTGTTTTTTTGTCTTTTTTTGTTCGGTCGGCTGTTAGGATTGGTCGGAGTTGGCATATTGGCGGTACATCGTTAGTTTATTGGATAGCTAAGTTGGGTTAATTGTTAGCTGGGTGAGGGTGTTTTGGGAGGGGGGGCATGGCTCTCTTTCGTTGGCTCGTTCCTTGTTTTGGGGCTGGCGGCGTATCATTATTTGGTTCTTGGGCTAGTTTCACTTTGGTGAATTTTTTGACAGTTTTATTCCACTATTTTATTTCCCTAGGCTCTAGAGAAATACCCTCTAGCTGCGATACATGCTTGCGATGAGCCGTTTGGCTTATACGAGCGTAGTGATAGTGAGGTTGTCTGATAACTTTTCAGCTAGTTCGGGGATAGCACAGAGAGCGTCGAGTGACAGCACGTGATTCTGCGGCATTCCTTGCATCCTTCCTTCATCCCTTGATCACTCATAATGCTCACGAAATAAACGAAGGATTCACCGCCAAACCACCCCCTTAACCGCGCTGTGTATACTCCTTGGGCTCCGCTGTGAGCCCCCCCCTAACAACCACCTCCCTCCCATCATGCTCAAACTCGAACCTAGAAATCGCTACAGAAAACAGCCACTTAAACTCCGCCCTGGCGAACAAGTTCCAAATACACCCCCTATGCCCACCCGGGAATATGAGAAACCCATAATTCCTCCCGACAGCGAGCGCCCCTCCCTTCCCCCAGCCCACTGCTCGTGCCTGAGCCCCTCCGCGTTGGCTCCTTATAGCGCCACGGTCTTGTCCATCGCGAACGGGTGCGGGGCCTATTTATACGGGTCAGGCTGGAGATCCGGTCGTATATGATCGTCGGTAGGCTGGAGGGAGATATAGTGTGGATCTCTGGACGGGGGTGGGATTGGATGTGTCTGTTTTCCGGCCGGGATAAAGAGTGCATGACCCTAATCACTGATCCTGTGATGGCTTTGTGCTCTGTGGCTAGTAAGGTCATTGTTCGGTCGTCCATGCTAGACCCCCGTCCGAGCCCGCGTAGGCGCTCGTTTAAATTTAGCACTACTGAGGGTATGCCTTTAGATTCAAAGTTTTCTAGGGAGGTAACTAGGGAAGTTTTTTTGGTTTCGGCGCTCACACTTCCGATAGTCGGTGCTTGGTGTGCGATGTTGCGGGTTAGTTTTAGCTGGAGGGACTACTTGAAGCTAGAGCGAAATACCGCGGATAGGATTGCCACGACTCGGGATGGGCTACTCATGTTGAAGATCAAATCGTACGGGCAACGGGCTCGGGCAAGATGTGTCTGAACATTCGAGGACCAATTAGTATGGGCGCTCAGATAAGGATGGATCATTGCCCATATATTTTTGCTAATCCTAGTGTTCGAATACCCCCGGCTATTACTTATAGGTCTACTAACTATAGGCTAGGCTTTTTTCATCGGAATTACTACTCTCGCTTATGAAAGCGCTCTCTAGCGCACGAAATTCATAGTCGAAACCGGAAGGGCCGGTTATACCTAGTATCACCGGTGGTCACCACTTCCCCGTCTCCACCCCCCCCCTCTCCCCCGTCACCGCTAGCGCCGCTCCGGGAAGCGTGCGCTGCCTCTGCAACTTTCCCGGGCATTTTCACTCTCCCGGATCAAAACCCGGGCACTAACCCTTTAATTTGCGCATGCGAAAAAGCTAACCCCCTCCGCACCCTCCGCGAACAGCAGCCCCTCCTTTCTGGGAACGCTGCCGCCATCATTTGTTACAAGCCGCGATTTGATGAAGTTGTAGTCCCTCGTATGCAGCGCTCCGTTCAGCACCTTCGGTATTGCGAAGGGTAGCAGCGCGCGATGCTGGAGATCCCAAGCGCCGCAGCGGTCCGCTAGTCGGAATCGTGCGCACTCAGATGGCTTGCGGGGCTCTGGACAGCATTTTTTGGACTGGCAAAGCTGCCGATGAGAAGCCGGGGTTGGTAAGCCCCGAGAGGTGAGTAGTATGAATGTGGTGTTTGTTGAAACTTACTATGGCTGGACCTAGTGTTTCGCGCCCTCACCAGAATCACTCGGTGTTTGGAAAATTCTGATATGCGTTTGACTAGTATAGTGGAAACATGTAACCAGACAGACTAGTACTAGCTACCAACTATGACACTGGATTTGTATCGAGAAAGTTTGAGATGCGAGACAGTGGAGGATTTCCTACATTTTCCTTACGTCTTTCCTTTTTCTGTCTCTCTGTTTTTCGCCGACTTTGTCTCTATAAGAGACCATCTTGTTCCAGTTTCTTTTCCAATATCGTCCATCATCATCATTCGTTTTGTCTCTTTTCTTTCTTCTTTAAATAAGAATCAAGTCTTTTTGTTGCTTGCCTTGTTGCCCTCATATTCGAGTGAATATATCGACCGTCCGAGTACGCCCTACGATATTTTTAAGAGTGTTTGCTAGGGTAGGTGTGGTGGGGAAGGAGTATTGTGGATGCAGCGCATCCCGCTAGGGTGATGGTTGCGATAACTGTTAGGTCGGGAGCGAGGGCCAAACTGGAGGGGAACACCGGTGGTCAACGTTGGTGGGTGATAGATACCGCATAAACTAGCGGGAACGGGCTGGCGCTTGTACGTTCAAATAAGGTTTTTATCCCAGTTCCGAGCCGGAGTCCGCAATAAGCCGCCATGGGTAACTCTTTATAGCCGAGATTAAGTCTTTTAGCCCTTGTTTTGACGGAGTCGGAAGTTTCATTTTAGCCCCTTCTTATTTCAGTTTATCCGGTACCAGTAGATCTTCTTCCAAGGGAGAGGTGAGTGTGGGGAAATGCTCAAATAGGTGTGGTGCGATGTTGGGGGAGTACCACTCTGCTGGATGGTGCTTACCATATACTCGAGTACCGGTATCTCCTGTGCGCTCTCCAACCGCGAAATGTCCCATCCACCCAAAATCTAACAATAACTCATCCCTGTGAAAGGTGTAATGTTGCGCTCACTTTTGGGCGATCATCAAATCTCAGGGGTTGCATGGATGTCACAAGGATTACGAACTCGCGAGGGCGGATATCCAAACAGGCCATACCAGCGCCGTCAAAACTCTTGCAACTGGCTGCTCGAGTATCTCTGTTAGCCCTGGATGGTTTGGTATCACCAGTTACCAGAAATGCGGATACCCGTTAATGAGATCCAACGTCAATAAGCCTGATCCTATACCGTGACGGGAAAGCACTCGCCTTTCTCAGAATCCTTTTGTCTCTGAATCCGCACCGAAGATAACGAATCGCAAGAGTCCTTATTCTCAAAGATTGCCGACAACTCTCGCAGCTTTGCGTTACCAGTACACGCCCATTCTGCCAAGAAACTCTGGCGATATTATGATGTCCAACTAGGCCCTGGAGGGTACAATCACGGCACATCCAAATATACACCCTGTCTAGAAGTAAATACACATTTCGCTAATTTGTCGGATTTTAGTGATCCTAGCCAATGCTAATTAGTGGGGAATGTGTAGGGGTATTTAGGTGTTCATTGTGGGCTCGTTGAGTTGTATACCGCGTTACCTGGTTTTTCTCGCCCGCCGCTAGCACGTTGGAATAAAGAGTTTTCTTTGTAACCTTTCTCAATTCTGCAATAAAGTACCTGGTGCCTTCACTAAACCCTTTATGGCCAGAACAGGGTTTATTTTGGACTCTTCCTGACTGGATTGAGTGTTTTGCTTCAGAACCTATTTTATTTCAACGTACTCGCGGTAAGGGTAAAGTATTGGAACAAACGGGGGGGTAAATGTCTGTGCGGGGAGCGGAAAAAAGAGCGGTTAGTTTCCTTCTTAGGTATCCGGCGATCTGAATGAAGGAAATTTTGCATTGGCCATCTTGACCCTAGTTTGTTCCAATACTTCACCCCTACCGAGAGTACTCGAGCAACTTACTCGAGTACCAGCGGTAGGCGAATAAAACCAAGTACGGTAATGCGGTATCATAGGTCCTAGTGTCAAAAGTCTTGATGATCCGTTGAGTCATCATCACTCAGCAATCTCGTCAAATGCCAGTAGATGATGTGCGCCCCCTTCATCTAGCTACTCGTATTTTAAACGGGTCGACGGCTCAACGGCGGCGGTCAAACGAAACACTAAGAGTTCACACACAAAAAGACGATCGCCAGCGCATGACTTAGAAGTGGGGAAGTCCTCTCATTATCTCCTTCTCTATCTATCGCTCACACTCTCTCGACCAACTAGCGGTAAAGATAGGTGTATATATAAACAAAAATGAAGTTGTCCTCCTATCCTTGCATGGATCTCAACAGATATCCACTCTCTCCCGCTTATATCCCCCTTTCCTTTTTCCATACTCTTGAGAATGCTAGCAAAGGAAAGACAAAAACTCCCACTGTCGTAGCCTCCGGGCATCTAGCTCATTCGCGCTGGCTTCCGGCTCTTCCGCTTTCCTTCCTACGGATGCATCGATCCAAAACCTAAGCGCATTCCCGAAGCTCTAGCGCGTCTCCCGGAGCCTCAGAATTATCGCATTCCCGGAGACTATGCGGATCACGAAACTATTATGAGAGCATGCCGAGCAGCATCTCATAACTTCCAACACTACTAACATGTAAAGAGCGATAACATAAACGAATAATTGTGCAGTACTGGCACGGCTGAATTGAAGCCGGACACCTTGTACAGGCATTGCCATCCTGGGTGTTCGACTTCAACTCGGCCGCGAGAGCACTATTCTACGAGTAATTGTATCACCCTCAAACCCATTGCCTCCTCAGATTCACATCTTACGCAATGCAAGTTGGACACTGGCCCTACGAATAATGATAGGGTGGACAACCCTCGACAATCCATTGCACCTCTCTCGGTACACTCCCCCCCTTGTCACAATCTATCGAAATATTGTAGTGGTCATTTATTTTGGTATTTAGCGGTAAATTATCACTTGCGCTATGCCTGCCGGTTTGGCTGGTACCTGACCAGTGTAGTCGAGAATCCGAATTTTGGGGGCAAGCCAGTGTTGATGCCAATAAAGAACTCTACAACTGCCACCCCCGCAACGAGCCTAAAACCGATAGGCATAAAATGGCCGATGCCAAAATTGCTCTTGGAGGTCGCCGACCTCTAGCGCCCCACTGCAACCTAAGCGAGTATGCCCGCTCAAGTGACGTCCCGCTAGTACTGCTAGATATTTTAAGTCTTCAAGGCCTAGAAAGGATTCATGAGCAGCGTTCTTGAAGTTCTCCCCCTTATTTTGGAGACATTACCGCTTTTTTTATTTTTTTGAGAAGCTCAGGCCTTTTATGCCTCCCAAGGTTGCAGGTTCAAGAATTCTCCATATATACCAGTATTATAGTTAGGTTTCGTCCGATCTTGTTCCTGAGTAAAGACGGCCGGTATTATACAGTGCAAGCATTAAGGAGAATTTCGGTATGGACAATTAGAGTAGGCGTGTGATAATCTATATGAGAGGGAGTGCTAAAAAAAAAACTTTTAATGATAGCACAAAGGCGCTTTGTATCAGCAATATCTCTGTCACATCGTCTTTTGAGCTGCCCGAGTAGTATCCAGAATTTGGCTTTGCGCAATTGGAAGCTCAGGCTGCTGGTTGGCAGAAGCTCATGGTTGGCTCGCTTAGTAGTTGCTCAAGTAGCGAGGATAAAATTTCTCGCTTGAGAAAATTCGCCTGTGGTAGCTGTTGGTCGCTTAATGGGGGTAGTTATGATATTTGACTTGGTTGATTGATCCTCCCATTGAGTTTCCGCCGCCGCTGTAGGTTTTTGGGGGAATAGGGAGAAGAGAGCGTATCCGTGATCGCCTAACCTCCGCAAAACAAGCTCCTATTGCACAGGGGCCGAAAGCCGGCCGGGGCATAGGAGTTTCGGTGGTATTGAATAATATTGCGCAAGTACGGGCATGCATTAAAATAGGATCCAAGAGACTCCCGCCATTTACCTTGCAAATTCGTCTCTCCCCGCCCTCTCCTACGAAAAGAGTTATAATGTTAGGATGGTTCCAAGCATCACTGCCACTGCACGCGGCCATAAGTTAGCAGGGTCATGAAAATTTGGCCGCATGTTGCGAGAGATATGCGAGATGCAGCGAGAGTTCCACTTTACGACCTCCAGGGAGAATGGCTCACATAGTGTCCTTACTGGAGTACCGGGTATGAAAGGCAAGTGTATTGGACTGTAGGGAGAAGAGAGCTAAGAGGGCTAAGGATAGGAAGGGCGGAGAGGAGAGCCCGAGAAGCAAAATGGAATCAATTACAAGAGACATTACTGCGAAAAGGAGAGGAGAGTGGTGAGGATAGATCGGGGTATAGGGAGGGCAAGCTTGTGGTTGCGGGTTTTTGTTTTTGAGTTATACAATCGTGGTTTGAGGAATGTGCGCAGCGGGTCAGCGTGGGGTTGCAGCTGATAATGGAGTTCGAAATGGAGGAAAGTGTTATGATATTATGAGAACAAAAAAGAGGAAAGTTCCTGGTAGACTCCCTCTAATTGGCTCCAGGAAGGGGCTCATCGACCAGTGAGGGAGCGGTGTTTGCTCCATCCAGTGAGTCACTGGAACACCGATATTCACTTGCATAGTTCACGTTACACATAAGTACTTTCGTCGAGCCAGACCAGAGTTTGACGGACAGGCTTTTGTGACTAGCCTTGCACAGGAGTAGCTGCCTCCTCAGCTGAGGGGTGAGTTGGCCGTCCTTCCCCCTCCCGTAGCCGAGAAGGGAACTCCAATGTCCTAGCACATTTACAAATTTATGCTCTCTTCTCATGTTATGGTCGCTGCCTCCTTTCCTTCTAGAATCGTATCCTTCCTTCACTCCTCCTGACCTCGCACACCTAATTTTGAAGACACCGAAATATCTCTGGCCGTGGGAGAACATGGGAAGATGGCCACAATGTATAGCACTAGGGTGTTTTTCAATAGGGGTCTAAACTGGCTAATAAGACATTAGTGAGAGAGAGATTTCCGGGGCGACAGCAATCCAAAGCTCAATTGCGGGGAACTTCTCAGGCAATAACAACAGCAACAATCGGACTACCATAAATAATTATGGTATACGAGTACCTTCATATGTTCCTGGTATGCAGCCTTTCATTGCCACCTTTTGTTTTAAATCTATTTCTAAGAATTTGCGCAGCAACCTTTAAAGAGTTGGTAGCGTGTAACGGCTGGGGGGTGTCGCCACCGGAAATTGACCCAGACCACCTCCGCGACGAGTATAACCTGCCACAAGGGGATACTGGAACTTGGATTTTTGGGGAGCCTGGGTATAAAGGGTGGCGGGAGAGCAAGATATCCAAACTGCTTTGGGTTTGCGGTGGCCCTGGAACGGGGAAGACTATGTTGGCCAAGCGTGTTGCCGCTGAGTTTCTCAAAGAGCCCAACCATCCACCAGGAGGGGTTAAATTGTTTTTCCACTTCATCTCCCCTGAACTCCCCACCGAAGGAAACCCTGATGACGAAGGTGAGTTATCGCGACTCAGGCTTGCCAAAGTAGCCTGCGACCTGCTGTATAGCATTCTGCAGCAGGATGGGAACCTTTTCGATGGCTGCAAGGCTGAACTTGAAAAGCAAGGGGATCGATTTTTCACCAACCCATGTTCTTTATGGAAGGTTCTAAGAAAAGCGGTCCGCGATTGCCAGGCAGACCCCGTATACATTCTCATAGATGGCTTAGATGGGCTTGGGGGGAGGTCACATGGAGAAGTTATTGAAAGGATTCTAGGGCTAATGAAAATCCGCACGGTCAAAATATTTCTCTCGAGTCGGAACGTACCCCACATCTCGAACAATCTTCCCTGTAACCCCTACCGGTGCATCAAGATCAACCTTGATACGAACAGCTTTGTAAAAGAGGATGTAGAAACATTCATTAGGCGTAAAGTGAATGCGTGGGGGTGGGATGCTGAGCTGAGGGAGAGGGCAATGGAAGCCCTTCTGGTGAAGTCGGAAGGCATCTTCCTCTGGGCATCGTTAGCGATTAAAAGTTTAACATACTTCAGCTCGGGCCCTGATTTTGACGAGTTTCTAAGGAAGCCTCCACTTGGGCTTGAAAACATATACAAAACAATGTTGCGCACAGTATTACGGGGGGGTCCAGGGAAGTTCTTACCATGATTCGGAGTGTGGCACTCGCCTTGCGCCCGCCCACATTTAGCGAGTTAGGTTTTATCATGGCATGTATTGAGGGAAAGGATGGAGCTCAACAGCGGCCATCTCACAGGGGGAAGAGCAGCGAAATTCGGCCCAGGACAGAGAGCGAAATCAGGATGTATGTCCAGTCATCTATGGGATTTCTCCGGGCTACCGACACAACTGTATGCATTGTCCATCATACCGCAAGAAAACATCTTTTCGACGAAAACTCCCGGGGCGACCCCCCTGTACTTTCTAAAGGCGAGGCAGAACTCACGATCGCTTGGGAGTGCTTCAGATACCTTCACCATGCCCTTGGGGATTTGGAAAGGTTACCTATGGGTGGCGTGACAGGGCCCGATGACCGGTCCTGGGACTCAAGTTCGAGGCAAGGTCAGCAAGGAGAGGAGCTGGGAGAGACTTCAAGGGAAGTGGCACGGAAAGACCCACAAAAATCCGCGGCCAAGTGGACATTTCTCAGATACGCAGCAGAATCCTGGTTCATTCATGCCCGTCGGAGCATCGAGATTTCAAAGGACAATTTCTGCGACGACTCTACTCATAATTGGTTTGACCATCAGTTCTTTGAAAGAAGCGACATTATACGAAAACCCTGGATTGAGCTGTGCGGAGATCCGAGAATGGAGGTTTTGGTTGGGGAGCAGACACCACTGCACATTGCAGTCTGTCTCGGGCTCATACCCTTGGTAGAAAAGGCGCTCTCAGATTTTTCAAAGGGGACGAATAGAGATTTACTACTACTACACCTAGCAGCCAGGTTCATATCCGGGGCATATAAGATCCTGATTGATAAGGGCCGACCATCCCTCCTTACTAATCTAGATCCATTCGGTAACACACCGCTACACGCGGCGGCGATTTTCGGCCATCGGTTCATGCTGCAGGCACTGGTAAAAAGATTCGCAGGAAACACGGCATACAGTAACGAAATTAATAAGAAAAACCACTCCGGCAACACCCCGCTTCACCTCGCTTTTCAATTTGATCACCCAGAGATAGTCGAGCTTCTAGTCAAGGGAGGCGCTGATCCAACCATCAAGAACAATGCCCAATTGACACCATCAGAACTGGGAGCAATCCTTGAGAGAGGAGATAGTTTGGATATTCTAAAACAGGATGGGAACTATTGGTGTGGCAGATCTTGGACAGGTGGGGCACCTATCAACAGCGAAGGATTGGTTACACAAAGTTCCAGCGGATCGATAATAACTGAAGATGTTCACCCACAAGGCGTCGCCATCGCAATGGCCCCGCCTCCCATCAGCTCGCCCAACTTCCACCAACCGAACCCAGAAACCCATTCCTTAATCCCCTACGATATCCCTACTAGCGAGGAAGTGTCGCGCTCCCACATCGATTATATTATCGACTCCCCCAACAGAACCCCTACTCATATAACACGAATTCTTTCGATGATGGCATTGCATGGGCGAACATTGGTGTGGCAGACGCGATGCCTGAGATTCTAGCATGGCTATCCCCACTTGAGCCCCACATCCGACACCGAGGCATTCGAGCTCGCCGGGCCGACAATGTGGGGGGATGGCGGATGCAAACCGATGAATTTCAAAGTTGGTGCGATGGCGCCCAACAAGAGGGATCTAAACCTGCGGTTTTATTTTGCTGGGGCGATCCGGCAGTCGGGAAGACATATTTTAGGTGAGAGATAATCCTGGGGGGAAACCAAAAGAGTGGTGGTGCTGATGAGCTGCGATCCTAGTTCGCTTGTGGTAGATGCGTTATGCGATAAGTTCCGAGAGAAAAATATAGCTATTACTTACTTCTATGTTGATTTCGCAGAGCGGGAGGATCAGTCCCCGACAAATATTCTCGGTTCACTTCTGAAACAGATTGTCGATGGATTAGAAAGGGTCCCGGAGGAAATAAGTCTGATGCTTCAGCACCACAGGCGAGTCGCTTATGGAAGGGGACCCCGAGTGTCGGAAATTGTGAAGATGCTACAGACTACCACATCTTTACAGCCGACATTCATATGTGTTGATGCTCTAGATGAGTGTGGGGAAGGGCATCGACCTAAGATTCTAGATTCGTTGCGACAAGTCCTTGAGAAGTCCCCAAATACGCGAATATTCCTAACCGGAAGACGGCACATCAAGAGTGAGGTAGAAAGACATCTCGGTGCGAGAGTGGCAGTTCTATCCATAAAACCCAGCAATGGTGATATCGTGGGGTACATCAGGATGAGATTGAGTAAGGATACAGCTCCAGATGCGACGGGTGGTAATTTGGAAGGCGAAATCGTCAAAAGCATTTTCGAGAATATTCCCGAAATGTAGGTGACCAACATGAGGAAAAATCCATTTTACGTTTGTCATTAATAGGTGTTATACATCTAGATTTTTACTGATTTCCCTGACAATGGATCATATCCTGGGGGAATACACGGCCTATGGCGGGCGGCAAAGGCTCGGGGCAATGACCGGGAGCGTGGATTTGGGGGATGTTTACGGGGCGACTCTAGAACGGATAAGGGAGCAAGGTGGGGAGAAAACTAGGCTTGGGATGGCGGCTCTAATGTGGCTCTCGCATTCGGAGCGGCAATTGCAACTCGACGAGCTCCTCCACGCCCTAGCAGTGGAGATAGGGTCTAGGGATCTCAATCCTGAAAATGTTCCTTTGGTGGAGACATTGCTAAGCTGTTGCTTGGGGCTTGTCATTATCGATAGGGGGGCTTCGACTGTCCACTTGATCCACCCCACCCTCCAGGAGTACCTTTGTCTTTATACCTACCCCAACCATTTTGGTGCACCCCACTCGAGAATGGCGGAAACCTGTCTCACTTACCTTAACTTTCGTGCCTTCGGGGACATTTCGTTCACACTCTCTGCTCTGCCCCAGCTAGCTCCCTTCCTCAAATATTCTTCCTTATATTGGGGCGTCCATGCTACGAAAAAGGCTTCAGAGGAGGTGGTTTCACTTGCGTTCGAGCTTTTCCGACAAATAGAAACCCATATATCTACTAAGTTACTTCTGGTGGATCTCATATCCAGGACTGGCCGAGATAGTGGTGATATCCCAATCGATGGCCCCCTAGCAGGGTTTACCGGACTACATTGTGCATCAGTTTTCGGCATTGCTGAAGTCGCAATAGCTCTCATGAGTCAGCCAAATTGCGATCCCAACAGAAGGGACTTTCTGGGTATCACACCACTTGCATGGGCTGCTATATGCGGACAAGAGGGGATAGTAAAGCTGCTGTTGGAACGGCAAACTCTTAACCCGGACAAGCCAGATGGATACATTCATCGAACAGCCCTGTCTTGGGCTGCCAGCAAGGGGCATGGGGGAATTGTAAGGCTGCTTCTTGGCTGGGTAAGCGCCAACCCCGATGGTCGGTGGGGTAGGGCGCCTCTAGTATTGAATAAGGGTCGGGGAAGGAGATATGTCAACCCCAACTGGCTAGACAAATACGGTCAAACACCAATATTTTTGGCTGCTAAAGAGGGACACGAAGGGGTGGTGATGCTACTATTGGGAAGGAAGGACGTCAAATCCGACAAACCAAACAACGACGACCAGACACCGCTCCATTGTGCTGCTCTGAATGGACACGAGGGAGTGGTGCAAGTATTACTCGAACGAGGCCACGTCAGCCCTGACAAACCGGGCGAGTACGGCCGAACACCGCTCTATTGCGCTGCTAGGAATGGGCACGAGGGGGTAGTGAGGATACTACTCAAACGGGGCGACGTCAACCCCGACAAACCGGATAGGTATGGCCGAGCACCGCTCTGTGGTGCCGCTGGGAATGGGCACGAGGGAGTGGCGAAAATACTACTCGAACGAGACGACGTTAACCCCGAAAAGCCAGACAACTATGGCCAAACGCCTCTCTGCTTCGCTGCCGAGAATGGGCACAAGGGAGTTGTGAAAATACTACTTGAACGCCGGCACATCAACCCCGACAAACCGGGTGAGTACGGCCGAACACCGCTCTATTACGCTGCTAGGAATGGGCACGAAGGGGTAGTGAGGATACTACTCAAACGGGGCGACGTCAACCCCGACAAATCGGATGAGTACGGCCGAGCACCGCTCTGTGGTGCTGCTGGGAATGGGCGCGAGGGAGTGGCGAAGATGCTACTCGAACGGGACGACGTTAGCCCCGAAAAGCCAGACAACTATGGCCAAACGCCTCTCTGTTTCGCTGCTGTGAATGGGCACAAGGGAGTTGTGAAAATACTACTTGAACGCCAGCACGTCAACCCCAACAAACCGGGTGAGTACGGCCGAACACCGCTCTATTGCGCTGCTAGGAATGGGCACGAAGGGGTGGTGAGGATACTACTCAAACGGGGCGACGTCAACCCCGACAAATCGGATGGGTACGGCCGAGCACCGCTCTGTGGTGCTGCTGGGAATGGGCACGAGGGAGTGGCGAAAATACTACTCGAACGAGACGACGTTAACCCCGAAAAGCCAGACAACTATGGCCAAACGCCTCTCTGCTTCGCTGCTGAGAATGGACACGAGGGAGTTGTGAAAATACTACTTGAACGCCGGCACATCAACCCCAACAAACCGGGTGAGTACGGCCGAACACCGCTCTATTACGCTGCTAGGAATGGGCACGAAGGGGTAGTGAGGATACTACTCAAACGGGGCGACGTCAACCCCGACAAACCGGATGGATCCGACTGAATACCGCTTTGTTGTGCTGCTCAGAATGGGCACGAGGGAGTGGTAGGAGTACTGCTCAGACGGGGCGACGTCAACCGCAACGATCCACGGCCGAACACCACGCATGGGGGCTACCCAACGTGGTCGCGCGGGAGTGGTTGCACTTCTGCAGCCCTCGGGTTCTCAGATGTAACTTGAAACGTTATTCACAGTTTCTTTTCTAGTTGTTTTCTAGTTGTATCATCTTTGCACATTCGCTATTCATTTCGATTTCTATAATTATTTTTACACCTTTCCTCCCTCTAAAGTATAGACGTGAGGGTGTTTAGATGTAGAGAAAAAAATAACCTGTGCAAGTTTTCCTGACGCTCGTGATTTCCTGACGCTGGTGAAAAGCGACATAAAAGCTAGCTGTTAACGAAGCCGTGATGACTGATTTCCACTATGGGAATAATTTAATGAAGATCGCGTTATATGCTCTTAAAATATCGGAGGTGTTCTCGGACGGTCGATATAATCGCTCGAATACGAGGGCAACAAGGCAATCGACAAAAGACTTGAATCTTATTTAAAGAAGGAAGAAAAGAGACAAAACGAATGATGATGATAGAGAGCGATATCGGAAAAGGACCTGGAACAAGATGGTCTCTTATAGAGACAGAGTCGGCGAAAAATAGAGAGACAGAAAAAGGAAAGACGAAAGGGAAATGTAGGAAATCCTCCACTGTCTCGCATCTCAAACAATCCCGATACTAATCCAGTATCATAGTTGCTAGCTAGTGCCAGTCTGTTTTGATATCCAACATTGCATGTTTCCACTATACTAGTCAAACGCATATCAGAGTTTTCCAAACACTGAGTGATTCCGGCGAGGGCGTGAAACACTAGGTCCAGCCGTAGTAGGTTTCAACATATGCAATCATCCTCTAGGTGTGAGCTCAAATATGTGGTTAGAATGCTATATCACACGTTTTAGTCTTACCCACTAGGAGGACCGATGCAGTCTGGGCCTTTTTGGCTCTGAAATTAACTCTCATGTCACGGCGCCACATTATAAACCCGTAAACTGGTTCTGCAGCAAAACTCTCCGCGCATAGTTTGAGGTAAAAATCCCCTGCATAGTGAACGATTTTGGAGAGCAGCGTGCGTTATTATATTTTATATTTTGCTTGGTCCGCAAACCCCAAGCGAAGCTTGGCCCCGCGCATACGCCGGGAGCTTGCTTCTCCGAACGGGCTGAGCAATCTCTGCTCCTCTTGGTCACCATTTGGCTGAACGGCTCGGTATACCCTTACCCGCACTGATAGGGGAAGAGCGAGTTTCCCCACCCTACGCGGTATCCTACCCTTCCTTATCAAGAATGATCAAACATCGACCCATGAGCAGGTTATGAGGGATAATCCACCCCCCTCGTCTCGTTTTGTCCACTACAATTTTTTCTTCCCTTATGGTATTCTACCCAATGCCCGGTCGGCCACCTGGAACCTGTACAGTGCGGTTTCCCCAGCCAGCCAGGGAAACCCTTGCTGACCACCTATGAGAATGATAGTCACCGAGTGATCTGGTATGGCTGCGAGATGCCAAGCGGTAAGTGGTGGTAGAAGGTTTTGCGAGGGGAGGCTTTGGATGACCCTAAAATCACTAGCGATATTTGGTGACAAGGGAGAAATTGGTAGAGATCCTTGATAGCCCAAAATTAACATACCTCTTGATGGAGTAACCCGTCTTGGGATGTCATGTTAGGGCATACTAGTTAGCAGGCGAGTGGGATTGTCACCATGTCGAGGGTGACGGGTGTTTCTGGCGTTTGTGTGATAGTAAGCCCACTGTGCGAGTGACCGCTACAAACTGTATTTAGTCTCAACTTCATTTCTCTTTCCTCTGTATAACCATCATCACTCTATACATCCAATAGCGAACACACTTCAGTTATCTTATCACCTTCGCTCAAGGTCTTCTCACGACGCTCGACGCCAGCCTCCTAGCGGTGCTTGTACAGCAGGAGCCATCCCTGCGCACGACTAGACCTCCATCACCTCTATGATAGAATGGGAGCCGTCTAGACTATAATGCCCCCAAGGAAGGAAGAGAAATAATAGCTTTAATCCGGGGACATAACCCAGCACCAGAATAGCTGTTTATAATTGACAATTTATAGGTGGCGTATAGTGGACTATCGGTTTAGTCACTGCGGTGTGAGAGCAATAGAGTGCGCAAAAAGAATAGATTTGTATCTAACGAGTGAAAGAAAGACAATGATATGATAGAAAAAATAATGACGGAAAAGAAACAGGAAAGATAGGGTCTCTTATAGAGACAGAACCAGCTAGAATCAAGGAGACAGAAAAGGAAAGACGTAAAGGAAATGTAGGAAATCCTCCACTGTCTCGCATCTCAAACAATCCCGATACTAATTGAGTGTCATAGTTCATAGCTAGTGCTAGTCTGTTTTATATCCGACATGTTATGTTTCTGCTAAACTAGTCAAACACGCAAAAAGATTTTTCAAAACACTAGAAGGTTCCAGTGAGAGCGAGAAACACTAGGGCCAGCCGTAGTCAGTTTCAACAATAATATTGGAGCCGGCTCTCCTAGGCATATTGGGATTTTTTTTCTTGCTATTTGGCCTCTGCTGGGGTGGCTGCTAGTTTTCCCCACTATAAACCTTTCCCCCGTAATGAAAGTGGGGGAGTTCTGAAAGCTCTGGTGTGAAGTTTGCTTGTATCAGCTCTTACGGTATGGTCATGGTAGCCTGTGCGTTGCATGTGGAATGCAGGGTTCCAGGGCACAGGGTGCTGTACCAAGAGGTATCGTTTCCGATTGCTTTTTGTTATTCCCGGCCCAAGGGTTGGTGGCCTCACGACTTATTATTGGCTCCTATATCCCTCTAGCGCAAGGTACCGTGCCGCCACCGCATAGATGGAACAACACCGTATTGCCCTAGCTCTAAACGAGGAGTTATCTCACAAAAGGGGACCCTGTTCTAGATCTCAACTGGGTGGCACAAGGAGCGAAGATGGTCAAAGAATCTAATAAAGGGAGAATCGGCCCGGTAGAGAGTGATTGCCCCTTAACAGTATCTTGGATGACATTCTCTCTGCAATTGGAGGAGTTGATAGTAACAGGATCTTGGCCAATGGATGAGATCTTTGAACTTGGACAATGCGTGGGAAATAAATGAGATATAAAGAGTGCATAAAGAGTACGAGTAGAAAGCGTATGTGTGGATGGTAGTCCTAGTAGAAAGATATATTGCGAGAAAGTTGAAAGGAAAGCAATTTGTATTTATCCTCATTGGTTTTTAGTTTTGTATTTCTTCTGGTTTACACCTGAGCACTCCTTATCACTCGCCTGTAGCTTGTGATCCCTGCCATCAGATAACCTCATTCGCTCTCTAAGTCCTGTGCTTTGATGGATACATGGCTCCCTGAGTATCGCCCACAGTCACCAGTCATCAGGGACAGCTATGGCAATCTGCACAGCAAGCAGGTGAACAGGGAGATCGGTCCATATATAATATCGGGTGCAGGGCAATTCAAGGGCAAGGCTCCAAAGCATTGTACAGTCAAGTATTACACAATGCATCAGATTCTTCCTTAGGGTTAGACCGGGGAAGGCGTTGGTTTATGATATGATATCTCATTGGAGAAGCTTCACGGCCTTTCCGTTCTAGGAGCAGATAGGCCGAAGAGCAACCCTACAGCTAGCCGCATCGGATGTGTCTAGATTCGCATATCTCCGTCGTGGCGATATTGTTACCACCCCTTTATCAATAATCCAAACTGACCCACGCCAGTGGCATAGGGATAGCTTTCGCTAGCGTATATTGTATAATATTCAGCTTACAGTAGCTCTGAGTGTAGTGATAGTAGGGTTGTCTGACAGTTTTGCTACTGGTCGTAGTAAGGGCAGAAATGGTCGAGTGACGGCACATGATTCTCGGCATTACCTTATCCTTCCATCCTTTCTTCATCCCTTGATAAATAATATTCACTGAATAAGCGAGAGATTCGCCCCAAACCGCCTCCCTAACTGAAACTGGTATGCTCCCCTGGGGTTTCTCCGTGAGCCCCCCTAACCACCGCCTCCTTCCCATCTTTCTCAAACTCCACCCCCCAATGGTGGCCGCCAGTAGACACTTAAACTCCTCCTTGGCAAATATATTTCCAATGCAGCCCGGAGGCCCCCCCCCCTTAGGGATAAGAAAAACCCACAATTACTCTCGACAGAGGTCACTCCATTCTTACTCCCCGGCCACAGCTTGTGCCTAACCCTTTTCGGGCTAGCGCCTCATAGCGTCAGGCTTCAGTTTATTGCAAGCGAGGAGGGATCAAAATTCCTGTTTTGGCTTGTACCCTTGGCTGCCTAGCATATCTTCACGCCGATTGGAGGGTACGGGTAAAGCACATCCAACGTGATACAGGAGATACTTCGGGTTGGAGATCTGGTCCTATATGTGGCCGTTGGTAGGCGGGAGGGGAATATAGTGTGGATCTCGGTAGGGTGATGGGATTGAAGGTGTCCATTTTCCGGCTGGGATAAAGAGTGCATGACCCAGATCACTGATGCAGTGATGGCTTCATGCCCTCTGGCTAGTAAGGTCATTGTTCGGTCGGCCATACCAAACCCCCGCCCGAGCCTGTGTGGGCATTTGATTTTAGACTCAGCGCCACAGAGAGGATTCCTTTAGGTTCAGAGTTTCCCGGGGAGGAAAATAGAGCAGTTCTTTGGAGCCGGTGATTTGTGTGGTCTTACTTTCGATAGTCGGTGCCGCATGGGCGATGTCGTGGGTTGGTTTTAGCTGGAGGGACTGCTTGAAGCTAGAACGAAATATCATGGATGGGACCGCCACGACTCGGGATGGGTTCCTCATGTTGATGATTGCATGGTACGGGCAACGGGCCCGGACAAGACGTACCTGAATATTCTAGGGCTAAATTGTATGGACGGTCAGATGTGGATAGATGATTACTTATATATTTTGCTAATCCCAGCGTTGGGATATCTCTAAACTATTACTTATATACGTCTAACTCGAAGCCAGGCTTTTTTCTTCGGAATTCATGCTCCCGCTTAGAAAAGCGCTCTAGGGCACGAAAATTCATAGTCAAAGCCGGGGGAGCCGGGTGTACCCAGTGTCGCCGGTGGGCACTAAACTTGGAAGCGTGCGCCGCCTCTGCCACTCTCTCGGGCATTCCCACTCCCCCAGGTCAAAACCCGGGCACCAAACCTTTAATTTGCGTACGCGAAAAAGCCATCCCCCTCCTGACCTCGTGCCCAGTACCCTCCGCGAATAGCAGGCCATTCTTTCCGGGGATTTCGCTGATGTTATTTGTCACTGGTGGCGATTTGATGAACTCGTAGTCCCTCGTATGTAGGGCTCCATTTATCACCTCCGGCCTTGCGAGGAGCAGCCGCACGATGGAAGAGATCCCCAGGCACCGCCGCGATCAGTTAGTTTGAATCGTGGGCGGTAGGGTGTTTTGCGGGGCTCTGGGCAACATTTTTTGGACTGGCGAGGTTTCCAATAGGAAGCCGGCTGGTATTATAAAGCCCCGGGAGTGTCAGGCTGGGGAGAGGAGCTTGGGCCATAGGATGGGGCAGTAGAGGAACCTGCAAATCAAGGCTAGGGAGGTGGGTAGAATGAATGTGGTGATGGCTAGAGTATCACAAGTCACAGTGACAGATCTACTCATACCCGTTAATGAGATCCAACACGTCAATAAGACTGGCTCTATGCCGTGACGGGAAAGCAGTATCCTTTCTCAGGACCCTTTTGGCTCTGAATCCTGAGATTAGAGCCGCGCCGAAGATGGCGAATCACAAGAGTCCTTATTCTCGTAGATTGCCGACAAACTCTCGTAGCTTTGCATTACATGCCCCTGCTGCCAAATCTCTTGCAATATTTTGACATCAACTAGACCTTGGGGAGTACAATCGCGGTACATCCAAATATATCCCCCATCTAAGTAGTTGAATAAGACTCCTCTTTGTAACCTGTCTCAAATTCGCAATAAAGTACCTTTACTTAACCCTTCATGGCCAAAACCAGGTTCATTTCGGGCCTTTCCTGCCTGTATTGGATGCTTTGCTTCAGACCCTGCTTTATTTCAATGTACTCGGGTACTCGTAATAGGTCCTAGAGTCAAAAGTCTTGGTGATCCACTGAGTCATCATTCACTCAGCAATCTCGTGAAATGCCAGTGGATGATATGCCCCCCTTCATCCAGCTACTCGTATTTTTAAACTGATTGACTGATCGACGACGATGACAACCAGACGAAACACCAAGAATTCACACGGGAAAATGCGACCGCCAGTGCACCACTCAGGAGTGGGGAATCCCTCTCGTTCTCTTCCCGATCTATCGCTCACTCTCTCTCGACTAACTAACGGTAAGACAGGAGTATATAGACGGGAATGAAGTGTCCTCCTATCCTCGCATGGGTCTCCACACATATCTACTCCCTTCCGCATATGTCACCCTTTCCTTTTTCCATACTCACATGCTAGCAAAAGAAAGATAAAAACCACTGTTGTAGCCTCGGGGCATCTAGGTCGTTCGCGCTGCTTTCCGGCTCTTCCGCTTTCTTTCCTGCGGATACATCGCTCCAAAACCTGAGCGTTCCTGAAGCCCCAGCGCGTCTCCCGGAGCCTCAGCGCATTCCCGGAAACTATACGAACCACGAAACAACTATTATGAGGGAATTCTGGGCAGCATCTCATGACTTCCAACAGTACTAACATGTAAAGAGCGATAACATAAACGAATAATTGTACCGTACTGGCACGGCTCAATTGAAGCCGGACACTTTGTATGGGTATCGCCAAGTGTTCGACTTCAACTCGGCTGCGCGAGTACTCTACTACTAGTTATCGTATCACCCTCAAACTCGTTGTATTATTAGATTCGCATTCCCCACGGTGCAGGTTGGACACTGGCCATTCCACCCTCGGCGGTCTATTGTGCTTCTCTCAGTACACTTCCCTCCCTTGTCACGACCTACCAAAAAAGTTGTAGTGGTCGTTAATATTGGTATTTAGCAATAAATTATCACTTGTGTTATGCCTGCCGGTTTGGTTGGTACACCGGAGGACAAAAGTGCATGAGTTTTCGTACAACGCAACCATCGCTAAAAATAATAATCTTCCCAACACCCGCAAGGCCAAATCCAACATAATGCCAGAAACACAACCTACCTACACACGCCAAAGAAAGAATACTGATAAGGCTGCAGAGGCCTTGCATTACCTTGTAAAACTTAGTCTTCTAGGCCAAAAGGTGGTGGAAATAGGTGCAAGTCAATCACCTCAAAGTGAGTCTTCTCCTGAGAGCAAGTTAAGCTACCCAGCAAATACCATCAACATATGTAAGTGCTGGACCTTGGGTTCCACAATCCTAGCCTGACTCCCATTTTTGCCTGAAAAAATTGCTAGTTCTAAGCAGGACTTGACTTGAACATGCAGGGACACTATGTAAGGGGCTCATGGAGGCATGGTGGCGGTGATCGGTGCCCTGTGTACTCTATTCCGGATGTGAAGATCTTTTTTTTTTTCGCTGGTTGCAATGCGGAAAAACTCATGCACTTTTGTCCTCCAGTGTACCCGGCCAGTTTTGTAGCCGGGAATCCGAATTTGGGGAGCACGAATTTGAGGGCAAGCCGGTGTTGACGCTGCCGAAAAGGAATTCTACAACTACCACTCCCTCCACGAGCCCAAAACCGATAGGCATAATTTTTCATATATATGCCAGTATTATAGTTAGATTTCATCCGGTCTTGTGCTAGATAAAGATAGCCGGTATTATATAGTACAGGAATTAAGGAGAACTCGTTGTGGACAATTAGGGCAGGCATGTGATAGCCTATACGAGAGTAAGTTAAGTACTAAAAAAACCAAAACTTTTAATAATACTGTAACACACAGGCACTTTGTACCAGCGATATCCCCGTCACACGGTTTTTTAGGCTACCCAGATACTTCTTCTACGCAAAATAAGTTATGGTGCACTCCCAGTAGGCTGGTAACGCCAAACACCATCTCAACCACACAACACTATCTATCACCATTCACAATAGCTTCATGCCTCCCGAGCTCCAACTCTGGCTGCCCTATCCTCCCCTCACTCTTTGCTTCTTCGCAATCGCGCGTGTTACTATTGGAATGAGTTCGGTTGGAGAGTTGGTTGAGGCTGGCCGTTCGGGTATTTTTGGTGGGGAGTACCGGTTGTCGCACCTGACCGGGGTGTGCACCAAGACTTATTTTGCGCGAAAGTGGTTAAGTTATCCAGAATTTGGCTTTGCGCAGTTGGTAGTTCAGGCTGTTGGTAGGCAGAAGCTCATAGTCAGTTCACTTAGTAGTCACTCACTTAGCAAGAATAAAATTTGTTGCTTGAGAAAATCTGCTTGTGGTGACTGTTGGTCGCTTGATGGGGTAGTTATGGGTTATGAGATTTGATTTGGTTGATTGAGTGTCCCACTGAGTTTTCGTCGCCGCTACAAGTTTTTAGAGAAATAGGAAGGGGAGAGCGTATCCGTGACTGCCTAACCTTTGCAAAACGGGCTGCTATTGCATAGGGGCCGAAAGTTGGCCGGGGCTTAGGGGTTTCGGCGATATGGAATAATATTGTGCTGGTACGAGTATGCAGGATCTAAGAGACTCCGGTAGTTTGCCTTCCAAACTGGTGACTCTCCGCCCTTTCCTACTGGGTATGTCAGTTTTAAGACGGTTCCAAGTGTCGCTGCCACGCAGGCGGCCATAAGTTAGCAGGTCATGAAAATCAGGACGCATGTTGCGAGAGGTATGCGAGGTAAAGCTAGAGCTTACTGGAGTACCGGGCATGAAGGGTGGGTCTATCAGACTGTAGAGCGAAGAGGGCCAAGAGGGCGAAGGATAGAAGGGAGGAGAGGAGGGCCAGAGAAGCAGAAATGGTATCTGTTGCAAGTGACATTACTGCAGAAAATTGAGAGGAGAGTGGTGAGGATAGATCGGGATAAGGAGGGGAGGCTGGGGGTTGCGAGTTTTTGATTTTGAGTTGTGGTTTGAGGAATATGCGTAGCCGATTAGCATGGAGCTGTGGTTGAAAGTGGGGTATGAAATGGAAAAAAGTGTTGCCTATGACATTGTGAAAACAAAAACAAAAAGAAAGCGTCCAATAAACTCCCTCTGATTGGCTCCAAGGAGAGGCTCCTTGACCACTCAGGGCGCGGCTCTGCTCCGTGGAGTGCTTACTGGAATATTCAGTTGCATAATTCACGTTACACATATGCACCCCTGAGTAGCCAGACCAGAGTTTGAGAGAGAGGCTTTCGCGCCTAGCCTTGCGCAGGAGTAGCTGCCTCCTCAGCTGAGGGATGAGTTGGCGGTCCTTTCCCCTCCCGTAATCGAGAAGGGAATTCCGATGTCCTAACACATTTACAAATTTATGCTCTTCTCACGTTATTTTCGCTGCTTCCTTTCCTTCCAGAATTGTATCCCTCCTTCACTCTCCTGACCTCGAGCACCCAATTTTGAAGACACCGAAGTATCTCTGGCCGTGGGAGAACAGGGGAAGATGGCCACAACGTATAGCACTAGAGTGGTTTTCTATAGAGGTCTAGACCGGCTAATAAGACATTAGTGAGAGAGAGGTTTCTGGAGCGACAGCAGTCCAAAGTTCGATTGCGGGGAACTCCTCAGGCAATAACAACAGCAACAATCGGACTACCATAAATAATTATGGAATACAAGTACCTTTATATGTTCCTGGTATGCAGCCTTTCATTGACGCCCTTTGTTTTAAACTTATCTCTAAGAATTTGTGTAGCAACCTTTGAAGAGCTTGTAGCGTGTAAGGGCTGGAAAGTGCCACCACCGGAAATTGACCTAGACCACCTCTACGACGAGTATAACCTGCCACAAGGGGGTACCGGAACCTGGATTTTCCGAGAAGTTGGGTATAAGGGGTGGCGGGAGAGCAAGATATCCAAACTGCTTTGGGTTTGCGGTGGCCCTGGAACGGGGAAGACTATGTTGGCCAAGCGTGTTGCCGCCGAATTTCTCAAAGAGCCCAACCATCCACCAGGAGGGGTTAAATTGGTTTTCCACTTCATCTCCCCTGAACTCCCCACCGAAGGAAACCCTGATGATGAGGATGAGTTATCGCGACTCAGGCTTGCCAAAGTAGCATGCGATCTGCTGTATAGCATTCTGGAACAGGATGGGAACCTTTTTGATAGCTGCAAGGCCGAACTTGAAAAGCAAGGGGATAGATTTTTCACCAACCCATGTTCTTTATGGAAGGTTCTGAGAAAAGCGATTAAGGATTGCCAGGCAGACCCCATATTCATCCTCATAGATGGCTTAGATGGGCTTGGGGGGAGGTTACATGGAGAGGTTATTGAAAGGATTCTAGGGCTAATGAAAATCCGAACAGTGAGAATATTTCTCTCGAGTCGGAATGTACCCCACATCTCAAACAACCTCCCCCATAACCCCTACCGGTGCATCAAGATCAATCTTGATAAGAACAACTTTGTAAAAGAGGATGTAGAAACATTCATTAGGCGTAGAGTGAATGCATGGGGGTGGGATGATGAGCTGAGGGAGAGGGCAATGGAAGCCCTTCTGGTGAAGTCGGAAGGCATCTTCCTCTGGGCATCGTTGGCAATTAAAAGTTTAACATACTTTAGTTCGGGCCCTGATTTCGACGAGTTTCTAAGGAAGCCTCCACAAGGGCTTGAGAGCATATACAAAATAATGTTGCACACGGTATTCTCACGGGGGGGGTCGAGGGAAGTTCTGAACATGATCCAGATTGTGGCGCTCGCCTTGCGCCCACTCACATTTAGCGAATTAGGCTTTATCTTGGCATGTATTGAGGGAAAAACGGGGGATCAACAACGGCCATCTCACCGGGGGGAAAGCAGCGAAATTCGACGGAGAACAGAGAGGGAAATCAGGATGTATATCCAATCCTCTATGGGATTTCTCTGGGCTACCGACACAACTGTATCCATTGTACATCATACCGCAATGGAATATCTTTTCGATGGAAACCGCAATGACGACCCTCCGGTACTTTCTAAAAGTGAGGCAGAGCTCACAATTTCTTGGGAGTGCTTCCGGTACCTTCACCATGCCTTTGGAGACAAGGAGAGATTCCGAAGGATGGATGTTAGGGTGTGCCACAATGGATCCCCAGAATTAAGCTTGGGGAGATACCGTAGGGAGGAGGGGCCAGAGGAGGCACTATGGGAAGCGGCGCGGGGGGACTCAACCGCAGCTGCAGCACAGTGGCCAGGTCTCAGATATGCATCAGAATCCTGGTTCATTCATGCCCGCCGGAGTATCGAGATTTCAACGGACAATTTCTGCGACGACTCAACTCATAATTGGTTGCACCATCAGTTCTTTGAAAGAAGCGACATCATACGAAAGCCCTGGATTGAGCTGTGTGGAGATTCAAGAATGGAGGTTTTGGTGGGGGAGCAGACACCACTACACATCGCAGTCTGTCTCGGGCTCATACCCCTGGTAGAAAAGGCACTCTCAGATCTTTCAGGGGGGACGAACAGAGATTGGCGACTGCTACACCTAGCAGCCATGTTTATGTCCGTGGCATACGAGATCCTGATCGACAAGGGCGGACCATCCCTCCTCACTGGCCCAGATCAATACGGCAACACACCGCTACACGCAGCGACCATTTTCGGCCATCTGTTAATGCTACAGGCACTAGTAAAAATATTCGCAGAGAACATGGCATATGGTAACGAAATCAACAAGAAAAACCACTCCGGCAACACCCCACTTCACCTCGCCTTTCAATTCGATCACCCGGAGATAGTCGCGCTTCTAGTCAAGGGAGGCGCTGATCCAACCATCAAGAACAATGCCCAATTGACAGCATCAGAACTGGGAGCAATCCTTCAGAGAGGAGATAGTTTGGATATTCTAAAACAGGATGAGAACTATTGGGGTGGTGGATCTTGGAGAGGTGGGGCGCCTATCAACAATCAAGGATCGGTTACACAAAGCTCCAGCGTATCTATAACTAGCTCGTCCAACTTCCACCAACCGAGTCTTGAAACTCATCCCTTAGCCCCCTACAATATCACTGCTAGCGAGGAAATGTCGCGCTCCCACGTCGATGGCGCTACTAACTCCCCTAGCAGTACTTGCTCCTCAAATAACACGAATTATCTTGATAATGACATTGTTTCCAACGTGAACACCGGTGCGGTAGACGATAGGTCTGAGATTCTAGAATGGTTATCCCCACTTGAGCCTCGTATCCGACACCAAGATATTCGAAAACGCCGGGCCGACAATCTGGGGGCATGGCGGATGCAAGCTGGGGAATTTCGGAGTTGGTATGATGGTGCTCAACAGGAGGGATCTGAGTCTGCGGCTTTGGTTTGCACGGGCGATCTGGGAGCTGGGAAGACGTATTTTACGTGAGAAACAATCCTCGGAGGGAATCTAAAGTGAAGATGCTGATGAGCCGCGATATTAGTTCGCTTGTGGTCGATAGATTATGCGATAAGCTCCCAGAGCACAATATAGCCGTTGCATATTTCTATATTGATTTTACGGCCCGACAAGAGCAGTCCCCAACCAATATTCTTGGTTCGCTACTGAAACAGATTGTCGGTGGATTAGAAAGGATCCCAGACAACATAAGGCAAGCCTTTCGAGATCATAAAAAGGTGATTGGTGGGATGGGGCTACGAGTGCCCGAGATTGTGGAGATGCTGCTGGAAGTAACGTTTTTACAGCCGACATTTATATGTGTTGATGCTCTTGACGAGTGTGTGGAAGAGCATCGACTTGAGGTCCTAGATTCGTTACGGCAGATTCTTGAGAAGTCCCCATACACACGGATATTCCTAACCGGGAGGCGGCACATCCGGGGCGAGATTTATAGGCATCTTAATGGGAGAGTGGCAATTTTATCCATAAAACCCAATGATGATGATATCGCGGGATATATCCGGATGAGATTGAAGAACGATCCATCCCCAGAGGCGATGAATAGTGGTCTGGAGGGCGAAACCATCAAAAGCATTACTGAGAATATTCCCGAGATGTGAGTAAGATGAGGAAGAACAAATTTTACGTCCGTCATTGACAGATACATTTAGGTTTCTACTGATTTCCCTGACAATGGATGCTGTACTTGAGGAAACCACAGCTTATGGCAGGCGACAAAGGCTCAAGACAATTCCCGAGGGCTTGGATTTGAGGGGTGTTTATGATGCGACCTTGGGGCGGATAAAGGAGCAAGATGGGGAGAAAACAAGGTTAGGGGTGGCAGCGCTAATGTGGATCTCGCATTCGGAGAGACTATTACAACTCGATGAGCTTTCCCACGCCCTAGCGGTTGAGATAGGATCTACGGATTTCAATCCTAAAAACATTCCTTCGGTTGAGGAATTAGTGAGCTCTTGCTTGGGGCTTGTCGTCGTCGATAGGGGGGCTTTGACTGTTCGCTTGATCCACTATACTCTCCAGGAATACCTTTACACCAGCCCCAACATTTTTGGGCCGACTCACTCCATAATGGCTGAAACCTGCCTAACATACCTTAACTATGGGACTATTAAGAATATTCCGCCTCTACTCCTTTCTCCGTTCCGGTCAACTCCCTTCCTTGGATATTCCTCTTTATATTGGGGCGTCCACGCCAGGAGAGAGGCTACAAGGGATGTGGTGTCGCTTGCGCTCCAACTTTTCAGTCAAATAGAAAGCCATATATCTACTAGGTTACTTCTGGCTGGTCTGATATCGAGGACTAGTCGATCTATTCGTGATATCCCGGTCGATAGCCCCCTGTTTACCGGACTGCATTGTGCATCAATTTTCGGTATCGTTGAGGTCGCAAGATGCCTTATCGGACAGCCAAACTGCGATCCCAACGGAAGGGATTTTCTGGGCATTACACCACTCATATGGGCTGCCATATGTGGACAAGAGGGAGTAGCACAATTGCTGCTAGAACAGGTAACTGTCAACCCGGACGAGCCAGATGGATACTTTCGCCAAACAGCCCTGTCATGGGCTGCCAGGAAGGGGCATGAAGGGATTGTGAGGCTGCTTCTCGGCCGGGCAACCACCAAACCCGATGGCACAGATGGTTGGTGGGGTAAGACTCCTCGAGTATCAAATGTGGCCCGGGGAAGGGGATATGTCAATCCAAACTGGCTAGACAACTGCGGCCAAACACCGATATTATTGGCTGCTGCAGAGGGACACGAGGGGGTGGTGGAGCTACTATTGGGAAGGAAGGACGTCAAATCCGGCAAAACAGATGACGACGGCCGAACACCGCTCCATTTTGCTGCTCTGTATGGGCATGAGGGAGTGGTGCAAGTATTACTCGAACTGGGTGACGTCAACCCTGACAAGCCGACCAAGTACGGCCAAACGCCGCTCTCCTGCGCTGCTGAGAATGGGAACAAGGGAGTAGTGAAAATGCTACTCAAACGGGAGGATGTCAGCCCTGACAAAGCGGATAGTAACGGCCGAACACCGCTCTGCTGTGCTTCTCAGAATGGGCACGAGGGGGTAGTGAAAATACTACTTGAACGGGACGACGTCAACCCCAATAAGCTGGATAACAGCGGCCGAACACCTCTCAGTTGGGCTGCTCAGAATGGTCACGAGGGAGTTAGATACAGACTCCTCAAACTGGGCGGTACCAGTCCCTACACGCCAGATGGCGGCGGCTAAACACCTTCTGGCGGCCTATCGGGTGCTGGAACGTGTGAGTGGCGGCGCTGCCGCAGCCCCGGGGTCTTTAGATGAGACTTGAAACTTTATTTGCACTTTCTTTCCTAGTTGTTTTCTGATTGTAAATCCTCTTTGTGTATTAGTTATTCGTTTCTATTTTTATTTTTTCTATAATTATTTTTTCCCCCTTTCCTCCCCTCTAGAGTAGAGGCGAGAGGGGAGAGGTGTTTAGATGTAGGGAAAAAATTAACCAGTGCAAGTGTTCCTAACGCTCGCGAAAAGAGATATAAAAGCTAACTAGCTGTTAACGAATCCATAGTGACTAGTTTCCACTATGGGCATAGTGTAATGGAGATCGTGTTTATACGCCACCACCCTCCAGATGTGAGCTTAAAAATGTGGTTAGGGTGCTATAAACACGTTGTAGTCTTACTTACCAATGAAGACCAATACAGTTAGAATGCTTTGACCCTAAAATTAATTTACATGTCATAGTGCTATATTATAAACCTGCAAAACTCTTTCTGCAACCAAACCCTCAGGGCCGACTCTGGGCAGAAATCGCCTGCACAGTTCACGATTTTGGAGAGCAACATACGCTGTTATATTTTCTTCGGTCCGCCCTCCCCACGGTCAGCTTGGCCTCCCCCGAATACTCTAAAGGGCTTGCTTGCCTGAGCGGGGCTCAGCAGCTGGGGCAATGCTTGCTCCTCCGTCACTAGTGATCCCAAAGGCTGGGTATGCCCCTACCTACACTCCTAGGGCGTGGACGCGTTTTCCGACTTTACGCAGTACCCCACCCTTCTTTGTCAAGAGTGATCAGACGCCCTGCACTGTTGTCAAACCTTCACTCACGAGCAGGTTAAGAAGGAGATTCCATCCTCTCATCATCTCCGCTTGCCCAAGACAATATTTTCTTCCCATCAGGGCATTCCGCCCAATGCTCGGTCGTGCACCCCGACAGCCATCCATGGAAATCCTTGCCGACCACTCATGAGATTGCTTAACCGAGTGATCTAGTATGACTACAAGAGGTCTAGTGGTAAGTCGAGAAAGATGTTTTGCAAGGGAAGGCTTTTGATGACCTTCAAGCAACTAGAGATATTTTATGGCAGGGGAGACCTTGGTAGGGACCTTTGATAGCCTAAAATTAACTTCCTTCTATGAGAGAATGAGAGTCGTTTGGACAATAACATCACTAACGGGAAGGAGGGGAAAAAAATAACTTTAATCCGGGGACTTAACCAAGCACCAGAATAGCTGTTTTATAATATTGGAGCCGGATTTCATGGCATATTGGAGTTCTTTCTTCCTATTCATTCTCTGCGGGGGTGGCGACTGGTTTTCCCGCTGTAAAATTTTCTCCAGTGATAAAAGTGGGGGAGTTCTGGAAATTCTGGTGTGAGGTATGCCTACTTCAGCTCTTACGATATCTCATGAAATTAGGCCATGTTCGGTAGAGAGTCCATTGGGGTCCTTATTGTTTCTCTGGCCCCGCAGGTGTCCTATATATACACAAACTCGACTTTACAGAAAAAATCCCTCATCCAGAAAATCGCCCACAGTCTCTCCTATCTCTGTTCCACCACTCCATCCACACCACTCCTTCGAACTTTCCCGAAACTCATATTTCCTGATCCCATTTTTCCAGCTTCTTCCTCTTACGCTGCTTTCCTCATCTTCCGTGATCCGTTGCAGTACTCACACTGTCTTCTATCAGTGTGACACCGTTGTGTTCCAACTCCTAGCAAACCTTAGTCTCTGACCTCCTGCTCTCCCCAGCGCCAATTTCTAAAACATCCCAAACATTTCTGCTTCGTCTAACTCCTCAACCAAACACACCATCGCTCTTCTGATACCATACTGTTCAATCGTGCAACCGTCTTCAAACCGAATTCTACTCAGCTATGTCCCATCAGGGTTCCGATTACCTCCCAGGTATGTAGCCTTCATGAATCTTCAACAATATCGTCATGGTAGCCTACGCGCTGCCTGTGGAATGCGAAGTTCTCTGGAGATGAGGGTACTGTAACCGTGAGGTATTGTTTCCGATTGTTTTTTGCCATTTCAGGCCCATGGGTTAGCGGCCTTATGGCTTACCATTGGCTCTCGTATCACTCTACTGCAGAGTATCTTGCCGCTACTGCATAGATGGAACGACACTATATTTCCCTATCTTCGAGTGAACGTCCATCTCGCAAAAGGGGACCCTGTTCCAGATCTCAACCGGAAAATGAGATAATGGGGATTATCAAAGAATCTAATTAAGGGAGAACCAACCCTATAGAGAGTTCTTGTTGGTCCCTTGACAGTATCTTGGATGAAACCCCCTGGACAATTCTGAGGAGTTGTTGGTAAGAGGATCTTGGTTAAGGGGCGGAATCCGTGAACTTGTACTATGCGTGAGCAATGAATGAGCTGTAAAGAGAGCATAAAGGGTACTAGTAGAAAGCATATGTGTGGGTTGTAGTCCTAGGAGAAAGATAGATCGCAAGAAAGTAGAAAGGAAAACAGTTTGTATTTATCCTCACCGGGATTTTTAATTTGTATTTCCCCAGACCTGCACCTGAACACTGCCTATCAATAGCCTATATCCTGTGACCCCTGTATCCGATAACCTGATTGGCTCTGTGAGTCCCATACTGCGATGGCCACATGGATCGTTGGTTTTAGTGGGGGCATCGCGGATAGTCACTTGTCAATAGGGACAGTTATATAGCAACCCACAGGGCAAGCGGGCGAGCAAGGAGACCAATCCACATAAAATATCGAGAGCAGGCTAATTTAAGGGGAAGGCCCCAATGCAGTGTCTTGTCGGGTATTGCACAATGTATCAGATTATACCTGAAGTTAGACCCGTTAGGTAGTCGGTTTATCTTTTTGGAGAAACTTCACGACCTCTTCATTCTAGGAATAGATATCCTGAGCTATAACCCTACATCTAGCCTCACTAGGCGTGACTATATTTGGATTTTCCCGTCGCGGCGATATTGTTATCGCCCCCTTGTCAGAAGTGCGAACGCGCCCGCGCCAGGGGAGTCGGGATAGCTTTCGCTAACATATATGGTCTAATTTTCAGCTTACAGTAGCACTTTTGCTACCCCCCACGCTATGATTGTAGTGATAGTGGGGTTGTCTGGCAGTTTTACTACAGGTCATAGATGTCAAGAAGTGGACTGTTTTGTTGTGCAGCGGAAGATCGTTGATTAAGTTCTCTAGCTAGCTAAGTGGAACATAAACGGTATAAACATACTTTATCGTGATGACGCAACCCATGATGTAGAATACACACTTCCGCGCACGCCCTCTCATACGGAATAGTGAGTAGGAAGCCTTAAGCAAATCTCTCGTACCTCCGCCCGGAGGCTCGTTTCTCAACACATTTCTCAATAATAGATAAGGCAGAAATGATCGAGTGACCGCACATGATTATCGGCATTGCCAGATCCTTCCATCCTTTCTTCATTCCTTGATAAAGAACATCCACGGAATAAGCGAGAGATCCGGCCCAATCCCACCTCCCCAACTGAAACGGATATTGCCCCTGGGGTTTCTCCGTGAGCCCCCCTAACCACCGCCTCCCTCTTTCCATCTTTCTCGAACTCCAAACCCCCAATGGTGGCCGCCAGTAGACACTTAAATTCCACCTCGGCAAATATATTCCCAATGCAGCCCCCCCCAGGGATAAGAAAAACCCACAATTACTCTCGACAGAGGCCACTCCATCCTTACCCCCCGGCCACAGCTTGTGCCTAAACCCCTTCCGGGCAGCGCCTCATAGCGTTAGGCTTCAATTTATTGCGGAGGAGGAGAGCTAGAACCCCCCGTTTTGGCTTGTACGGTGCAAAGTCCCTAAAGGTCGGTCCTCCCCTGGAACAGGAATACCGTGGCCACCGATCCGAGTTGAGCTAATGATTGCCAAGGCACCATGAGCACAGTAAAATGATATACCTCTGGGCGAAAACCAGCATAGTGGTTGATGCAGTAATCATTAGAATTATCTATTTTATATATCAGTACTGTAGAATTGTCTCTGAGCAAAGAGAAGAAAGTCTCATGCCTATAATCTCTTTTTTTGTTAATTATGACAATGCCTTAGTTGCCTTTACTACACAGTATTTCTTGGGCTAGTACTATGTATATTCTATCACTTGTTTCACCCTCACCAAAATTTTCACTTTTTAATCCTAAACTACTTTTGCCTAGAGCCATTAATTAAATAAAAAAAAACACTAACCTGTTGCCCGCTGAAGTAGCTTCATCTCAGCGGTTTTTTTATACGAAATTCCTTGTTGTGGTTGACTAGTCCGGTTTCGCATTTGGCCTATTCGGAGGACCCGGTTTGGGCCCATTTGCACTATACCCCTGGCTGCCGAGCATACCTTCACACCGGTTGGAGGGCTCGGGCGTGGTGTGGGAGATACTTCAAGCTGGAGATCTGGTCCTATATGGTGGCCATCGGTAGGCGGGAGGGGAACGTACAGTAGTGTGGATCTCAGGGAGGTAGGACTAAATGTGTCCATTTTCCGGCCGGCTAGGGCAAGTAGTGCATGACTCAGATCACGGAAGCAGTCATAGTTTCGGCTCCTGTGGCTAGGAAGGTCATCATTCGGTCTCCCGTACTAGACCCCCGCCCGAGCCCGTGTAGGCGTTCGACTTTAGACTTCGCGCTACAGAGAGGATGCCTTCAGGTTCAGAGTTTTCCAAGGAGGTAACTAGGGCAGTTTTTTTGGCGCCAATGGTTTCCGCGGTCACACTTCCGGTATTCAGTGCTGCGTGTGAGATGTCGCGGGTTGGTTTTAGCAGGAGGGACTGCCTGAAGCTAGAACGAAATATCATGGATAGGATTGCCGCGACTCGGGATGGGCTACTCATGTTGGAGATTGCATCGTACGGGCAACGGGCCCTAACAAGATGTACCTAAACATTCGAAGGCCAATTAGTATGGGCGCTCAGACACGGATGGATGGTTGCCCATATATTTTGCTAATCCCAGCGTTCGGATATCTCTTAGCTATTACTTATATACGTCTACTAACTCGAACCCGGGCTTTTTTTCTTGGGAATTCGTACTCTCGCTTAGAAAAGCGCTCTCTAGGGCACGAAATTCATAGCCGAAGCTGGAAGGGCCGGTTGTACCCAGAGTCGCCGGTGGGGCACCACTTCCCCTCCCCCTCCCCGCCACTGCCAGCGCCACCCCCAGAAGCGCGCGCCACCTCTGCCACCTACTCGGGCATTCCCACTCCCCCAGGTTCAAGCCCGGGCAACGGCCTTTTAATTTGCGCATACGAAAAGCCATTCCCCTCCTCACCTCGTACCCCACGCCCTCCGCGAATAGCAGCCCCTTCTTTCCGGGAGTGTTGCTAATGTTATTTGTTAAAAGTGGCGATTTGATGAAGTTGTAGTCCCTCATATAGAGCGCTCCATTTGGCATTTCCGGCATCGCGAGGAGCAGCAGCGCGATGTTAGAGATCCCTAGACACTAAAGCGGTCAGCTACGATAGTCGGAATCGGGCGCTCGGGTGGCTTGCGAGGCTCTGGACAGCATTTTTTAGACTGGCGAGGTTGCCAATAAGGAAGCTGGCTGGCAAGCCCCATGAGGTGTTAGGTTGGGGAGAGGAGCTCAGGCCATAGGGTGGGGCAGTAGAGGAACCTACAAATTACAGTAAGGAGGTGGGTAGCACGAGTGTGGTGATGGCTAGAGTAGGAGTGGTGGAAGAGGAGTATTGTGGATGCGGCACATCCTGCTAGGATGATATTTGCGGGCGCTGTTAGGTCGGGAGCGAGGGCTAAGCTGGAGGGGAACACCGGTGGTCAGTGTTGGAGGGTGATAGATACCATAAACAAGAAAGACCGGGTCGGCGCTAAATTTAGCACTCGTACGTTCAAATAGGGTCTCCTCTTCCTTATCTAGCGCTCACACCCTCTCGGCTAACTAACGGTAAGACAGGAGTATATATAGACGGGAATGAAGTTGTCCCGGGTCTCCACACATATCTAGTCTCTCTCGCGTATGTCCCCCTTTCCTTTTTCCATACTCTCATGCTAGCAAGAGAAAGACAAAAACCACTGTCGTCGCCTCCGAGCACCCAGCTCATCCGCTTTCTTTCCTGCTCCCCCGCTTTCTTTCCTGCCTCGATTCAAAACCTAAACACGTTCCCGAAGCCCCAGCGCGTCTCCCGGAGCCTCGGGGCATTCCCGGAAACTATGCGAATCACGAAACAAGTATTATGAGCGCATGCCGAGCAGCATCTCATGACCTCCAATGCTGCTAACTTGTGGGAAGCGATAACATAAACGAATATTTGTACACTACTGGCATGGCTCAATGGAAGCCGGGCACTTCTTATGGCATTACCATCTTAAGTGTTCAGCTTCAACTCGGCCGCGCGAGTACCGTACTACTAGTTATCGTATCACCCTCAAACTCATTACTTCCTCAGGTTAACATCCTACGCGACGCAGGTTGGACACTGGCCGTACCAGTAATAATAGGGTAGACAACCCTCGACAATCCATTGTACTTCTCTCGGCACACTCCCCTCCCTTGTCATAAACTATCGAAAAGCTGATCGTAACATTGGTATTTAGCTGCAAGTTATCACTTTTTCTATGCCGGCCGGTTTGGTTGGTGCCTGCCGAGCGCAGCCCAGAATCCGAATTTGAGGAGAGCACGAATTTGACGGCGGTGTTGATCCCACAAAACAGAATTCTGCAACTACTACTCCGTCACAAGCCTAAAACTGATGGGCGTAAAATTACCCATGTCAAAACCACCCCCGAAGATCGCCGACCCCTAGCGCCCGACTACAACCTAAGCAAATATGCCCACTCAAGTGGCGCCCCACTGGCGGTGCTGGATATTTTAGGTATTCAAGGCCTATGAAGGATTCATAAGCAGCTCCTCGAGGTTCTCCCCCTTATCCGGGAGACAATACCATGTTTTCGCTTTTTTCGAGAAGCTCTGGCCCTTTATGCCTTCTAGAGTTGTAGGTTTGAGGATTTTTCATGTTATACCAGTATTATAGTTAAATTTCATCCGATCTTGCCCTAGATTTTATGAAGGAGGGTGGACGGGGCACAGGCGATGTCCGGAATTGCGCCGTTACCAAGACTTTTGTTAGTGACTCTGCCTGAATAACTGTATTTGCAGTGCCGGCAACTGGAATCATTGCGAAGGGTCCTGGAAGGGACCCCTCAATGCCATAGGTTCGCATTCAACATGTACCGGTTCCATAACTCAATTGTAAACCACCACACTGCTTGGGCAGCCCTGGTGGAACAAGGTTTTAGTGTGTGTGATGCCTTTTTTATTATTATAATACAAAACTAACAAATCAACCCAAATTTGCCACTTGAAAAGTCTTTTTCAAACTGTGGCTAAACGCCTTAGCTCCTGGGGTGGGCGCGACAGGTATTATATAGTATCACACAAGCATTAGGGAGAACTTGTTGTGGACAATTAAGGGAGGCATGTGATAGTCTACTAGTACACGAGAGTGAGTTCCAAAAAAACAAACTCAACTTTTGAACGATAACACACAGACGCTTTGTATCAGCGATAGCTCCGTCACATCGTCTTTTGGGCTGCTCGAGCAGCACCCAGAATCTGGCTCCACGCGGTTGGTAGCTCGGGCTGCTAGTAGGCAGAGACTTATGGTCGGTCCACTTAATAGTTACTCAGGTAGCAAGAATTAAATTCTTCGCTTGAGAAAATCTGCCTGTGGTGGCTGTTGGTCGTTTGATGGTCGTAGTTAGGGTATAAGATTTGCTTGGCTGATTGAGTCTCCCATTGAGTTTCCGTTCCCGCGATAAATTTTTGGAGAAATAGGAAGTAGAGGGCGTATCCGTGATTGCCTAACTTTTGCAAGGCGGGCTGCTATTGCATAGGGACCGAAAGTTGGCCGGGGCTTAGGAATTCCGGTGGTGTGGAATAATGTTGTGCTAGTACGAGTATGTAGGGTCCAAGAGACTCCCGTCATTTCAAAATTCATCTCTCCCCGCCAACACGTCCTACGAAAAATGTCGTAGCTTTAAGACGGTTCCGAGCATCGCTGCAACTGCACGCGATCATAAGTTAGCAGGGTCGTGAAAATCTGTCTGCATGTTGTGAAGGATATGCGAGATAAAGCTAGAGCCCCACTTCGTGATATCCCAGAAAGAATGCCTCATCTGTAATCCTTACAGGAGTGCCGGGTATGAATCGGCAGGTCTATCGGACTGTAGGGCGAAGAGGGCTAATGATAGGAAGGGAGGCGAGGGGGTCGGGGGAAGCAAAAATGGTACCTATTATAAGTGCAATACTGCGAGAAGGGAGGGGAGAGTAGTGGAGATAGATAGGGGTATTCGGGAGGGGAGGCTGGGGGTTGCGAGTTTTTGATTTTGGGTTATGGTTTGAGGGATATGCGCAGCCCATTAGCATGGAGCTGGGGTTGAAAGTGGGGTATGAAATGGAAAAAAGTGTACCGATATGATACAAGATTGTGAAAACCAAAAAAAGAAAGTATCTGATAAACTCCCTCTGATTGGCTCCAAGGAGAGGTTCCTTGGCCACTCGGGGGGCGGCTTTTCTCCGTCGAGTGCTTACTATATATATTCAGTTGCATAATTCACGTTACACATACGCACCCCCGACCAGCCAGACCAGAGTTTCACAGACGGGCTTTTGTGTCTAGCCTTGCACAAGAGTAGCCGCCTCCTCAGCTGAGGGGTGAGTTGGCGCTCCTTTCCCCTCCCGTATCCGAGAAGGGAATTCCGATGTCCTAGCACATTTACAAATTTATGCTCTCTTCTCATGTTATGGTCGCTACCTCCTTTCCTTCCAGAATCGTATCCTTCCTTCACTCCTCCTGACCTCGCACACCTAATTTCGAAGACACCGAAATATCTCTGGCCGTGGGAGAACAGGGGAAGATGGCCACAATGTATAGCACTAGAGTGGTTTTCTATAGAGGTCTAGACCGGCTAATAAGACATTAGTGAGAGAGAGGTTTCTGGAGCGACAGCAATCCAAAGTTCAATTGCGGGGAACTCCTCAGGCAATAACAACAGCAACAATCGAACCACCATAAATAATTATGGAATACAGGTACCTTCATATGTTCCTGGTATGCAGCCTTTCATTGCCGTCCTTTATTTTAAACTTATCTCTAAGAATTTGTGTAGCAACCTTTGAAGAGCTTGTAGCGTGTAAGGGCTGGAAAGTGTCACCCCCGGAAATTGACCTAGACCACCTCCGCGATGAGTATAACCTGCCGCAAGGGGGCGCCGGAACTTGGATTTTCGGGGAAGCTGGGTATAAGGATTGGCGGGAGAGCAAGATATCCAAACTGCTTTGGCTCTGCGGTGGCCCTGGAACGGGGAAGACTATGTTGGCCAAACGTGTTGCCGCCGAATTTCTCAAAGAGCCCAACTATGCACCAGAAGGGGTTAAATTGGGTTTCCACTTTATCTCCTCCGAACTCCCCACCGAAGGAAATCCTGATGATGAAGATGAGCTTTCCCGACTCAGGCTTGCCAAAGTAGCCTGCGACCTGCTGTATAGCATTCTGCAGCAGGATGGGAACCTTTTCGATGGCTGCAAGGCTGAACTTGAAAAGCAAGGGGATCGTTTTTTCACCAACCCATGTTCTTTATGGAAAGTTCTAAGAAAAGCGGTCCGCGATTGCCAGGCAGACCCCGTATACATTCTCATAGATGGCTTAGATGGGCTTGGGGGGAGGTCACATGGAGAAGTTATTGAAAGGATTCTAGGGCTAATGAAAATCCGCACGGTCAAAATATTTCTCTCGAGTCGGAACGTACCCCACATCTCGAACAATCTTCCCTGTAACCCCTACCGGTGCATCAAGATCAACCTTGATACGAACTGCTTTGTAAAAGAGGATGTAGAAACATTCATTAGGCGTAAAGTGAATGCGTGGGGGTGGGATGCTGAGCTGAGGGAGAGGGCAATGGAAGCCCTTCTGGTGAAGTCGGAAGGAATCTTCCTCTGGGCATCGTTAGCGATTAAAAGTTTAACATACTTCAGCTCGGGCCCTGATTTTGACGAGTTTCTAAGGAAGCCTCCACTTGGGCTTGAAAACATATACAAATCAATGTTGGGCACGGTATTCTCACGGGGGGGGTCGAGGGAAGTTCTGAACATGATCCGGAGTGTGGCACTCGCCTTGCGCCCGCTCACATTTAGCGAATTAAGCTTCATCCTGGCATGTATTGAGGGAAAGGCTAGGGCTCAACAACGGCCATCTCACAAGGGGAAAAGCGGCGAAATTCGGCGGAGGACAGAGAGGGAAATCAGGATGTATGTCCAATCCTCTATGGGGTTTCTCCGGGCTACCGGCACAACTGTATCCATTGTTCATCATACCGCAAGAGAACATCTTTTCGACGAAAACTTCCAGGGCAACCCTCCGGTACTTTCTGAAAGCGAGGCAGAGCTCACAATCGCTTGGGAGTGCTTTGGATACCTTCATCATGCCTTTGGGGATTTGGAAAGGTCCCCGAGGGAGCCCCATGATCGGTGCTGGGACCCAAGTTCGAAGCGAGGTCAGCAAGAAGAGGAGCTGGGAGAGACTTCAAGGGAAGTGGCACGGAAAGGCCCACAGGAAGCCGCGGCTAAGTGGACATTTCTTAGATACGCAGCAGAATCCTGGTTCATTCATGCCCGTCGGAGCATCGAGATTTCAAAGGAAAATTTCTACGACGACTCTACACATAATTGGTTCGACCACCAGTTCTTTGAAAGAAGCGACATTATACGAAAGCCCTGGATTGAGCTGTGTGGAGATTCAAGAATGGAGGTTTTGGTGGGGGAGCAGACACCACTGCACATCGCGGTCTGTCTCGGGCTCATACCCCTGGTAGAAAAGGCACTCTCAGATTGTACAGGGGGGACGAATAGAGATCTGCTACTACTACACCTAGCAGCCAGGTCCATGTCCGGGGCATACAAGATCCTGATTGACAAGGGCGGACCATCCCTCCTCACTGGCCCAGATCAATACGGCAACACACCGCTACATGCAGCGGCCATTTTCGGGCATTTGTTCATGCTGCAGGCACTGGCAAAAACATTCGCAGGGAACGCGGCATACAGTAACGAAATCAACAAGAAAAACCACTCCGGCAACACCCCGCTTCACCTCGCCTTTCAATTCGATCACCCGGAGATAGTCGAGCTTCTAGTCAAGGAAGGCGCTGACCCAAGTATCAAGAGCAATGCCCAATTGACGGCATCAGAACTCGGGGCGATCCTCGAGAGAGGAGATGGTTTGGATGTTCTGGGACGGGTCGAGAACTATTGGGGTGGTGGATCTTGGAGAGGTGGGGCGCCCATCAACAACCAAGGATCAGTTACACAAAGTTCTAGCGGATCGGTAACAACTGAAGATGTTCGCCCACATGGCGTCGATATCACCATGGCCCCGCTTCCCATTGGCCCCCCGAACTTCCACCAACCGAACCCTGAAACTCGTTCCTTAATCGCCCACGATATCGCTGCTAGCGAGGAAGTGTCACGCTCTCACGTCGATTATGCCATCAACTTCCCTAATAGAACTCCCTACTCATTTAACACGAATCCCCATGACAAGGTGACGAACGTGAACATCGGTGCGGTAGACGATAGGGTTGAGATTCTAGGATGGTTATCCCCACTTGAGCCCCGGCTTCGACACCAAGATATTCGAAAACACCGGGCCGACAATCTAGGGGAATGGCGGATGCAAACTGAGGAATTTCAAAGTTGGTGTGATGGAGCTCAACAGGAGCGATCTGAGTCTGCGGCTTTGTTTTGCCCAGGCGATCTGGGAGCTGGGAAGACGTATTTTACGTGAGAGACAATCTTCGGGGAAAAGATAAAGGTGATGATGCTGATGAGCCGCGACACTAGTTCGCTCGTGGTAGATAGGTTATGCGATAAGGGTAAGGAGCAAAACATAGCAGTCGCATTTTTCTATATTGATTTTACGGCCCGAGAGGAGCAGTCCACAGCCAATATTCTTGGTTCGCTACTGAAACAGATTGTCGGTGGATTAGAAAGGATCCCAGACAACTTAAGGCAAACCTTTTGGGATCATAAAAAGGTGATTGGTGGGGTGGGGCTACGAGTCCCCGAGATTGTGGGGGTGCTGCTGGGGGTGACGTTTTTACAGCCGACATTTATATGTGTTGATGCTCTTGACGAATGTGTGGAAGAGCATCGACTTGAGGTCCTAGATTCGTTACGGCAGATCCTCGAGATGTCCCCATGGACGCGGATATTCCTAACAGGGAGGCCTCACATCCGGGGCGAGATTGATAGGCATCTTGGTCAGAGACTGGCAATTCTGCCTATAAAACCCAGCAATGATGATGTCGCAGTGTATGTCCGGATGAGATTGAGCAAGGATACATCTCTAAGCGCGATGGATAGTGATCTGGAGGATGAAATCATTCAAAGCTTGACTGAGAATGTTCCCGAAACGTGAGTAAGAGAGGAAAAATACATTTCACGTTCGTCATTAACAGATGCATCCAGGTTTCTACTAATTCCCCTCATAATGGATGCTATCCTTGGGGAAACAACGGTTTATGGTAGGCGACAAAAGCTGAGGGCTATGACTGAGGGCTTGGATTTGAAGCATGTTTATGGTGCCACAATTGAGCGGATAAAGGAGCAAGGTGGGCAGAAAGCTAGGCTCGGGATGGCAGCATTGATGTGGCTCTCGCATTCGGAGAGACCACTACAACTCGATGAGCTTTCCCACGCCTTAGCAGTCGAGATAGGGTCTAGGGATCTCAATCCTGAAAGGATTCCTTCGGTGGAGACACTGCTTAGCAGTTGTTTGGGGCTTATCGTCATTGATAAGGAGGCTTCAACTGTCCGCTTTATTCACTCCGCACTTCTAGAGTACCTTTCTACCTGCCCCGACCTTTTTGGACCGGCTCACTCGATAATGGCGGAAACATGTCTAACATACCTCAACTTTCCGGTTATTAAGGACATCTCATCCACACTCTCTTCTCGGCGTCAGTCAACTCCCTTCCTTAAATATTCTTCTTTATATTGGGGCGCCCACGCTAGGAGGGGGGTTTCAAAGGAGGTGGTATCACTTGCGCTCGAGATTTTCGGACAAATTGAAAACCATAGATCTGCCAAGTTACTTCTGGCGGATCTAATATCGAGTACCGGCTGGTCTAGCCGTGATATACCAATCAACCCCCCCCTGGCGGATCTAATATCGAGTACCGGCGGGTCTAGCCGTGATATACCAATCAATGCCCCCCTGTCCCGGTTTACTGGACTACATTTTGCATCAGTTTTCGGCATTGCTGAAGTGGCAACAGCTCTCATGGGTCAACCAAATTGCGATCCCAACAGAAGGGATTTTCTAGGTATTACACCACTCATATGGGCTGCTATATGTGGACAAAAGGGAGTGGCACAAGTGCTGTTAGAACGGCAAACTGTTAACCCGGACAAACCGGATGGATACTTTCGCCGAACAGCCCTGTCATGGGCCGCCAGCAAGGGACATGAGGGAATTGTGAGGCTGCTTCTTGGCTGGGCAACTGCTAAGCCTGATGGCACAGATGGTTGGTTGGGTAAGACGTTGAATAGGGTTCGGGGAAGGAGATATGTCAACCCCAACTGGCTAGACAAACACGGTCAAACACCAATATCGTTGGCTGCTGAAGAGGGACACGAAGGGGTAGTGATGCTACTATTGGGAAGGAAGGACGTCAAATGCCACAAATCGGATTACGCCTGCCGAGCACCGCTCTATTATGCTGCTCTGAATGGGCACGAGGGAGTGGTGAAAATACTACTGGAAAGCCGCTACGTCAACCCCGGCGAACGGGATGTGGGTGGCCGAACCCCCCTCCTTGGCGCTGCTGTGGGTGGGCGCGAGGGAGTAGTGAAAATGCTACTCGAACGGGACGACGTCAACCCCGACGGACCCAATGAAGACGGCCAAACGCCACTTTGTTGTGCTGCCTACAATGGGCACGCGGAAGTGGTAAAAATACTGCTCGGACGAGAAGAGGTTGACCCGGACAAACCAGATAACGATGGCCGAACGCCACTTTGCTGTGCTGTCCGAAATGAGCACGCGGAAGTGGTAAAAATACTGCTCGGACGGGAAGACGTCAACCTGGACAATCTAGATAAGGACGGCCAAACGCTACTTTGTTGGGCTGCCGGGAGGGGGCACGCAGGAGTGGTAAAAATACTACTCGGACGGGAAGAGGTTAACCCGGACGGACCAGATAACGATGGCCGAACGCCACTTTGTTGTGCTGCCCAGAATGGGCACGTGGAAGTGGTAGAAATGCTACTCGAACGGGACGACGTCAACCCGAACGATCCAGATAACGATGGCCGAACGGCACTTTGTTGTGCTGCCCAGAGTGGGCACGCAGAAGTGGTAAAAATACTACGCGAACGGGAAGACGTCAACCCCGACGGACCCAATAAAGACGGCCAAACGCCACTTTGTTGTGCTGCCCAGAATGGGCACGCGGAAGTGGTAAAAATACTCCTCGGATGGGACGAGGTTAACCCAGACAAATCAGATAACTATGGCCGAACGCCACTTTGTTATGCTGCCCAGAATGGGCACGCGGAAGTGGTAAAAATACTGCTCGCACGGGAAGAGGTTGACCCGGACAAACCAGATAACGACGGCCAAACGCCACTTTGTTGTGCTGCCGGGAGTGGGCACGCGGAAGTGGTAAAAATACTACTCGGACGGGGCGACGTCAGCCCCTATAAACCAGATAACAGCGGCCGATCACCACTCTGGTGGGCTATCGAGAGTGGTTGGACGAGTGTGGCGGCACTGCTGCAGCCCCAGGGTCTTCCGATATGACTTGAAACTTCCATCGCACCCTCTTCTAGAAATGTTTTCTGGTTGCAAATCTTCGCACATTCGTTATTCATTTCTATTTTTTCTATAATTCCTTTTACCCATTTCCTCCCCTCTAGGGTATGGACATTATGGGTGTTTAGATGTAGAGGAAAAAATAACCTGTGCAAGTGCTCCTGACGCTCGTGAAAAGCGACATAAAAACTGCCTGTTAACGAAGCCGTGGTGACCGATTTCCGCTGTGGCATGTTTTAATGAAGATCGGGGTTATACGCAGCTGCCCTCTAGATGTGAGCCCAAAGGTGCGGTTGGAATGCTATAAACACGTTTTAGTCTTACTCATCCAGGAGAACCAATACAGCAAGGATACTTCCGACCCAAAAATTAACTCACATGTCACAGCGCCACATTATAAACCCGTAAAACTCCTTCTGTAGCCAACCTTCCCCGCATGGCCTTAGGCAAAAATCGCCCGCACAGTATACGATTTAGGAAGGCTGCATAGGTTATTATATTTTGCTCGGCCCGCAAATCCCACCCTCGGCTTGGCCCCGCGAACACGGCGAGAAGCTTGCTTTTCCTAAGGGGGCTCGGCAATCCCCGCTCCTCTTGGTCGCCAGTTGGCTCAACGATTCAACATACTTCTACTCGCATCCCTAGGGCATGAGTGAGCTTCCCGATTTTACGTGGTACCCTTCACCTCCTTGTCAAGAATGATTAGACGTCCTACACCGCTGTCAAACACCGACCCGCGAGCCGGTTAGGAGGGATATTCCATCCTCTCCCCATCTCCTTTTGCCCGCCACAATTTTTTCTTCCCCTCGGGCATTCTGCTCAATGCTCGGTCGGCCATCCCGAACCCATATAGTACAGTTTCCCCAGCTAGCCAGGGAAATCCTTGCTGACCGCCTTTGAGAATGCTACTCACCGAGTGATCTGGTATGACTGCGATATGCCTAGGGGTAGGTGGAAAAAAAAGGTTTTGCGAGGGATGGCTTCTGATGACCCTCAAGTCACTAGAGACATCTGGTGGCAAGAGAGAGAACCTGCTAGAGATCCTTAATAACCTAAAATTAGTTCACTTCTATGACAGAATAGGAGTCATTTGGAGAATAATATCCCTAAGGGGGAGGGGTGAAAAAAATAGCTTTAATCCGGGGACTTAACCAGGCACTAGAATAGCTGTTTTATAATATTGGAGCCGGCTCTCATGGGCCTATAGGAGTTTTTTTTCTTCCTGTTCAGTCCCTGCGGGGGTGGCGACTAGTTTTCCCATCTGTAAATCTTTTCGCCAGTAATGAGAGTGGGGGAGTTCTGGAAATTCTTGTGTGGGGTTTGCTTACTTCAGCTCTTACGATATCTCATAAAATTAGGCCATGTTCGGTAGAGAGTCTATTAGGGTCCTTATTGTTTCTATGGCGCTTGAGGTGTCCTATATATACACAAACTCGACTTTACAGAAAAAACTCTTCATCCAGAACACCGCCCACACTCTCTCCCATATTTGTTACGCCGCTCCATCCGCACCACTCCTCCAGGTTTTCCCGAAACTCATATTTCCTGATTCGCTTTTCCGTCTTCGTCCTCTTACGCTGTTTTCTTCATCTTCCATGATCCGTTATAGTCCTGACACCGTCTTCTGTTTCCTAACTATCATAGTGTGACACCGTTGTGCCCCAACTCCTAGCAAACCATAATCTCTAACCTCCGGTTCTCCCTAGTGCCAATTCCCAAAACATCCCAAACATTTCTGCTTCGTCTAACTCCTCAACCAAACACACCATCGCTCTTCTGATACCATACTGCTCAATCGTGCAACTGTCTTCAAACCGAATTCTGCTCAGCTATGTCCCATCAGTGTTCCGACTATTTTCCAGGTATGTAACCTTCGCGAATTTTCAACAATATTGTCATGACGGTCTACGCGCCGCCTGTGGAATGCGGGGTTCCCTGGAGATGAGGGTACTATACCGAGAGGTATTGTTTCCGATTGCTTTTTGCCATTTCAGGCCCACGGGTTAGCGGCCTCACGACTTACCATTGAATCCCGTATCACTCTAGGCCAGACTATCGCGCCACCACTGCATAGATGGAACGACACCATATTTCCCCATCTCCGAACGGAGAGCCATCTCGCAACAGGGGACGCTGTTTCAAATCTCAACCGGAAAATACAAGGAACGATGATCAAAGAATCCGATCAAGGGAGAATCGGCCCTATAGAAAGTGCTTGTGGTCACTTGGCAGTGTCTTGGATGACATCCCCTGGGCAATTGGAGGAGTTTGTAGCAGGATCTCGTGTGGAATCCGTGAACTTGCGCTATGCGTGAGCAATGAATGAGGCATAAAGAGCGCATAAAGAATACGAGTAGAAAGTGTATGTGTTGATGGTAGTCCTAGTAGAAATATAGATTGCAAGAAAGTTGAAAGAAAAACAATTTGTATTTATCCTTACTGATTTTTAGTTTTGGATTTCTCCTGGCATACACATGAGCACTCCTTATCACCCGTGTTTATCCTGTGGCCCCTCGCATCAGATAACATGATTGGCTCTCTGAGTCCTGTACTGTGATGACTACATGGCTCGTTGGGCATCGTCGACAGTCACAGTCATTAGGGACAGCTATGGAAATCCGCGCGGCAAGTGGGTGAGCAAGGAAGTCGATCCAATACAATATCGGGTGCAGGACAATTCAAGGAGAAACCTCCGACGCATGGTCTTGTCAGGTATTACACGATGCATCAGATCCCCCTTTGGGGCCAGACCGGGGAAGGTGTTGGTTTATCTCTTTGGAGAAGCTTCACGGCTTCTCCATTCTAGGAGCAGATAGGCTGAAGAACAACCCTACAACTAGCCCTAACATATGAGTCCAGATTAGCATATCTCTGTCGCAGCGATATTGTTATCACCACCTTATCAATAATCCAAACAGACCCATGCCAGTGGCGTAGGGATAGCTTTCTCTAACATATAAAGTTATGGTCTAATATTCAGCTTACAGTATCTATGAGTGTAGTGATAGTGGGGTTGTCTGACAGTTGTACTCTAGTCATGGATACAGCCGAAATAGTCGAGTGACCGAACATGATTCTCAGCATTCCCCGATCCTTCCATCCTTCCATCCTTTCTTCATCCCTTGATAAATGATATTCACGGAATAAGCGAGAGATTCGCCCCCAAACCACCTCCCTGACCGAAACGGGTGCGCCCCCCTGGGGTTTCTCTGAGCCCCCCTAACCACCGCCTCCCTCTTCCCATCTTTCTCAAACTCCAAACCTGTTGGAGATGTCTGGTGCTGCTCACCATATTAAACCCCGGCCATGCACCTGGCCCAGCGGCCCTGCCCCTATCCTACCCCGTTATCGTTCAGACAAAGAACTATCTGACATGCGCGCTGGATCAATACATCCATCGGAAGGAAAGTGAACACCCGGAAGCATACGTCGTCCAGCAAACTCAGCATCGGTACAGCGTGCACTGTTATCCTTCGACAAACCTCCGGGGAGGCACTTGCGATCGGTGAGAACGACTCGAATGCGAGGAGGCTATGGAGCCTGGAAGAGTTTTCTTTGTTCTTTTCTTTGTTAGCATGATTGTTCTTCACGGGAGAAAAGGGAGACCTGCGTAGAAGAGCGGGGGCGAGCATGGAAGGTCTGGGGACCGGCATGGAAGCGGCGGCATGCGTGGAAGAGCGTGGATCAGTATGATGATCAATACGAGGATTGGACTCGGTGGGCGGAAGGAAGATATTGTTGTTTTTCCTATATACTTTTGTTTTCGCCGATAGTTATGTTAGTTAGTTAGTGAGCATCGTGAGTGTGAGTGTGTTGCAGAAGAGAAAAATTTTCCCCCGCTTCTGTGTTGTGCGATCTGTCTAGTGTTGCCTTGCCTTGGCGTTTGTTTCGTTTCATCGCCTATCACTCGCCGTTTTATCGCCGCTGTTATTCGCCGTTCAACCATAGTCGATTTGCAAAAAACCCCACAATGGTGGCCACCAGTAGACACTTAAACTCCGCCTTGGCAAATATATTCCCAATGCAGCCCGGAGGCCCCCCAGGGACAAGAAAACCCCACAATTACTCTCGACAGAGGCCACTCCATCCACACTCCCCGGCCACAGCTTGTGCCTAAACCCCTTCGGGTCGACGCCTCATAGCTTCAGGCTTCAGTTTATTGCGAACGAGGAGGGCTCGAATCCCCCCTTTTGGCTTGTACCCCTGGCTGCCGAGCATACCTTCACGCCGATTGGAGGGTACGGGCGAAGCACATCCGACGTGATACGAGAGATACTCCGTGCTGGAGATCTGGTCCTGTATGGTGGCCGTCGGTAAACGGGAGGGGAATGTATTGTGGATCTCGGTAGGGAGGTGGGATTGAACGTGTCCACTTTCCGGCTGGGATAAGTAATGCATGGCCCAGGTCACCGAAGCAGTGATGATTTCGGGCCCAGTGGCTAGGAAGGTAAACGAAATAAGAGCAAATACGGCACCGAAAGAGCAATAGTGGGAGAGAGGATTATGATAGCGAGCAACTAGAGGTATATTCATCGTGCGTGGGTTGCTTGCTAAATTGACGGTAATGACGGGAGTATATATGGAAAACAAGCCATTCTCAGTCTTCCAACCATCACCACACATTTCCACTTCTTTCCGCAAATGCCTCCTTATCGCCTTGTCTATCCTTCAGAGAAACAAATGAAATAAACACTCTGTTATCCCTGAACAAAAGAAAGGTATGACAAAAGCAAACTTCCTTCAGTTCCGTAGCCTTCGTGCTTTCCATTGTCCTATCCATCAGTTAATGAAAAGATTTCTTAACCTCCGTGCTTTGATGAAACAAAAGAAACCAACATGCCGAGCAGCTTTTCCAACAGAATGCCATCATTCGGTCTCCTATACTAAATCCCCGCTCGAGCCCGTGTAGGCGTTCGATTTTAGACTTAGCGCCACAGAGAGGATGCCTTTAGGTCCAGAGTTTTCCAGGGAGGTAACTAGAGCAGTTTTTTTTGGAGCCTGTGATTTGGGTGGTCGCACTTCCGATAGTCGGTGCTGCATGGGCGATGTCGTGGGTTGGTTTTAGCTGGAGGGATTTCCTGAAGCTAGAACAAAATGTCATGGATAGGACCGCCGCGACTCGGGATGGGCTACTCATGTTGAAGATTGCATCGTACGGGCAACGGGCCCGGATAAGATGTATCTGAACATTCGAGGGCTAAATTGTATGGACGTTCAGGTATGGATAGACTATTACTTGTATCATATATTTTGCTAATCCCAGAGTCCGGATATCTCTTAACTATTACTTATATAAGTCTAATAACTCGAATCCAGGTCTTCTTTTTTCGGAATTCATATTCCCGCTTAGAAAAGCGCTCTCCAGGGCACGAAATTCTTAGTCGAAGCTGGAAGGGCCGGTTGTACCGAGTGTCGCCGGTGGGGACCATTTCCCCACCTCCACCACCTCCACCACCTCCCCCTCCCCGTCACCGCCAGCGCCGCTCCCGGAAGCGTGCTCCGCTCCTGCCATTCTCTCAGGCATTCCCACTCCCCCAGGTCAGGACCGGGGGACCAACATTTCAATCTGCAAATGCGAAAAAGCCACCCCCCTCCGCACCTCGTCCCCCGCACCCTCCACGAACAGCAGCCCCTCGTTTCCGGGAACGTTGCCGATGCCATTTGTGACCAGCGGCGATTTGACGAAGTTGTAGTCTCTCGTATGCAGGGCTCCATTTAGCACCTCCGGCATCGCGAGGGGCGGCCGCGCAATGTTACAGATCCCCAGACACCGCAGCGGTCAGCTAGTCGGAATCCTGGGCGGTCGGGTGGCTTGCGGGGCTCTGGACAGCATTTTTTGGACTGGCGAGGTTGCCAATGGGGAAGCCGGCTGGTAAGCCCCAGGAGGTGTCAGGTTGGGGAGAGGAGCTCAGGCCATAGGTTGGGGCAGTAGAGGAACCTACAAATTAAGGATAGGGAGGTGGGTGGCACGAATGTGGTGATGGCTGGAGCGGGAGTGGTAGAAGAGGAGTATTAGAGGGTTTGCGCAAGGACACCTAGATGGTGAAAAAACAGGTTATTTTTGGTTAACCTAAAAGGCTTGGACACCCAGGTGGGTGGCAAGACCTGGGGGAAGTGTAAAATAGCGTTTTCCAGGCCTGGAGAAATTTGATCACAACGGAGCAACCAGCGAGCAACCATCAATACGCTGCAAATATTGCGATGTTGCCAAATACTATATCTGTGTCAGGTTCGAATAGGAGATATTTGGGGGAGGAGGATGAAAGAAGCGCCGAACCCTCTAACACCGGCTTTGAGGAGCAATTCAATAACTCGCATACCCGAGCAAGAGGGGCAAAGTGGGCAGGGTGGATGGATCGTGCCCTTGTACGACAAGTACTCGCAACCGACCCGATTACCCATCAGCAAAAATAATACCCTGCGTTCTGTGCGTCCTGTGCGTCTGACGCACCTGACGCCGGAACGCAAATCGCGAATCAGGACGCAACGTCGGATCGACGTTGCGTCCTGACTTTGCGTTACTTG